>WNGG01000479.1_pt1 | contig 57488 bp, 51 predicted proteins | sample 5400661 | NCBI WGS metagenome assembly WNGG01 (sample SAMN13153372, study PRJNA577476) | soil metagenome | isolation source: 100 cm soil or saprolite under Garry oak tree replicate 1 | place: USA:California | collected 2016-06-15
GCCGGTGCGGAAGGTCATTGGCTGCGCGGTGGTCATAGCGAGCGTCCCACGAGCGCCTCGAGCTGGGCCCGGGCGGTGAGATAGGTGTAGCGCGCCTGCACGAGGCTCACCTCGGCCTGCGTCAGGTTGGCTTCGGAGGTGAGCAGGTCGAGGATCGTGGCGACGCCCACGCGGTAGCGCTGCTGCTGCACCCGCAGGTCCTCGGTCGCCGCGGCCGCGTTCGCGCGGGAGATGTCGATCTGCGCGGCGGCGGTGGTGAGGGCGGCGAGCTGTTGCGTCAGCTGGGCGTTCGTCTGCCGCCGCAGGTCGGCCGCGTGCGCCTCGGCGACGTCCCGGTCCACCGATGCCGCCACCTGGTTCGCCTCGCGCGTAAAGCCGTTGAACAGCGTCCACGACAGGCCGAAGCGCCAGGTGAACGTCTCGGGGTAGTTGGACAGGTAGTTGAACGGCGAGCCCGGCCCCTGCCGGTTATCGGAGTAGGACAGCGTGAGCGTGGGCCAGTACTGGGACCGGCTCATCCAGATTTGCGCGCGCGCCGCTTTGGCCTGCGCGTTCGCCTGCTCGACCTGAGGGGCGCGGGCGAGCGCCTCCGCCCGCAGGCCGGTGGTGTCGGGAGGCGCCGGAAACACCGAGTCCGGCACTGCCTGCACCTCGGCCTCGACGCCGATCTGGCGGCCCAGGCCCGCCTGGGCGGTGGCGAGGTTCGCCTGCGCCTGCAGCAGCGACAGCTGCGCGTTCCCCACGTCCACCGCAGCCCGCAGCGAGTCCGAGCGCGTGGCGGACCCGGCGCGGAGCTTGTCGGTCACGACCTGGAGCTGCTGCTGCGCCCGCTTGAGCTGCGCGTCGGCCACGCGCACGAGGTCGGCGTCGGCCAACGCGTTGTAGAACAGCTGCTGGGTCCCGAAGATCGTCTCGTAGCGCGTGGTCACGAACCCGGCGTCCGCGGCGTCTGACGTGGCGGCCGCGGCGCGCTGATTGGCTTCGCGGTGGAAGCCGTTGAAGAGATCGAGGCTCGCGTTCAGGCCGACGGTGTAGGTGTACTCCGGGGGCACGGCCCGGCCGGTGGTCTGGTCGATGCGGCCGACGTTGCTGCGCGCGGCGGAGCTCGAGCTGGTGATGGTCGGGAGGAAGGCGCCCCAGGCCGCCCGCTCCCCGGCCGAAGCGTTGCGCACGTCGCCCCGCGCCTGGATGACGGCCGGTTGCACCTCGAGCGCCCGCCGCACGGCCTCCGCCAGCGTCACCTGTTGCGGGGGCTGCTGCGCGGCGAGCACGAGCATCGCCGTCACCGCCGTCATCGCGTCTTCCCGCCGCTGTCGCTCTTCTCGGTATGATGCCGGTACCGGGCCACATGGTCGCGGTAGCGTGCCTGCTGCTCCGAGCTGAGCTGCCGCGTGACGTCGGAGTCCATCTGGGCCCGCATCGAGTCGAACCGGGGGCGGACCGTCTCCCACGCCGCGGTCATCCTCGTCCAGTGCCGGTCCAGGACGGCGTGCACGGAATCCCGCTGCACGCCGGTGAGCCCGAGCTCCCGGTCCAGGTTCGCCTTCATCCGCTCGAGGCCGCGGCCGCGGCCCGGATCGGCGCCGTGCGCGCCGCGGGCCCAGGCGGCCTCGCCGCCCGCGCCGACCACGACTCCCACGACGAACGCCGCTACGAGCAGCGCGACGGCCCAGGTCTTGGAACGGTTCAGCATACGGCCTATCCGCCTTTCTCGCTGCCAATCACCTCTCGTTACCGATCACCGAGGCGAGCACGACCTCCACGACGGGCGCCTGCGCCGGCGGCGCGATCAACGCGTCGGCGACCGTCGGCGCGCTCGCCCGTGGGGCCCGCCCGACCAGGTAGCCAGCGACCAGCGCGATGAGCGCGGCCGCGGCGACGCCCGCCCGAGCCCAGCGCGCGAGCACGCCGTGCCACGTCGGGCCGCGCGCCTGCTCGAAGCGCGCCAGCACGCGGGCGACGAACGCTGCCTGATCGCCCGGCGCCAGCGCGCGCCGCAGCGCGGCCCCGAGCGCCGCATCGGGACGGTGGTCAAACGGCGTGAGTTCGGGGGTCATGCGTCCTCCTCCTTCCAGTCCGCCAGCAACACACGCAGCCGTCGGCGTGCGTGGAACACCTCGGATCGCACGGTCCCTTCGGCCACTCCGAGGATCTCGGCGATCTCGGCGTGCGAGTATCCCTCCACGTCGAACAGCACGACCGCGACACGGCGTCGCTCGGGCAGCTCGGCCAGGGCCTCGCGCAGCCGTTGGGCGAGAGCCCGCTGCTCGGTCTGTACGTCGGGCCGGGGGCCGCCGGCGGTGGCGTTCGGGTCGAGCGGCTCCGCCCGCCGCACCGTGCGGCGCCGCCGCCGGTCGGTGGCGGCGTTGGCGACGATCCGCATCAGCCAGGGGCCGAAGGGTCGCCGGGGGTCGTACTGCTGCAGCTTCACGAGCGCCGCCAGCAGGGCGTCCTGCGCCGCGTCGTCCGCGTCGTCGGGATCGTCCAGCACCGCCCGCGCGACGCGCCGCGCCGGCGCTGCGTAGCGCTCCACCAGCACGCCGAACGCTGCCCGGTCGCCCGCGAGGGCGCGCGCGACCAGCGCGGCTTCGTCCCCGTGCTCAATACGCGGAGCCCCCCCCGGGGGTTGGGGCTCAGAGGCCATCGTCGTCATAGTCGCGGGCGCGGCGCCGCTCGAGGGCGTAGAGGCCGAAGGTCGCGGCGAGCCAGAACGTCCCGGCCGCGAGCACGATGCTCGTGACGCGGGGAAACAACAGCAGCAGAGCCCCGACGCCGGCGCACGTCAGCGCGGCGGTCCAAGCGATGGCCCGTCGCAGGCCGCCGGCCACGCGCCGCAGCGCCACGACGGCGACCGCGCCGAGCTCGTAGCCGGAGCGCTTGTGCTCGCCGGTCGTCGTGAGCGCGTCGCCCGCGGTCGCGGCCGTTCCCATGAGGCGCGGGGGGAGCCGGCCGCCGCGCCGTGCCACGAGCGCGATCTCGCGGCCGGCGGCCAGGTCGCGCTCGAACTGCCCGGCGAGCGCGTCGGTGAGCGGCTCCGATTCCACCACCACGTCGAGCTCGTAGTTCGTGAGCAGGCTCGAGACGTTGAGGTTGCTCGAGCCGACCCGCGCCCAGCGCCGGTCGGCGACGAGCGTCTTGGCGTGCAGCATTGGGCCCTGGTATTCGAATACCCGCACGCCGGCGCGCAGCAGCTCGCGATAGCCGACGCGCGTGAAGTTGCGTACCACCGGCACGTCGCTCGTACCGGGGACGAGCAGGCGCACGTCCACGCCGTCGCGCGCCGCGTCGAGCAGGCTGGCGTACAGTGGGGCCGGCGGAATGAGATAGGCGTCGGTGATCCACAGGCGCTGCGCGGCGCCGGCGGCGAGCAGCTGCACGGCCCGGTAGACCCGGGCCCCGCCGGGCACCCCTTCCACGACGCGCGCCGTGCAGCCGCCTGCGCCGTCGACGGATGCCGCGAGCTCGTCGGGGGGGAGGGGCGCGCCGGCGCGCCGCCACACTCGGCCGAACGCGCGATCCAACGCCGGCACCGCCGAACCGCGCATGGCGAGCATCGTGTCCCGCCACGGCAGCCGCCGCCGCGCGGGGTCGCCCGCCCATTCGTCGCCGACGCACAACCCGCCGGTCATGGCGTGCGTGCCGTCCGCGACGACGAGCTTCCGGTGATCGCGGGAAAGCAGCTCGAAGGGACGCAGCGACAGCAGCGGGTGGAAGGCGCGCACCTCGACGCCCGCCTGCCTCAGCCGCCGCCAGAAGCGACGGGGCGTGCCGAGCGAGCCGAGCGCGTCGTACAGCACGCGCACAGGCACGCCCGCGCGTGCGCGGGCCTCGAGCGCATCGGCGAACCGCCGGCCAGTGCGGTCCCCGCGGATGATGTAGTTCTCGAAGTGGACCCAGCGCTCCGCCCGCGCAATCAGTTCCAGCATCGCGTCCAGGGCGCGGGGGCTCTCGGAGTACAGCTCGATGCTGTTGCCCTCGATGGGCCGCGCGCCGCAGGCGCGGTCCATGGCGAGCGCGAGCTCGTCCCGCTCGGCGACGAGCGCGGGGCCCCGTGCGGCGGGGAGGCTCACCCCTCGCCGAGCCCCAGCGTGCGCTCGATCGGGCGCAGCGCTCGGATCACGAAGGCGATGTGCTCGTCCAGCGGCACGCCCAGCTCCTCGGCTCCCTGGCGCACCTCCTCCCGGTTCACGCCGCGGGCGAACGCCTTGTCCTTGAGCTTCTTCTTCACGGAGGAGACCTCGAGGTCGCCCAGGCTCTTGGACGGGCGCACCAGCGCGCAGGCGACGAGGAAGCCGCACAGCTCGTCGACGGCGAACAACGCCTTCGCCAGCGACGTGTCGCGCGGCACGCCGCAGTAGCTCGCGTGCCCCAGGATGGCCCGGCACAGCGCCTCGGGGAGCGCCTTGCCCCGCAACAGCCGCACGCCCCAGCTCGGGTGCTCCTCGGTGGGCGAATGCGCGTCGTTGGGATAGCGCTCGTAGTCGAAGTCGTGCAGCAGACCCACGACCCCCCAGGGCTCCGGGTCCTCGGCGTACTTCTCGGCGTAGGCGCGCATCGCCGCCTCCACGGCCAGCATATGCTGGCGCAGGGACGGGGACTGCGTGTGTTCGTGCATCAATGCCAGGGCTTCGTCGCGGGTCATGACTCCACGTTCCATCGTTCCGCCCACAGCTCCGCCATCAGCACGGGCCAGAGCTTGCGAGCATTGTTGCGGTGCAGGGCGCGGTGCTCGGCGAGCAGCTGCGCGGTCGGGGCGCCGGGGAAGAGCCGCGGGCGCGCGAGCACGCGATCGGCCAGAGCGGCGAGCCCGGTGTTGAGCCACCGCGCCACGGGCACCGAGAGCCCGCGCTTGCGGCGGCGAATCACCCGGTCCGGCACGAGGCCGCGTGCCGCTTCCTTTAATATCACCTTGGTGGTGAAGCCACGCACCTTGAGGGCCGACGGGGCCGGCAGCACGAGCTCCATCACCTCCCGGTCCAGGTACGGCGCGCGCGCCTCGATCGATGCGAGCATCGTACCGCGGTCTACCTTCACCAAGAGGTTGTCCGGAAGGTAGGACAGGAAGTCGAGCCACAGGATGCGGTTGAGCGGATCCGCCTTGGGGAACGCGGTCAACTTGCACGCCATCGCGGGCACGGTGTCGTCGTCCGGCCCGAGCGCGCCGAACCACGTGAGGTGCCGCTCGAGCGACGGCAGCTCGGCCGCGGCGACGAATTGCTTGAGCAAAAACTCGAGGGTCACCTTGCCCGTGGAGCTCGGCCAGGCGTCGACGGCCCGGCGGAACGCGCGACGCACGGCGCGAGGCAGCCGCAGATAGAGCAGCGTCGCGCGATGGCCGAGGTAGGTCGGGTAACCGCCGAACAGCTCGTCCGCGCCCTCGCCCGAGAGCACGACCTTCACGTGCTCCCGCGCCGCCTCCGCGAGCAGATACGTGGGCAGGATCGCCGGATCCCCCACCGGCTCGGCGAGCGAGCGGGTCACCAGCTCGAAGGCCCGCTCCAGGGCGGGGTCGTCCGCCGTGACGACGTGATGCGTCGTGCGGATGTGGCGGGTGACGGCCAGGGCGTCTGCGCTCTCGTCGTACCCGGGCTCGACGAACCTCACCGCATAGGTGTGGATCTTCTCGCCCGCGAGCACCCGGGCCGCTGCGGCCGCGAGCAGCGACGAATCGAGCCCGCCGCTCGTGAACACCCCGACCGGCACATCCGACATGAGCTCCCGCTCGACCGCGGCGAGCAGCACACCGCGGAGCTGCGCCGGCGATTCGAGCTGCGAGGGCCGGGCCGCCACCGCGGCGGCATCCCAGTACGGATGGATCGTGACGCCCGCCGCGCTCGCCACGAGGAGGTGGGCCGGCGCGAGCTTATGGATGCCCGCGAACATCGTGTGCGGCGCCGGGACGTAGCCCAGGGCGGCGTAGAGCGCGGCCGCCCCTGGGTCGAGCCGCCGCGCCTGGTCGGGGTAGGCGAGCAGGGCCTGGATTTCGGACGCGAACCGCAGCTCGCCGTCGGTCCGCGTCCAAAAGAGCGGCTTCTCGCCGGCGCGGTCGCGGGCGAGCACCAGCACGCGGCGCCGGTCGTCCCAGACGGCGAGGCCGAACATCCCCTCCAGCCGCCCCACTCCTTCCGGTCCGAAGCGCTCGTACAGGGGGACGATCGTCTCGATGTCACCAGTCGAGCGGAACGGATAGCCGGCCGCCGCGTACTCGCGGCGCAACGCCGGCGCGTTGTAGATCTCGCCGTTGCAGACCATCCAGACGGATCCGTCGGGGCTCTGGAACGGCTGATCGCCGGTCGTGAGGTCCATGATGGCGAGCCGCCGCGCGCCCAGACTCGCCCGCTCGTGCCCCACGACGCGCTCCCCGTCGGGACCGCGATGCGCGAGCGCCGCCGCCATGGCGGGAAGGCGGTCGCGGTGTCGCAGCGGCGCGCTCGTGAGCGACACCGCGCCGTAGATCCCGCACATTACCTCACCCCTTGACCCCTTCTCCGCTTCGTCTTCGTTCCCCCTCTCCACGACGTGGAGGGGGGGACGGGGGGTGAGGACGGCAGGGGCCGTAGGCGGAGTAGTGACCGTTGTCGGCGAGGAGCGGCAGCGCTGCCTGCAGCCAGGTGCGCGGGCCGGGCAGGCCGTCGTGCGTCACGAAGACGGTCGGCGCGGCGCAGCGCGCCAACACCTCCAGCCAGAAATGCGGCGGCAGGAGCGGCGAGCCGGGGAGGGCCCGTAGCCGGAGGTGGTAGGCCGTGATGTAGTTGCTCGTCAGCTCCTCCGCGCCGGTCGTGGAGACGGGGATCGTGCGCCGGAGATAGAACGGCAGGCTCGGCGGGTAGGCCTCAACGGCGAGCACTGCTCCCCGCCCCGCGACGCCTCGCGCGATGGCGGCGGCGGAGCGGTCGTCGCCCACGGCGCGGAGCAGCGGGGCCGTGACGAACGGGAGGGCGATCACCGGCAGCGCGTAGCCCGCGAGTCCGATCGCGGGCGTGCCGGAGCGGGCGGCGAGCGCCACCAGCGCGGCGGCGGCCACGAGCGCGATCCCGACTGCGAACGAGGCCGCGGGGATCGCGGCCGCGACGGACGGCGCGAGCGGCAGCGACTGCGTGAGCAGCCGGGGTCCGAGCATGAGCGACGCGCCCACCAACGCCAGCAGCCCGACGGCCACGCGCCCAGCCGCGTCGATCCCGTCGCGGGCGAGCACGCGGGCGGCGGCGAGCGCGATCGCCGGCATCAGCGGCAGCACGTACTGCGGCAGCTTCGACTGGTTCAAGGAGAAGAGGGCCAGCGGTCCCAGCACCCAGCAGGTCAGGAACCACGCCTCCCGCGCCTGCTCGTTCACGCGGCGCGCGAGCCAGCCCCACCGCCAGCTCGGAAGCCCGGCGAGGGCGGGCATGATCCAGGGAAAGGCGGCCAGGGGAACGATGGCGAAGTAATACCAGAACGGGGCCGTGCGACGGAAGCTCGCCGTCGTGAAGCGATCGAGCGTCTCGCGCACGAACGCGTAGTGGGGGAACTCGGGGTGTCGCAGCGAGACCGCCACGAACCACGGTAGCGCGAGCAGCGCGAACGCCGCGAGGGCGCGCGGAGGAGCGAACCGGCGCACTGCGACCCCGGTGACGAGCGCCCAGGGGACGATCGTGCACAGCGGCACGGCCAGGGCGACCGGCCCCTTCGTGAGCGCGCCGAGCGCCATGGCGGCCCAGGCGAGCACCGGACGGTCGTCGTGGAAGCAGAGGATGGCCGCGGTCGTGAAGAAGGCGAGCGCGCCGTCGAAGATGGCCGTGTGCGCGTAGGCGAGGGTGAGCGGCAGGGTGGCGCATGCGAGCGCCGCGAGCCAGCCGGCATCCCGCCCCCAGCGCCTCCCGGCGTACCAGCCGACGAGCGCGAGCGTCCCGAGCGCGAAGACGTAGGCGGGCAGTCGCGCGGCCGTCTCGGTCGGCCCGACCAGCTCCATCAGGCCGGCCGCGGCAGCGAAGTAGAGGACGGGCTTATCGAGGTAGGGGAGGCCGTCGAGGTGCGGGACGAGGTAGTCGTTCGTCTCCGCCATCTCGCGCGCCACCTCGGCGTTCCGCCCCTCGTCGGGGTCGAGCAGGCGGTAGCCGTTCAGGTTCCAACCAAGCGCGACGGCCGCCGCGAGAACGAGCAGCGGGAGGGCGGCGCGCCTCACCGCTCCGGGGGCCCCGATCCGGGCGGCAGCTGCGCCACCGTGACCGGCACCGCGGCCTTCTGCTCGCCGTCGATCGTGATCTCGAAACGGTACGTGCCGCCGCGCGGGAACGGCACGTCGAACACGAGGATCGCCCCCGCCTCGATCTCGGTGACCCCCGCTGGCGGCTCCGCGAAGGTCACGCTGCCGTTGCCGCCCAGGATCTCCGTTCCCTGCTCGTCCACGAGACGAATCTGGACCGAATGCTCGCCGATCTCCGTGCGCTTCCCCTTGAGGCGCAGGACGAGGTGGAGCCGAGGGTGCATCGCGGGGAACTGCTGCACCCAGATGTGCTGAAACACGCCGAGCACGGAGAGCTTTCCGGCCTGGTCGACGAGCGCGTAGTCGGCGACGACGGCGAAGTCGAGGTACAGTGGACTACTTCACCCGGACCGATGTGACCTCGTCGTTCTGCTGGATCGCGTTCACCACGTCCATCCCCTCGGCGACCTGACCGAACACGGTGTGGACGCCGTCCAGGTGGGGCTGGGGCGCGTGGCAGATGAAGAACTGGCTGCCTCCCGTGTCCTTCCCGGCGTGGGCCATGGAGAGCGTGCCCGCGACGTGCTTGTGCACGTTGCGCTGCGTCTCGCACTTGATCGTGTAGCCCGGCCCGCCCGTGCCGACGCGGCCCTTGCCGCTCTTGGAATAGGGGTCGCCGCCCTGGACCATGAAGTTGGGAATCACGCGGTGGAACTTCGTTCCGTCATAGAACCCGGAATTGGCGAGCTTCTCGAAGTTGGCCACGGTGGCGGGGGCTTCGTCGCTGAACAGGTCCAGCACGATCGTGCCCCGCACGGTCTCCATCACACCCCGCTTGTTCGGCATCAGCTCCCCGCGGAAAGGTTTTCCTCGACTTGCGCCACGGTCTTCATCCCTACAATCACGACCGAGACGGCCTCGTTGTCCAGCACGAACTTGAGGGCGAGCTGGGCCGCCGTCACACCCGCCTGCTGCGCCAGCTCGCGCACGCGCTGACCCAGCGCCGCCAGCTGCGCGACGTGCGACGGCGGCATGCGGCCGCGCATGTCCCCCTTCGCCCAGGCCGCGTCGGCGGTGTACTGCCCGGCGAGGAGCCCGTTGGCGAGCGGCTCGCGCGCGATCACGCCGACGTTGGCGGTGCGGGCCGCCGGCAGGAACTCCTCCTCGGCCTCGCGCCGCGCGAGATTGTACACGATCTGCACGGTGTCGGGTAGCGTCGCGCGGATCGCCGCCAGCCCCTCCTCGGGTGGATGCACCGACACACCGTGGAAGCGGATCTTCCCCTCGCGCTTCAGGTCTTCCAGCGCCTCGTAGGTCTCCAGCCGCGAGATGAGATTGAGCGGGGGATTGTGGAGCTGGAGCAGATCGATGCAGTCGGTGCGCAGGCGCCGGAGGGACTGCTCCAGGGCGAAGCGCACGTAGGCGCCGCTGAAGTTGGAGTCGTGCGTGACGGGGAGCGGCGCGCCCTCGGGGATCCGGTCGAGCGGCGAGCCGATGACCTGCGCCAGGCGGTCGCGCACCAGGGAGTGCACGTCGCGATTGTAGAAGTTGCCGCCCACCTTGGTCGCGAGGATCACGTCGGGCCGCACGTCCGCGAGCGCCTCCCCCAGCAGCTCCTCGCTGTGCCCGTGGCCGTACACGTCGGCGGTATCGAAGAAGTTGCACCCCAGCTCGTAGGCCCGGCGGATCGCGCGCTTCGCCTCGGCGTCGTCGGTGGGGCCGTAGGAGTTGCCGTACTGATTGCCGCCGATGGCCCACGCGCCGAAGCCCAGCTCGCCGACGCGCAGGCCGGTGCGACCCAGGACACGCGCCCTCACCGCAGCAGATCTCGAAGCGCCTCGGGAGTCGCGACGGGCAGCGAGCAGGTGGTGCCGACGCAGACAGTGGCGGTCGGCCGATCGGCCGTCTTGCGCAGCACGACCGTGCGCGGCCGGTATGGCTGCAGGGCGACGAGGTGCATCGCGCACGCCGCTCCCGCTCCGCGCGGGCCCGCCACCTCGATGCGCGTGACGGGGTTGAGCGCCCAGTCGATCGCGCGCAGCAGCGTGGCCCCATGGAGCGAGAGCTCGGCCGCCGCGCCCGCGAAGGATTCCAGCTGCCGGTCGAGCAGCCGCCGCCACTCGGCATCGTCGGTCAGCGCCCACAGCCGGGCGAGCACCAGCGCCGCGGCGCCGTTCCCCGACGGGGTCGGGGAGTCCTGCACGGGCTTGGCCGGCGTGGCGAGGTACGCCGGCCCCCCCTGGTCCCGTGCGATGTCGAAGAAGCCGCCCGCTGCGGCGTCCCAGTGGGCGCGGCCGCAGTGGTGCATGATGGCCACCGCGCGCCGCAGCCACTGGTCGTCGCCGGTCGCTTCGTAGGCATCGAGCAGCGCGGCGGCCGCGTGTACGTTGTCGTCGAGCAGACCGCGCGGCTCCGGGCGTCCCAGGACGTGGCCCATCCCGCGGCTCTCGTTCCAGGATTCGCTCCAGATCCGTTCCAGGACCTTGAGGGCGAGGCCGTTGCACTCCGGCCGGTCGAGCACGGCCCCAGCGTGCAGGAAGGCGGAGGCGAGGAGCGCGTTCCAGGTCACGTAGGCGGTCGTGTCGACCGCGGGCGCGGGGCGCCGAGCCCGCGCCGTCTGCAGCTTCCGCAGCGCGTCGTGCAGGATCGGCCACTCGTCGTCCCCGGCCGGGCTCTCCCTCCACCACAGCACGTTCTTCCTGGGGTTGTGGTGCATTTCCCCTTCCGTCTCGACGTCGTACACGTGACGTACCACTTGATACGCTTTCTCGTCTTGCAACGCGTCTCGTACTTCATCGGGAGTCCACGTCCAGTAGTCGCCGTCGTCGCCGAAGCCCGTGTCGGCGTCCTGCGACGTGTAGAAGGCGCCGCGCTCGCGGTCCGCCAGCACCGCGAGCACCCAGTCCACGATCCCCTGCGCCACCTCCTTGAAGAGCGGCGTGCCCAGCGCCGCGTAGCCGCTCAGGTAGGCGTGCAGCAGCTCGGCGTTGTCGTAAGCCATCTTCTCGAAGTGCGGCACGATCCAGCGCTCGTCCACCGCGTAGCGGTGGAACCCCCCGCCCACGTGGTCGCGGATCCCCCCGCGCGCCATCGCGGTGAGGGTCTTCTCGACGACCTCGCGGATCCAGTCCTCGCGCGTGTCGTGCCAGCGGGCCAGCAGGAACTCGCACGCGGCGGGGTGGGGGAACTTGGGCGCCGTGCCGAAGCCGCCGTACCGGATGTCGAAGAGGCGGGCCATGTGGTTCGCGGCGTCCTCGAGCAGCCGCGGCGCCGGCGTGCCGCGCTTCGCCTCGTTCAGCGCCTCGGTCACGTGCTGACGGATCGCCTGGGCGTTCTGCGCGACTTTGTCGCGTTGCTCGCGGTACAGCCTCGCTACCTGCCGCAGCACCGACGCGAACCCCGGCCGCCCGAAGGGGTTCGACTCGGGGGGAAAGTAGGTGCCGCCGAAAAACACCTCGCCCGACGGATTGAGAAACGCCGTGAGCGGCCAGCCGCCCTGGCCGGTGAGCGCCTGCACCGCGCGCTGGTAGCGTGCGTCCACGTCGGGCCGCTCGTCGCGATCCACCTTGATGCAGACGAACTCGTCGTTGAGGAGCCGTGCGATGTCGGGGTCCTCGTAGGACTCGCCGTCCATCACGTGACACCAGTGGCACCACACCGCGCCGATGTCGAGCAGGATCGGCTTGTCCAGCGTGCGGGCGGTGTCGAACGCCGCATCGCCCCAGGGGTGCCAGTGCACCGGTTGGTGCGCGGCGGACTTGAGGTAGGCGGAGGGTTCGGAGGCGAGCAAGTTCGCCATGACGGGAAATGTAGCTGGGAGGGTCGCTTCAGCCGCTCTGCAGGTATCGCACTGCCGTCCGCGCCAGCAGGTCCGCCCCGATCACGAGCGCTTCCTCGTCGATGTCGAACGTCGGGCTGTGGTGCGGCGAGGCCTTCGCGCCCGGCGGCGCCGAGCCCACGAAGGCGAACGCGCCCGGGACGCGCGCCAGGAAGAGGGACATGTCCTCGCCACCCATCGTCCGCACGCCGTGAACCACGCGCTCCTTGCCTACGATTTCCTCCGCTACGCCTTTCATGACTTCGGTCATCCGTTCGTCGTTCACCGTCGGCTGGCACAGCCGCCGATAGCGCACCTCGGCCCGGGCGCCGAAGGCGCCCGCGATCCCCTGGGCCGTCTGCTCCACGAGCGCGGGCGCGTCCTCGTAGAACTTGCCGCCGAAGCTGCGCACCGTGCCGCGCAGGTCCGCCCGGCCGGGAATGACGTTGAACGCATGCCCCGCCGTCACCTGGGTCACCGAGACGACGCCCTCCTCGAACGGATTGCGCCGCCGGCTGACGAGGCTCTGGAGTCCCGTCACGACGTGCGCCGCGGCGAGCACGGGATCGGTTGTCTGGTGCGGCGCCGCGGCGTGCCCGCCCGTGCCCACGATCGCGATCTCGAACTCGTCCACCGAGGCCATCACCGGTCCGGGCATCAGGCCGATCCGGCCCGTGGGCAGGTCGTTCCAGAGATGGATCCCGAACGCCGCCTCGACGCTCGGCTGATCGAGCACGCCGTCCCGGATCATGGCGTCCGCGCCGAACGAGATCTCCTCGGCCGGTTGAAACGCGAGCTTCACGGCGCCGGGGAGGTCGAGCCCGGCGAGCTGCCGAGCCGCCTCGAGCCCCATCGCGACGTGTCCGTCGTGGCCGCAGGCGTGCATCTTCCCGGCGTGCTGCGAGCGATAGGCGACGTCGTTCGCTTCCTCGATCGGCAGCGCGTCCATATCGGCGCGCAGCATCACGCAGCGGCCAGTCCCTCCCTTGAGCGCGACGACTCCGGTCTTCCCGACGCCCGTCCGCACGTCGTAGCCCAGCGCGCGCAATCGGTCGGCCACGAGCGTGCTGGTGCGCCGCTCCTCGAAGCCGAGCTCGGGGTGCGCGTGCAGGTCGCGGCGCATCGCAACCAATTGGTCCCGGTCGACCGGAGGTAGCCGTGCGATCATGAGACCCTCTCGGGAGCGGGGAGCGGGGAGCGGTACCTTCCGGTGCAAGGAGGGTACCGCTCCCCGCTCCCTGCTCCCCTTCTTATCACACCCGCGAGCTGGGGCACAAGTCGCTCACGACGCACTCCTCGCACTGGGGCCGCCGCGCGATGCACACCTTGCGGCCGTGCAGGATCAGCAGGTGCGAGAACACCGTCCACTTGTCACGCGGCAGCAGCTGCATCAGGTCCCGCTCGATCTTCTCGGGAGTGTCCTGCCGCGTGAGCCGCAGCAACCGGCTGATGCGGTGCACGTGCGTGTCTACGACCACGCCTTCGTTCTTCCCGAACCAGCTGCCCAGGACGACGTTCGCGGTCTTGCGGCCGACGCCGGGGAGTCGGGTGAGCTCTTCCATCGTGTCGGGCACCTGGCCGCTATGCCGCTCCACCAGCGCCTGGGCCATGCCGAGGATGGACTTGGTCTTGTTGCGGAAGAAGCCGGTGCTCTGGATCTCCTGCTCGAACACCTTCGGGTCCGCGGCGGCGTAGGCGGCGGCGCTCTGGTACTTCGCGAACAGGTGGGGCGTCACCATGTTCACCCGCGCGTCGGTGCACTGGGCGGAGAGGATCGTTGCCACGAGCAGCTCGAGCGCGTTGGTGTGGTTGAGGGCGCATCTGGCATCGGGGTAGGCGCGCTCCAGGCGCGCGACGATCTTCCGGGCACGGGCCCGGAGCTCGGCCGGCGATTCCCGTCGCCGGCTCCGCTTCGGCGCGCGGGCCGCTCGCTTGACCGTCTTGTCCATGGGGAGCGGCTGGAACCTAACCCGCTACGCGCGGGGCAGGAACCCGTCGAGCGCCCGCACAAAGTCTTGGGTCGCCTCGACATGCGGCGCGTGCCCGGTGGCGAGCTGCAGGACGCCGGTGCGGAGCAGCGCCGCCAGCTCCCGGGCGCCGTCGAGGGGCATCGGGTCGTAGATCCCGTGCACGACCAGGGAGCGAGGAACCGGGGAGCGGGCGGCCGTCTCCGCGAGGCGCAGCCGGAGGTCGTAATCCCCGAGGCTCGCCCACACCGCGTCCTGGGTCCGCGCCGTGACGCGGAACGGCGTCATCTGCTTGGCGAGGTTCGGGTCCCGGAAGTACGGGGCGACGGCCAGCGCGAACGCGAGCCGGCGATATTTCTCCGGGTCCGTGTGACTGAGGCCCGAGGCCGCCAGATCGACCCGCGCGCGGGCGATCTTGGGGTCGGCCATGCGCGCCGCGAAGCGGCGCTCGAATTCGGCCCGCCACGCCGCGCGGGCGGGCGCCGGGGAGACGAGGGCGAGGCGCTCGACCCGCTGCGGGTGCTCGAGCCAGTACAGCACCGCGAGCAGGCCGCCCCAGGAGTAGCCAAGGAGCGTCAGCCGGTCGATACTCCAGTGGCGGCGCAGCGCCTCGAGGTCAGCGACGTGCTCTCGCCACCCGACCGGGGTGTCGCGCCCGACGGGTGACCGCCCGCCGCCGCGCTGGTCGTAGTAGAGGAGCGTGCGCCCGCGGGCGAGCAGATCGTATTGGGGAAGCAGGTAATCGTGATGCGCCCCGGGGCCGCCGTGCAGCACGACCACCGGTGGCCCGTCGCCCGCGCGGCGGGTGAAGAGGCGCACGCCGTCGAGCTCGACGGTCGCCGCGACCGCCGGCGTCGGTTCGGCCGCACTCATGGGCACTCAAGTTACACGCTTCGCGAGGGGTTGACGGCTCGTGACGAAGCCGCTGCGCTTCCTGCTAGCGTCCTTTCAGCCCGCGCCGCTGCGGCGGCTCGGCCTGCCGGACGTGGCGATTCTCTGCCTCATGGGCGGCGTGATCGCGACGGTGGTCGCGTTCCTGCGCGAGTTCGAGGCACCGCTGCGTCAGGCAGTCCAGATCGACCTGCGGCCCACGGCGCTGGTGCGCTATACGCTGTATTCGCTCACCCGCGGGGTGCTCGCGCTCCTCGTCTCGTATGGGTTCGCGCTCGTGTTCGGATGGACGGCCGCCCGCTCGCGTGCCGCGGAGCGGCTGCTGCTCCCGCTGCTCGACATCCTGCAGAGCATCCCCGTGCTCGGGTTTCTGCCCGGCTTCGTGCTGGGCCTCATGGCGCTCTTTCCCACGCGCAACGTCGGGCTCGAGCTGGCCGCCATCCTGATGATCTTCACGGCCCAGGCCTGGAACCTCGCCTTGAGCTTCTACAATTCGCTCAAGAGCATCCCCGAGCCGCTGCGCGACGCCTGCCGGATCGCCGGGTGGGGGCCCGCGCGCACGTTCCGGCAGTGCGAGCTCCCGGCCGCCGCCCAGGGCCTGGTGTGGAACGGGATGCTCTCGATGGCGGGTGGCTGGTTCTTCCTGATGGTGAACGAGGCGTTCCGGCTGGGGGACCGCGACTACCGACTCCCGGGGGTGGGGTCGTACATGAGCGTCGCGCTGGACCAGGGGAACGTGTCCGCGATGGTGCTCGCGATCGTCGCGATGACGGTGATGATCGTGTGCGTGGACCAGCTGTTGTGGCGCCCGCTCGTCGTGTGGGTTGAGAAGTTCCGGTTGGACGAGACCGCGGGCGGTGACAGCGCGGCGTCATCGTGGGTGCTCGACTTTCTGCGGCGGGCCCGGCTGCCGCGGCGCGTCGCCGTATTTCGGCGGCGCGCCTATCGCACCGCGCGGCGGGCGACGCGTCCGTTGGAGGGCCCGCTGCGGGCCGCCACGCCGGTGATCCTGCGGGGGCCGCGCGTCGCGTTCGAGCACCCCGTGGCGCGCAAGCTGGCCAGAGCGCTGCTCGTCGCGGCGGTCGCGGCGGGAGCGGCCGCGGGCCTGTGGCAGCTGGGGCGGCTGCTCGGACAGCTGGGCGTGGCCGAGTGGCGCGAGCTCGTGTCCTCCGCCGCGCTCACGTTCTTCCGGGTGATGGGGGCGGTGCTCCTCTCCACGGCCTGGGCCCTGCCGGCGGGAGTCGTGATCGGGCGCTCGCCGCGGCTGGCGCGGGCACTGCAGCCCGTCATCCAGGTCGTCGCGTCGTTCCCCGCGCCGATGCTCTTCCCCGTCGTGGTCCTGCTGTTCGAGCGCAACGGGGTCGGGCTCGGCCTGGGCGCGGTCGCGCTGATGGTCCTCGCAGGCCAGTGGTACGTCCTGTTCAACGTCATCTCGGCGGTGGCCGCGATTCCCGAGCAGCTCAAGGACGCTGCCACGGTGTTCCGGCTGCCGACGGTCGCCCGGTGGCGCACGCTGTATCTGCCGGCCGCGTTCCCGGCGCTCGTGACGGGGTGGGTGACGGCGGCGGGCGGTGCGTGGAACGGCTCGATCGTCGCCGAATACATCGAGGCCGGTGGCGGGCTGCGCGAGACCAAGGGCCTCGGCAGCCTGATCAGCGAAGCCACCGCGCACGCCAACTTCCCGCTGCTCGCGGGCGGGATCGCGCTGATGAGCCTGGTCGTCGTGGGCTGGAACCGCGTCGTGTGGCGGTCGCTGATGGGGTGGGCGCAGACCCGCTTCGGGTACGGCACGTGACGGCCGATACGCTGCTGCTCGAAGCGCGCCACGTGACCCAGCGCTTCCGCCTCCCCAACGGGCAGGTCCTGGAGGCGTTGCACGACGTGTCCCTCGCGGTGCGCGAGCACGAGGTCGTGGCGCTGGTGGGCCCGTCCGGGTGCGGCAAGAGCACGCTGCTGCGGCTGTTCGCCGGGCTCGCGCGGCCGGCGGACGGCACCGTGCTGTACCGCGGACACACGCTCGACGGCGTGCTCGGCGCGGCGGCGATGGTATTCCAGTCGTTCGCGCTGCTGCCCTGGCTCACGGTGGCGCAGAACGTGGCGATGGGCCTCGAGGCGCGTGGGGTGCACGGCCCCGCCCAGCGCGACGCCGTCGCCCGCGCCATCAACCTCGTCGGGCTCGACGGGTTCGAGCAGGCCTACCCCAAGGAGCTGTCGGGCGGCATGAAGCAGCGCGTCGGCTTCGCGCGGGCCCTCGCCGTCGCGCCCGAGATCCTCCTGATGGACGAGCCATTCGGCGCGCTCGACCCCCTCACCGCGGAGAACCTGCGGAGCCAGGTCGTGGACCTGTGGCGCGACCCCGCGACCGGAGTGAATACCCTCGTCGTGGTCACGCACAGCGTGGAGGAGGCCGTGTTCCTCGCCGGACGGATCGTCGTGTTCGGCTCGAACCCGGGGCACGTACGCGAAGAGCTGAAGAACTCCCTCCCTTATCCGCGCCGGGAGCGCAGCCCGGAGTTCGAGACGATGGTGGACCGGCTGCATGCGATTCTCACGGCGACCCTGTTGCCGGAGCCGGAGGCGGTGCCGGCTCCGCAGCGGCTCGTCCCGTTCCCGCGGGTGCACGTGGCCGAGGTGGCCGGCCTCCTCGACCACCTGGCGACGCGTCCGGACGGGAGGGGCCCCGTGTTCGAGCTGGCCGAGGACCTGGGTGTGGACTACGACCGGATGACCGCCGTCGTGCGCGGCGCCGAGCAGCTCGGCTGGGTGGCGACGCCCGGCGAGATGGTGCAGCTCACGCCGGCGGGGCGGGACGTACTCGCCGGGGACGACGCGGCGCGCAAGGCGGCGACACGGGCGCGGCTCAAGCACCACCCGCTGTTCGCGCGCGTGATCACGATGCTGCAGGAGGAGACCGAAGAAATCGAGGAGGGCGCGGGCAAGGCCGACGTCGCGGACGAAGAGCTGCTTGCCGACCTCACCATCTACTTCCCCTTCATTCCGGCGGACTCGCTGTTCGCGACGATCATCGAGTGGGGCCGCTACGCCGAGCTGTTGGACCACGACGCGGCGGCGGGGCGCCTGAGGCTGCTCGGGGGGTGACGGGCTACAACAGCACCGCGAGCGCGTCCGCCACCGTCTTGACCTCGGCGTGATGGGCGTCGGTGAACCCGGCGGGCACGTCCGAATCGACGTCGATCTGGCCGAGGATGGTGTCGCCGCGCCGGATCAGCACCACGAGCTCCGACTTCGTCTCGAGGTTGCACGCGAGATAGTTCCCGGCGGCGGTGACGTCGGGGACGTTCTGATCCCGGCCGGTCGCGACCGCCGTGCCGCACACGCCCCGCCCGACGGGAATGCGCGTGTGCGGGGTGTCGCGCCCCGCGTACGCCTCCAGCACGAGCTCGTCGCCGTGCAGCATGTAGGCGTAGACGGACGTGTACGGCGCGCCCAGGGCGCGGATCCTGTCGCAGGCCAGCCGCAGCAGCTCCGGTCGGGTCGCGTCATGCAGGTGGGCGGCGCGCAGCGCGCGCCCGATGCCGCTCGCGGTCGTGGCGGTCGTCATAGCCCTATATCTATCTTTGGCGCGACTCTCTCGGAAGCGCGCGCGGTGTCCGTTCGCCTGCTGGTCCTGATCCCCGCGGCCGCGGCGATCAGCCTTGCCCTCTCCGCCGCGGTCGACGCGGTCGCCCTGCCGCTGTTCCTCGACACGACGGGTACCGTTCTCGCCACCGCCCTCGCCGGCCCCGGCGCGGGGATCGCGACCGGCGTCGTGACATCCGCGGTGAACACGCTGCGCAATCCCACCTTCTGGCCCTTCGTAGTCGTGCAGATCATCGTGGCGCTCTACGCCTGGCTCGCGGCCCGCGCCGGGTTGTTCCGGAGCCTCAAGACCGCGGTGCCCGCGGGACTCGGTCTGGGCGTGCTCGCTGCGGCGACCTCGACGCCCATCTCGTACCTTGTATTCGGCTGCACCACCACGGGCGGAATCGCGCTGACCACGGCGCTCGGCCGCGCGCTCGGGCTGCCGCCGCTCGGCGCCTGTTTCTTCGGGAGCTTCGTAGCCGACTTCGGGGACAAGGCGGTCACCTTCGCGCTCGTCACCTCGGTGCTGCACGCCCTGCCGCGGCGCACCGCGGCCCGCTTCCCCTGGGCCTTGCGCGCCGTCGGCATCGCCGGGTCCGCCGGCCCCGCGTGAGCCGCCGGCACCCCTTCACGCTGCTCGCGCTCGTGGCGGCCCTGACGGCGCTCGCCTGGATCCTGCCCGCTCCCGCGGGCGGTCTGGGCACGGCCGCCGCGGCGCTCGCCCTCGCGGCGGCGGCCGGCCCGCGCCGCGTGCTCGTCCCCGCGCTCCTCACGGCGGCGCCGTTCTGGCTCTTCCTGCTGCTGCTGCACGATGTTCCCTCGACGATCGCCATCGGGCTGCGCCTCACGACCATGATCGCGAGCGTGGTGTGGGTCGGCGCGCTGCTGCCCCCGGGGCGGCTGGTGGAGGCGATGGTCGCGGCAGGGTGGGGCGTCACCGCAGCCTATCTCTTCGCGGCCGCGCTGTCCGCGGTCCCGCTGCTCAAGGCACGGGCCCAGCGAATCGTCGACGCCCAGCGGTGTCGTGGCCTGTCACCGCGCGGTGGTCTCGGCCGCCGCCTGCGCGCGCTGCGGGCGCTCGCCCTGCCGCTGGTACTCTCGGTGCTGCACGAGGTGGACGAGCGAGCGCTGGCTCTCGAGACGAGGGGGTTCGTCCCGGGCGCCCGGCGCACGCCGCTCGAGCCACCGCGGGACGGCACAGGCGAGCGAGCGGCGCGGTGGCTGTTGCTCGTCGCGTGCGGCGCCGCCCTCGCCTGGAGGATCGCGTGGCGCGGCTGACGCTCGAGCGCGTGAGCTTCTGGTATCCGGCCACCGAGCGGCCCGCGTTGCGAGACGCGTCGCTCGCCGTGGCGCCGGGCGAGGTAGTTGCGCTCGTGGGCAACGTCGGCGCCGGCGCTTCCACGTTGCTGCTCGTGGCCGCCGATCTGGCGCCGCGCGTCGTCGGGGGACGAATCGAAGGCACGGTGAGCTTACTCCCTCACGGTCGGGGGGAAGGGGGAAGGGGTATCGTGCTGCCGACGCCCTGGACGCAGCTCTCGGGGATGGCGTTCACGGTCCGGGATGAAGTGGCGTTCGGTCCCGCGAACCTCGGCTGGCCCAGGGAACGGATCGCCGGGGCGGTCGATCGCGCGCTCGGCGCGCTCGACATCGGCGCCCTCGCGGCGCGCGATCCCGCGACGCTCTCTGGTGGCGAGCTGCAGCGCGTCGTCATCGCGGGGATCGTCGCCATGGAGCCTGCCCTGGTGCTGCTCGACGAGCCCACAGCCGAGCTCGATCCCGAAGGAGCGGGGCTGGTGTGGCGGTTGGTGCGGGCGCTCGCCGGGGACGGGTGCTCGGTCGTCGTGGCGACGAGTGACCTGGACGCGCTGCCGGAAGTGGCCCACCGGATCGTCTGGATGGAGGACGGCGCCGTGCGGCGGATCGGCGATCCGGCGCTCCTGGCGGAGAAAGCGCTGTGCGAGGCGGGCCTCGCGACCACGGTCGCGGACGTGTGGCGCACGGCGCGACTGGGCGCGCCCTACCCGTTGACCGTCGCGCAGGCGGAGGAGCGGTGGCGGCAGTGAGCGCCGAGCTCCGCTTCGGGCAGGTCTCCTTTTCCTATGGAACGGTGCCCGCGCTGCGGGACGTGTCGTTCGCGCTCGCGCCGGGCGAGCGCGCGGCGCTGCTCGGTCGCAACGGGGCGGGGAAATCCACGCTGCTGCGCCTGGTGACGGGCCTGCTCCATCCCGCGGCGGGCAAGGTCTCGGTGGGCGACTGGGACACGCGCGGCCGGGCGCCCGAGTCCCTGGCCCGGCGCGTCGGCTCGGTGTTTCAGCACGCCGACCAGCAGCTGTTCGCGCGCTCGCTGCGGGACGACGTCGCGTTCGGGCCGCGCGCGTTGGGGGTCGCGGCGCCGGAGGTCGCGCGGCGGGTCGACGCCGCGCTGGCGGCGCTCGAGCTCTCCGCCCACGCCGCCGAGCATCCCTACGATCTGCCGCCGGCGTTCCGCAAGCTCGCGGCGCTCGCGGGGGCGCTCGCGCTCGAGCCCGCGGTGCTCGTACTCGATGAGCCGACCGCCGGCCTCGATCGCCCGCTGCGCGCGCGCGTGGCGAGTGCGCTCTCGGAGCGCGCCGCCGCGGGGGTCGTCGTGCTCGTCGCCACGCACGATCTGGCATTCGCCGCGGAGGTCCTCGAGCGTGGCCTCGTGCTCGACCGGGGCCGGCTCGCGTGGGACGCGCCGCTCGCCGCGCTGCTCACGTCGTCGGAGCGGCTCACGCCGCTCGGCCTCGCGCCGCCCGTCGGCGCGGCGCTGTCCGCGGCGCTCGATCTGCCCGGCCGCCCGGTGCGCGAGCGTGACGTGGCGCACACGCTCGCGCGCGTTGCAGCGGCCAGGGGCCGGGTCTAGATTCCCACGCCTGACCCATGCTGGATCCGGAGCTCATCGCCCAACGATTGGCGCGCTGTGTGGAGCTGTTTCGCGACCCCGACGCGAAGCAGGTTCAGAAGGCGGAGTTCCGCGCCCTCCTGGGGCTGCTCAAGGACCAGACCGTCGTCATCACGGAATCGGCCGGCCAGCTGCTCGTCAACGACGTCGCCGTCCAGGGCAAGGTCGGCTCGCTGATCCAGCGGATCGGGCTGCACAACGTCGGCGAGATCACGATCCAGCCGCAGGCGCCACCCAGCGACGTGTTCGAGCTGCTCCGGGCCCTATCCGACCAGCCGGCCCTCGGTACGGAGGACATTCCGACCCGGCTCCGCGAGGCGGGTGTCAACCAGATCAGGGTGGCCATTGCCCACCTCGCGCCGCCGGCCCGCGTCTCCGGCCCGGCGTTGCGCGCGGCGTCCGAGAGCGACGACGTGCTGGGCGACCTCGAGCGCAACCCCCAGGCACCGGACGTCAGCCGGCTGCTCGACGCACTGGTTCGTCAGGTCGAGACCGCGTTCAAGGCCGGCCGGTTCGAGGAGGTGCTGACGCTCATCGCCGGCATCTCGCGGGGCCACCAAGCGGTGCCGCGCGGTAGCGACGCGCGGCGTCACTACGGAATCGCGTTCAAGCGCGTCTATACGAAGGCGATGCTAGACCGGCTGGCCCATCTCGTGAGCGTACCCAAGCACCGAAGCGACGCGATCCTCGCCCTCCAACGTGCGGGCGCGGGCGGCGTGAAGGTGTTGATCGACCTGCTCGTCGCCGCGCCCACGATGTCCGAGCGGCGCGTCCTGTTCGACGCGCTCAGCCAGATGAAGGAAGGCACCGGCCAGCTGGTGCAGATGCTCGATCATCGACAGTGGTTCGTCGTGCGCAACGGCGCCGAGCTCGTGGGGGAGCTGGGCCTCGAGGACGCGGTGCCAGCGCTCGCGCGGCAGCTCGAGCACCCGGACGACCGGGTCCGCAAGGCAGTGGCGCTCGCCCTCGCGAAGATCGGGAGCGGCAGCGCCGCAGAGCCGCTGCTGCACGCGCTGCGCGACAAATCTCCCGAGGTGCGGATGCAGGTGGCGCTCGGGATCGGGGGACTCAAGGCCGGCGCCCTCGCGATGCCGCTCGTCGTCGCGATGGAGGAGGAGCAGGACGAGGCGGTGGAGCGCGAGCTGATCCTGGCTCTCGGCCGCATCGCGAGTCCCGACGCCGTGCTGGCGCTCATCAAGGTCGTTCAGCCGGCGGGGCGGTTCTTCGGGCGCAAGCCCACGGTGCTGCGCATGGCCGCCGTGGAGGCGCTGCGGCTCGCCGGCACTGCCGCCGCCATCGGCACGATCGAGGGCCTGATGGCCGACTCGGACGCCGAGGTGAAGGAAGCCGCCCAGGCGGCCCTCCTGGACCTCAAGAAACGGAGATAGCGGCCGGCTCAGCGAGGAATGAAGTTCGTCTCCGGCGTGAGGCTCTTGGCGAACGCGGCGATCAAGCGGGCCGTGCGCTCCAGGTCCTCGACCGCGACCATCTCGTTCGGGCTGTGCATGTAGCGGTTGGGGACGCTCACCAGGCCGGTCGGGATGCCCCGCAGCGCGTTGTAAATGGCGTCGGCGTCGGTGCCGGTGTCGTGGGGCGCCGCCTGGACGCTGTAGGGCAGTTGCTCGCGCTCCGCGCACTGCACCAGCATCTCGAAGACGACCGGGCTCACGGCCGAGCCGCGTGACAGCACGGGCCCGCCGCCCAGCTTGTGCTCCCCGGCGCGCTTCTTCTCGGCGCCCGGATAATCGGTCGCGTGCGTGACGTCCACCACGAGCGCCACCTGGGGATCGATGCCCACCGCGCTGGTGCGCGCGCCGCCGCCCATCCAGGCGATCTCTTCCCGCGTCGTCGCCACCGCGAATACGGCCGCGTGCTTGGGACGGTCCTTGGCGAGAAGGCGGGTGGCCTCGGCGACCAGGTAGGCACCGATGCGGTTGTCGATGCTGCGCGACACGATACGCCGGTTGGGGAATTCCCGCACCGCGGCGTCGAGCACGCCCGCGTCCCCTACCCGGACCCGCGCGAGCGCCTCGGCCTTGGTCGCGGCGCCGACGTCGATCCAGAGGTCGGAGATCTTCGACACCTTGTCCATCTCCTCCTTCTTCATCAGATGCACGGCCTGCTTGCCGATTACGCCGCACACGGACTCCTTCGGCCCGAGGATCACGACGCGCTGGCCCACGAGCACCTGCGGGTCCCAGCCGCCGATCGCGGCGAAGTAGAGGTACCCCTCGTCGTCGATGTGCGTTACCTGGAGCCCGATCTCGTCGATGTGACCTGCCAGCATCAGCCGCGGCCGGCCCTTGGCGTTGAGCGCCGCGACCGAGTTGCCGTGGACGTCGGCCGTCACCTCGTCGGCGAATGTCTTCACCTCCTCGCGCCACACCCGCGCCGGCCCCGTCTCGAAGCCGGATGGCCCCGGCGTGTCGAGCAGCCGCTTGAGAAAGTCCAACGTGGGTTTGGTCATCGCACCGTGTCCGTGGTCGAGAGGCCGGCACGCCGCCGCGCTCGAGAGAAGGAGAAGAAGATGGAGTTAGCCGAGGAGAATTGCGAGCCGCATCAACCCGCGATCAACCGCGCCAGGATCTCGGCCGCATCCACGAGGCGCGGGCCCGGACGCGAGGTATACGTATTCCCGTCCATGAATTCGACGCGCCGGCCGAGCAGCACCCGCGCGTCCCGGTCCGTGACGGCGGCGAGCTCCTGCTGGGCGCGGGCGACGTCGAAGCCGCACAGCGCGACGACCACGAGGTCCGGCGCGAGCGCGGACAGCTCGCGCCAGGAGCGCGCAGCGGAGCGCTCCCCCGGACGGCCGGCCGCATCGCGGCCGCCGGCGATCTCGACCAGCTCGGGCACCCAGTGGCCCGCCACGTAGGGCGGGTCGAGCCACTCGAGGACCACAATGCGTGGGGGCGTGGGGGCGTGGGTCGTGGGGCGACGCGCGGCGACCTTCCGCAACCGATACCGCAGCCCCGCGACGACCTCGTCCGCCTCGTCCTCCAGGTTGAGCGCCGCACCGACCTTGCGGATGTCGGCGAGCACGCCGTCGAGGGTGTGGGCGTGCACCATCACGACCCACGGCGTCGGGTTGAGGGCGGCGACGAGCTGTGCCAGCCCGCTCTCGCCCACCGCACAGACCTCGCACAGCGACTGCCCCAGGATCACATCCGGGCGCAGCTGGGCGATCAGCTTCACGTCCACCTCGACGGACGGTGTACCGGTCCGCCGCGCCGCCGCCATGGCGCGGTCGATCTCGGCGGAGGGCAGCGACGGGTCCAGCCGCGTGCGGGTGACGCGGGGGAGGGCGCGGGCCTCCGGCGGGTAATCGCACTCGTGGGAGACCCCGACCAGCCGGGGCAGCGCCCCCAGGGCCGCGACCATCTCGGTGGCCGCCGGGAGGAGGGAGACGACCCGCATGCTCGTCCCTAGACCGTGCGGGGCGTCACTGTTTGCGCAGGCCGATGCGAAACAGCAGGGCGCCGAACAGGCCGAACAGGATGAGCGCCGGGATGTTCGCCGTCGCGAACGCGCCCAGATGGTGGTACCACCCGACCGATTCGGCGAGCCAGTCAGCGGCCCGTCCTCGCGCGCTGCCGGCGCCGGCGATCGCGGCCACGACGATGCCCGCAATGGCGCCGCCGGCGATCATCCCGCTCGCGAACAGGACGCCCGGCCCCGACTCGACTTCGGCGAGCGACCGATTCTCCGACTTCACACGCTGCTCGACGAGCCACCGGATGACGCCGCCCGTGAACATCCCCGCGGACGTGGTGATCGGCAGGTAGACACCCACCGCCACCGGGAGCGCCTGGATGCCGGCGAGCTCCAGGGCGATGGACAGGAACACCCCGATCAGCACGAGGGCCCACGGCAGGCGGTGCGTGAGAATCCCGTCGGTGATCAGCGCCATGAGGGTGGCCTTCGGGGAATCGAGCCGCTTGAGCTCGCGCCCGCGGTATTCGCGGACGCGGCCGCCGATCCCGGGATCGACGACGTACCGGATCTCGTGGGAGGCGGGGTCCACGAGGTACTTGCCCGGCGGCACGGCTTGCGTCTCGACGTAGACGCGGACGACCTGATAACTCCGCGTGTCCACCGAGTCGCTGCCGCCGACGGTGAAGCCGGACATCGTCTCGGGCATGACGACGACGTTGCCGTCGGCGCTCTTGCCGCCCGCGGGCGCCAGGAAGCCGGCGTGCGTCTCCGGGACCTCGTAGCGATAGGAGCTGTTCAGGAACGTGAGCGTCCAGCCCACGGCCAGCGCTGCGGCGATCGCGCCCACGAGGATCGCGATCTGCTGGCGCCGCGGCGTGGCGCCCACGAGGAAGCCCGTCTTCAGGTCCTGCGAGGTATTGCCGCCGTTCGCGACCGCCACGGCGATCACGCACGCGATCGAGATGGCGCGCACCCGATCGTCGATCTGAGTCCAGCCGAGCAGCAGGAAGATGAGCGAGATCGCGATCAACGAGGCGATGGTCATCCCGGAGATCGGGTTCGCGGAGCTGCCGATCTGCCCGCAGATGCGGGAAGAGACGGTCGTGAAGAAGAAGCCGAACACGATGATGAGCAGTCCGCCCAGCAGGTTGACGCCGATGGATGGCAGGAACGCGAGCACGAGGGCCAGCAGCAGCGAGCCGAACACGGTCACCGTGATCGGGAGGTCGTCGTCGGTGCGGAGCTTCGCGACGACCGCCTGGCCCACGCGGCTCGCCTTCAGGTCCGCGAACCCCGCCTTGAAGGCGCTCGCGATCGTCGGGAGCGACCGCACGAGCGCGATGATCCCCGCGGTCGCCACGGCCCCCGCGCCGATGTAGAAGACGAACGCCGCGCGGACCTCGCCGGCCGACATCTCGGAGATGAGCTTGGTGGCGGGGTACATCGGCGTCGTCATCGCTGCGCCGAAGAGCTTGATGGCCGGCATCAGCACCAGGTAGGCGAGGCAGCCGCCCGCGAACAGGTAGCCGGCGATGCGGGGCCCGATGATGTAGCCCACCCCCATGAGCTCGGGCGCCGCCTCCACCCGCACCTCAGCGCCCTGGAACCAGCGCAGCACGCGGCCCGGATATTCCTGCCACAGCTTGAGCGCGGTCATCAGGAACTTGTAGACGAAGGCGAGCCCAAAGGCTTGGAACACGGTCTTCGCGTGGACGCCGCCCTCCTCGCCCGCGATCAGCACCTCGGCGCACGCCGTGCCCTCCGGGTAGGGCAGGTTGCCGTGCTCCTTCACGATGAGAGCGCGGCGCAGCGGGATCATCATCAGGATACCCATGAGCCCGCCCGCCATCGCCAGGATCGCGACGCGCCCGATGTCGAGGTCGTAGCCCATCAGGAGGATCGCGGGGATCGTGAACACCACGCCGGCCGACACCGAGTCTGCGGCCGACCCGGTAGTCTGGACGATGTTGTTCTCGAGAATCGTGGCCCGGCCGATGGCGCGGAAGATCGTGATCGAGAGGACGGCGATCGGGATCGAAGCCGAGACCGTGAGGCCGATCTTCAGGGCGAGGTAGACGTTGGAGGCGCCGAAGATCAGTCCCAGGATCGAGCCCAGGACGAGGGCGCGCCCCGTGAGCTCGGCCGGCGACTGCGCGGCGGGAACGTACGGCTGGTGGTCGGGCATGCGGTTCCCTGGATGCGGGTGGTCGGGATGAGCGGACAATGTGACGTCCGAGCGGCGTGCGTGTCTAGACGGGGTTAGCTTGGGCGCATGACCGCTCCCGCCCCGTTGCGCCGCACGTTCGTCGGCCCGCAGGGGATTCGCGCCGGCTGGCGCTTGCTGCTGTTCGTGGTGCTCGCCCAAGGCGTGATCGGCCTGCCCCTGCAGTGGTTCGTGGTCCGCGTGCTCGGGCTGGGCGACGGCCAGTGGACGGCGCCCGGGTTCATGCTCGCCGAGACGGTGGGTGGCCTGGGCATCGTTCCGACCTTCGCCGCGGCCTGGCTCATATCGCGCATGGAGCGCCGGCCATTCGGTGCCTACGGGCTGCCGTGGCGTGGAGCGTTCGGGCGCCAGTTCTGGGCCGGCTGGGGCTGGGGGCTCGGCGGTGTGGCCGCGCTGGCGGCGCTGATCGCGGCGTTGGGCGGGCTGCGGGTGGCCGGATGGGCCCTGTCGGGCGCCGCACTCGCGCGCGCGGCGCTGCTGTGGGCGATCGCGATGACGCTCATCGGGCTCGCCGAGGAGTTCGCGTTCCGCGGCTACGCGCAGTTCACGCTGGCGTCGGGGACCGGCTTCTGGCGGGCGGCCGCGCTGCTCTCGCTCGTGTTCGGCGGGCTGCACTACTTCCTCAAGCCGATGGAGAACCTGGCGGACTTCGCGAGCGTCGGGCTGATCGGTCTGCTTCTGTGCCTGACGTTGCGGCGCACCGGCAGCCTGTGGTTCGCCGTCGGATTCCACGCGGGGTTCGACTACGCCGCGCTCGCGGTCGTCGGCGCGCCCAACACGGGCAACGGAGGCCGGCCCGTCGGCGACCACTTGCTGGCTACGACGTTCACCGGGCCGGATTGGCTGACGGGCGGGCCGCGCGGGATCGAGGCGAGCCTGCTCGTCTTCCCCGTGATCGCGGTGCTGTTCGTGCTGTTCGACCGGCGGTATCCCGCCGCCGCGGCTCCGCGGTAAAAAGCCGCCGTTCCACTCGTGGCACCTCGCTCGCGGCCCGGGGTAGAGACGCACGCCTATGGAGACGACGCGCGAGCGGGAACCGATACCGCGCGCGCTCCAGCACGCCCTCGGTGGGCGGTACGTGCTGGAGCGCCGGCTCGGTCGCGGCGGGATGGGGGATGTCTACCTCGCTCGCGAGCCGCGCCTCGCCCGGCGCGTCGCGATCAAGGTGCTGCCGCCGGACCGGGCCATGCAGCCGGCGGCGCGCGAGCGGTTCCTCCGCGAGGCCCGGACGGCGGCCGGCCTTTCTCACCCGAACATCGTGCCGATCTTCGCCGTCGACGAGGTGGACGACTTCGTCTTCTTCGTCATGGCCTACGTGGACGGCGAGAGCCTCGGTCAGCGCATCCGGACGCGCGGCCCGTTGCCGCCGGCCGAGGTCGCGCGCGTGCTGAAGCAGGTCGCCCGCGCCCTGGCGTACGCTCACGACCACGGGGTGGTCCACCGCGACGTGAAACCGGACAACATCCTGCTCGAGAATCCCACCGGGCGGGTGTTGGTCACGGATTTCGGCATCGCTCGCGTCGGCGCGGGAAGCGGCAACACGGGTCCGCGCGAAGTGATGGGGACGGCCGAGTTCATGAGCCCCGAACAGGCGAGCGGCGCCGTGGTGGACGGTCGCAGCGATCTCTATTCCCTCGGCGTGGTCGCCTACTACGTGCTCTCGGGGCGGCTGCCGTTCGAGGAGCGCGACGCGTACGCGCTCATGGCGCGCCACGCGACGGATCCCGCGCCGCCGCTCGCCGTGGTCGCGCCGGCGGTGCCTCGTCAGCTGGCGCGCATCGTCGACCGCTGTCTCCTAAAAGAGCCGTCGGCCCGGTTCGCCGGCGGCTCGGAGCTGGCTGAGGCGATCGACCACGCCGCCCTGCTCCAGGCCACGCCGCCGATCGCGGTGCGGGCCTTTCTCGTCGAAAGCCGGCACCTCTCCGGTCCCGCGCTCGTCTACGCGACGCTGGCCGGCCTCGGCGTGCCGCTGCTCGCCGGATCGTTCTGGTCCGGTGAGACGCTCGCGACGAAGCTCCTCGCGGCCGGTGGCGTGGCGTGGGTGCTGCTCTTTCCGCTCGGGTACATGGTCAGGCGGCTGCGTCGCCTCTTCGCAGCGGGCTACGAACGCGAGGACCTCGTGGAGGTGCTCGAGGCGGCGCTGGCGCGGCGAGGCGAGGAGCTGGCGTTCCTGTACGGGGAGGGCCCGTCGGGATTCGAGCGCACCATGCGCCGCCTCAGCTACGCCGCCCTGGTCGCGGCGGCGGCCGTGGTGGGCCTCTCTCGCCTCGAGCCCGCGATGCTGCCCGATGCCTCGCTGTTCGCGGCGTTCGGCGTGTCGGCGCTCGCCGCGCTGCTCGCCGCGATCGTCGCCCGGGCGCGGACGGAACACCGCACCGACCCCAAGGCGGAGCGCCGCCTGCGGTTTTGGCGCGGGCCGCTGGGTCGCTGGTTGTGCCGCGTGGCCGCGCTCGGACTTCCCTCCGACCGCGTTGCGGCGCCGCAACCCGCCGCCGCGTCCGATCCCGCCTCCGCGGTGGCGCGCCCGCACACGGCCGAGCCGCGCGTTACCGCGCCCTACCGCCCAGCCGACTCAGTCTCTCCCCCGCCTCCCTGAGCTGCTCCTCCGTCTTGCAGAACGCGAACCGCACGAGCTTCCGCCCGAGCTCCGGCCGGCTGAAGAAGCTCGAGCCGGGGACGGGTGCGACGCCCGCTTCGCAGGTGAGCCAGCGCGCGAACGCGTCGTCCGGTAAGTCGGAGATCGCGGAGAAGTCCGCCAGGACGTAATAGGCGCCCTCGGGTGGCGTGCAACGGAACCCGGCCGCGCCGAGCGCGCCGCACAAGAGATCCCGGCGGGCGCGGTAGTCGGCGGCGAGGCCACGGTAGTACTCCGGCCCCAACGTCTCGAGCCCGATCGCCACGGCCTCCTGTAGCGGCGCCGGTGCGCCGACCGTGAGGAAGTCGTGCACCTTGCGAATCGCGTCCGTGGCCGCGGCGGGTGCGACGATGGTCCCGATGCGCCACCCCGTCACGCTGAAGGTCTTGGACGCGCCGCTGATGGTGATGGTGCGCTCCCGCATCCCGTCGAGCGTCGCGATCGGGATGTGGCGGCCGGCGTAGTAGATGTGCTCGTAGATCTCGTCCGTCACGGCGTAAGCGTCGTGTCGCCGGCAGAGGTCGGCGATGGCCTCGAGCTCGCGCCGCGACAGCACCCGGCCGGTGGGGTTGTTCGGCGTGCACACGATGATGGCGCGCGTGCGCCTGGAGAACGCGGCGCCGAGCCGGTCCAGATCGAGCTCCTGGCCGGCCGCCATCGGCACGTACACCGGTTTCGCGCCACACAAGATCGCGTCGGGCCCGTAGTTCTCGTAGAACGGCTCGAACACGATCACCTCGTCGCCTGGATCCACGATGGCGAGCAGCGCGGCGGCCATCGCCTCCGTCGCACCGCACGTCACGGTGACCTCGGTCTCGGGATCCACCCTCATGCCGTACCACTCGCCGTACTTCGCGACGAGGGCGTCGCGCAGCCGCTTCGCCCCCCAGGTGATGGCGTACTGGTTCACGTCGTCATGGATCGCGCGGGCGGCCGCCTCCTTCAGCACCTCGGGGGCCGCGAAGTTGGGGAACCCCTGGGCGAGGTTGATGGCGGCGTGCTCATTCGCGAGCCGGGTCATGCCGCGGATCACGGATTCGGTGAAGCCATGGGTGCGTGTTGCGGTGTGCATCGTGCACAACATAAACCCCGTTGCCGTCGCGCGGTTAGGCCTTGCGGCGGCGCTCCCGGGGCGTAGCGTGGAGCATCCCCACGGGAGTAGGGAGGCCGCATGTCACCCGTCACGACCCTGATGCGCACATTGTGCGCGGCGGCGCTCGTCGCCGAGCTGAGCGGCTGCGGCGAGGAGTCGCTCACTAGCCTGGTGCGCAAGGGCACGATCTCGGGCACCGTGACGTTCGCCAAGTTGTTCGCCGCCCCGCCCCCCCCGGCGGGGCAGTACGCGGCACCGGCCGGCTTCCCGCGCGCCGCGCGCCCGCTCGCCGCGAAGACGCGCGGCGCGCGGGCTGTGCTGCCGGCGTTGGTGCGGCCCTTCGGCCGGGGGAGCGGGCCGGCGTTCACGCCCAACGAGCTGCTGGTGCGGTTCCGGCCCTCCGCTGTCGGGGCGCCGCCGGTCGGCTCGCTCGCGCTCGCGAGCCGGGCCGTGGCGGCAGCGGTCGGGTCCGCCATGCGGTCGCGCCTCGCGGGGTACGTGGCTCAGGGGCAGGTGGCGACTACAGGCGTTTCACCGGCTGTCTTGACGGCCCGGCTCCGCGTGGCGGACCCGGGCCGCATCGAGGACATCGCCGCCCTGTTGCGCGCCGATCCCGCGGTCGCGAGCGTGGGGCGCAACGGCATCGCCTGGGCGAGTGGCCGTCCGCTGGCGCCCGCTCCGGCCGCGACCACCGCCGGGAACGATCCCTTCTCCCCCATCCAGGCCTGGCATTACGGCATGATCGACGCGCCGCGGGCCTGGGACCTGACCACGGGCAGCGCCAGCGTGCTCGTCGCCGTGGTGGATGACGGCACGCGGTTCGACCACCCGGACATCGCGGCGAACCTGACGAGCGACGGCTACGACTTCGTCTCCGTCGGCTCCCCGTACCCGGTGTGCGCGGGCGGCACCGCGGACAACACCGGTGACGGGGACGGCTACGACGCCGATCCCACCGACCCGGTTTCCTACGACTACGACTTCACGAACGGCTGCATCACCGGGCCGAGCGCCCTGGGGAATCACGGGCTGCACGTGGCCGGGACGATCGGCGCCGTCGGCAACAACGGCGTCGGCGGGACGGGCGTCAACTGGACGGTGCGGATCCGTCCGGTCCGCGTGCTGGACGTGATCGGCTCGGGCACGTATTACGACGTGGCGCAAGGGATCCTGTACGCGGCGGGCCTGCCCGCGGACGACGGAACCGGGACCGGGACGGTGCAGCCGACCACGGGGGCGCGCGTCATCAACCTGAGTCTGGGCGGGCCCCAGCCCGACGCGACCCTGCAGGATGCGGTGATCGCCGCGACGAATGCCGGAGCGCTGGTCGTCGCGGCGGCGGGCAACTCGGGCACGTCGGCCCTGAACTACCCCGCGGCGTACCCGCAAGCGCTGTCCGTGTCCGCGGTCGGCCCCAATGGGCGACTCGCCTCGTACTCGTCGTACGGTCCCACGGTGGACATCGCCGCGCCGGGGGGCGACTTCGCTGACGCCACGACGTCCGACCCTCGTGTCGTCGCGACGTTCGGCGTCCTGTCTACCGTGTGGAACTTCCAGGGCATCCCCCCCGGCCAGCCCGCATACGCGTTCTACGAGGGGACTTCGATGGCCACGCCCCACGTGACGGGCGTGGCGGCGCTGGTGCTGGCGCTCAATCCCGCCCTCAACGTGGCGGCCCTGCGCGCGCGGCTCACCGGGTTCGCCGTGGACGTGGGCTCGGACGGGCCGGACCAGTTGTACGGTGCGGGGATCGTCAACGCGCGCAACAGCCTGACCCAAAGCCTCGCGCCGCCGCACCAGCTGTACGCCCGGCTCTATGACGCGACCAGCGGGGCGGTCGTCGCGACGCAGGCGGCGGGCAGCGACGGGTCGTACGCGTTCGCCGGCCTGTCCGCCGGCTCGTACGACGTGTTCGCGGGTGAGGACGAAAACGGCGACCACGTGCTCGGGTCGCCGGGGCGGCGCTGGGGAGCGTTCGGCAGTGTCACCGCGCCGACGGTCATCACCGTGGCGAAGGGGGGCATCTACGCCGCCCCGTTCACGATCGGCCTGCCGCTCGAGCGCGAGCCGAACGACGCGATCGGCGACGCGGACCTCCTGTACGTCGGCGGCTCGCTGTACGGGACTCTGCCGCCGGGCGACTTCGACGTGACGCGCATCCCGATCGTCACGGACGGGCAATACACGTTCGAGACGTCCGGATGGGAGGGGGCGTGCGGGTTCGCGCTGGAGGAGGACACGGTCATCGAGCTGTACGACGCAGCGGTGAACTTCATCGACTACAACGACGACATCAACCTGGGGGCGGACAACCTCTGCTCCCGCGTCACGGCCTCGCTCTCGGCCGGCACCTATTACCTCGTGGTGTACGGCTTCAACGGCGGCAGCGGCGGGCAGTATCGCGTGTCCGCGCGCGCGGGGCCGTGACGCGCGTTCCTTAGAGCTTCAACCTCACGTCGATGTCCACGAGAACCGCGCTCGGCGTCTCGAGGAACACCACGCGATCCATGTCCCGGTGGATCACCATTCTCACCGGCGGGCCCTTGCCCTTGCCCCGCCCCTTGTTGCCGCGGCGGTACCAGACCACATAATCGCGACCCCTGTTCTCCACCCGCACCACGTCGTAGCCCTGCTTCACGAGCACTTCCTTGGTCACGACGAGCGCCCGATCGGTCGTGACCGCGTACTTTTTCGGCCCCTTCCCCTGCGCCGCGGCCGGCATGGCCAGGCCGGCGAGCAGCAGCAGTGCCACGCTGATGCGCATTCCCATGGATCCTCCTCGATTATCGGTCCTTCAGCCTCCGCACGAGTTTCAGCCCCGACCACACGTCGTCCACCGCGCACACCTTCACGTCCACGAGCCCATGGGCGAGTGCGATGCCGCGGATCACATCTTCGGTGAGATCCGTGGGCACGCCCGACGCCCGCTTGGGCCACGAGATCCACAGCGCCCCGGCGGGAGCGAGAGCGCGCTTCAGGTGGGAGAACCGGCGCTCGAGCTCCCGCCTCCCGGTCGCGAAGCACTGGATGAAGTCGAGCGATCCCGCCGCGCGCGGCCTGCCGTTCGCCGCCGGCGGCAAGCGACCGAGCGTGCGCTCGTAGCCCCGGGGCGGGTTGAGGATGGCTCGCGTCGTTCCCGCCTTGATCCCGAGCTTGGCGACGAGCGACCGTTTGGAGTAGCCCGCCACCAGCGCGCTCACTTGCCCTTGTCCTGGGCCGCCGTGCCCGTGAGCAGCTCCTTGATCCCGCCCAGCGAGCTCAGCACGCCCGTCGCCTCGTAGGGGAGATAGACGACCTTGTTGTTCTCGCCCGTCACCATGCCCTTCAGCGCCTCGATGTAGCGGACGGCGATCAGGTACTTCGCGGGATCGCCGTCCGATCCGATCGCCTTGGAGATCCGAGTGATTGCCTCGGCCTCGGCCTCGGCCACCGTGAGCCGGGCCGACGCCTCCGCTTCGGCGCCGAGAATCCGCGCCTGCTTGTCGCCCTCCGCCTTGTTGATGGCGGCCTGCTTCGTCCCTTCCGCCTCGAGGATCTTCGACTGCTTGTCCGCCTCGGCCGTCAGGATGGTCGCGCGCCGGTCCCGCTCGGCGCGCATCTGCTTCTCCATCGCGTCCTTGATGTCGCGCGGCGGACTGATGTCCTGCAGCTCGACCCGGTTCACCTTCACGCCCCACTTGTTCGTCGCCTCATCGAGGATCGCCCGCAGCTTCGAGTTGATCACGTCGCGCGAGCCGAGCGTCTGGTCGAGGTCCATTTCGCCGATGACGTTGCGCAGCGTCGTCTGCGTCAGCTTCTCGATGGCGTCCGGGAGGTTCGCGATCTCGTACACCGCGCGCACCGGGTCCGTCACCTGGTAGTAGATGAGGGCGTTGATCTCGGTCTGCACGTTGTCTTTCGTGATCACGCTCTGGCGCGGGAAGTCGTACACCGCCTCCCGCAGGTCGATCTTGTCGGTCTTGTAGCGCCGGACGAACATGTCGCCAGCGGGCGTCACCTGCGTGAAGCGCCAGTCGATGGCGCGCGCCTTGTCGATGATGGGCAGGATGAGATTGATTCCCGAGTGCAGCGTGCGGTGATAGCGGCCCAGCCGCTCGATCACGATCGTCTGCGCCTGTTGTACCACCCGGATCCCGCGGCTCACCAGGATGAGCGTCACCAGTATGACCGCGACGGGGAAGAACGTTCCGAAATCCATGACTCAGCCTTCCTTGTCCACGAAGAGAGTCGTGCCTTCCACCCGCACCACCATCACCCGATCCCCCGCGTCGATCGGCGTGTCCATGATCGAGGCGCCGCGCCAATCCTCCCCCTCCACGAGGACGCGGCCCTTTCCGGTGACGGGGTCGATCCGCTCCGACACGGTCCCGATCCGGCCGATCAGGGCATCGACGTTCGTCCGCACGCCGTGGGACTCGGAGTGGATGTGCTTGAGCAGGAACGGACGGACCGCCACGAGGGAGAGCAGCGTGCCGGCGGCGAAGCTCAGCGTGGGTGCCAGGAACCCGGGGACAATGGCGGACACGAGCCCCGCGACGAGGGAGCCGATGGCGACGCAGGCGAGCCAGAAGCCCGGCGCCAGCATCTCGGCCCCGAGCAGGACGAGCGCGGCGATCACCCAGACTTGCCATTCGTGCACGGGGAGCCTCCGGGGTCGGGCGGCGCGACTTCCAAAGTTAGTGTGAGGAGCGTGCGGGTGCGAACCCGCGAACGTCGAGTCGCGTTCGGGGGACGTTAGATTGCAGCGGAGTGGCACCCGCGAGTAGCGCGCTCCTCTACGCCGCCGGCGGCGTCCGATCCTTCGTCATCGGATTCACCGGCGTCGCGCTCGGGCTGTACCTCGCCGCGCTCGGCTACGACCCCGCTCTCGTGGGCGGGGTCGTCGCTTCGGGGCTGGCGGGCAATGCCGTCGGGGTCGCCCTCGTCGCGGGCCTGGGCGAGCGGCTGGGCCGGCGCCGCACGCTGATCGGCGCGAGCGTCCTCGGCGCCGCCGGCCTCGGCGCGCTCGCGGCCGCGCCCGCGGCTCCTTTCGTCGTCGGTCTCGCCGCGTTCCTCGGCATGGTGAACGGGATGGGCCGCGACCGCGGCCCGGCCCAGGCGCTCGAGCAAAGCGTGCTGGCGGACGCGACGAGCGATGCCCACCGCACCACGGCGTTCGTCCGCTACAGCTTCGTTCAGGATGTGCTCGGCGCCTGCGGCAGCCTCGCGGCGGCGGTGCCCACCGTGGTGGAGCATCGGTTCGGGCTCGCGCTGGTGGACGCCTATCGCGCGACCCTGGGAGGCGCGGCGCTGCTCTCGCTCGTCGCGGTTCTCCTCTACGCTCGCCTGCCGGCGGCCGGCGCGCCTGCCGCCGCGACGTCGCACCCGGGTCGGCTCTCGCCCGAGTCGCGGCGCCGCGTCGCGGGCCTCTCGGCCCTGTTCGCGCTCGACAGCCTCGGCGGCGGCTTCATCGCCGGATCGATCCTCTCCTACTGGTTCTTCCGCCGCTTCGGCCTCGGCGGAGAGGCGCTCGGGCCGGTGTTCTTCGCCGCGAAGTGCCTCAACGCGGGCTCCTATTTCGCCGCGGATGCGCTGGCGCGGCGGCTCGGACTCCTCCGCACCATGGTGTTCACGCATCTCCCGACGAGCGTCATCCTGCTGGCGCTGCCATTCCTCCCGACCGCAGGGCTCGCGATCGCGCTGTTTCTCGTGCGCGAGGCGTTCGTGCAGATGGACGTGCCGGCCCGGCAGTCCTACGTGGCCGCGGTGACAGCGCCGGGGGAGCGCACCGCCGCCCTCGCTCTCACCAGCCTGGTGCGGAACGTCGGTTGGGCCGCGGGTCCCGGGCTCGCGGGCGTGACGATGACGGCGTTCGGGCTGGGGGCGCCGCTCGTAGCGGGAGCAGTGGGCAAAGCGGTGTACGATGTGGCGCTGTACGTTTCCCATCGAGGAATTCGACCGCCGGAAGAGCGCGGCTGATGGCCGAAAGCTCTCAGAACGTGTACCGGGCGCCGAGCTGCAGCCGCCAGCGACTGGCCTCGATCACGATCTGCTTGCGATTCACCGGAAGAACGTTGTAGATGCCGCGGCCGCGCGGGGAATCGTAGCCGACCAGCTCGAGCAGCCTCACGACGTGGTAGTTATCGAAGTAATCGGTCGACTGCCGGACCAGTCCCCAGTCTCCGTTCAGAAAGTTCAACACGTTGAAGAGATCGGCCGTGACCTCGAGCGACTGGCCGTGGGCGATCGACAGGGCCTTCGAGACTCGGGCAGTGGTGGTGTTGATCCACGGGTTGCGGCAGCTGTTTCGCCTCGTGAGGCGGCCGCGCTGCTCGCGCAGGCAGGGCTCGCCCTGAATGAACCGATCGAGCGCGGCGTAGTCGCCCGGCGTTGCGAGCGTGATGTCGCTGGCATTCCGGGGCACGTAGACGACGTCGTTGGGCAGCCTGTCAAAAAAGAGCTCGTACCCAGCGACACGATTGTCCAGGCCGTCGGCGTTCGCGTCCCCCGCCACGACGTAGGTGAATGGGGCGCCAGAGCGACCGCTGTAGATGAGGGAGAACCGGAACTTGAGCGGCAGATCCACTGCGCCCAAAATCGTCACCTTGTGGGGCACACTCCACAGGGAGGTGGTGAGCCGCCGGTCCTCGAGTGTCCCGTCGATCGGGTTGAAGCCCAGGTCCCAGACCTGGTACTCCTCCGTCGCCGATAGCCGGTCGCGGGCATCCGTATACGTGTAAGCAGCGTTGAGCTCGATTCCCCCCCGGAACCGCCGCTGCAGCTGTGTAGTGAGCGACAGCGCCCGGTCGCCGCCGGCGTTCGTGATCTCGACCACCGAGCCGAAGTTCTGGCTCCGGCGCGCCGGCGCCGGCTCGCCCGTCGACGGATCGATCGTTCCGTACAGCGCTCGGCCGCCTTCCCCGCTCGCCACGCCCGCCGGGGGCGGCAGATTCAGGTCCCGCAGATAGAACTGGTCCACCCCGTGCGTGTACAGGACGTCCACCGTGCCGACCACCCCGGCCGGCAGCCTCCGGTCCACGCCGAGCGCGATCTTCAAGTTGCGGGGGAAGCGGAAGGCGGGGTCGAAGGCCATGATCTTGGTTGGCGGCACGGCTCCGGCGCCGCACGTGGTGGGCTGGTTGTCGTTGTCGATGGTGAACGCCGGGACCGCCGCTCCGCTGCAGTCGAGCGTCACCTCCTCGAGCCCCGTATGGACGTACACGCCATTGAACCATTTGTACGCCGGACGACCCGCGAACAGGCCGATACCGCCCCGGAGCGAGCCGTCGCCCCGCCCGGTAAAGTCGTAATTGAAGCCCACCCGGGGCGACCACAGCAAGTTCCCGCTCGGCGTCGTGGACGTGTTGATCCCCAGGTCGGCGAGCAGGGTCGGGTTCAGCCGCGGTGGCGTGGGCAGGAAAGGCGCGTCGAACCGCAGGCCAGCGGTCACCGTCAGCCGCGGCATGGGGGTCCATTGGTCTTGTACGTAGAAGCCCACCTGGTTCACCCGCAGGTCTGACACTGGTCCGCTGCCGACGGTCGGGCCGCGCTGAATCGCCCTGAAGCGGGCCGGCACGCCTTGTTCGAGGGAGTCGAGGCTGTTGAAGGTCCACAGCGTCATGAACTGATTGTCGGACCCCCGGGCGCCGGGCAGGGATATGATTTCATCATGAGTGCCGACAGTCACGCGGTGCGCACCCAGGTTTCGCGTGAGGTTCTCGGTCACCTCGAAGAGGTCCTGGTTCTGGAACGAGCCGCCGCAGCCCGCTTGGGTACCGGCTCGGAGAACTGTTGTGTTCAGACGCACCTGCACCCGCGCAAACCGGCTGGCTGGCTCGCAGGTGTCGTGCTGGCGCAGGTAGGCTAGGGTCACGTCGTTCGTGAAGGCGCCGCCGAGCAGCGCCGTCCAGCTCAGGCGCGTGGCGTTGGTCGTGCTCGGTTCTCGGAATCCTAGAGAAGAAAGGAGCACTCGAAAGTATGGGTCGATTTCCAAGCCGACCTCATCCGACGCGAAGACGTAATTGTGCGACAACTCCAGGCGGCTGTTGATGCCGAGCTGCGCGGTCAGCTTGGCGAACGCGTTCCGGGCCGGATTGTGAAGCGGGTGGCGCACGAACGTCCCCGCGTCCACGCCGTAGGTGTTCCGCAGGATGTCCTGAAACCGCTTGACGCTGGCGTACCGGAAGCCCGTGCCCACTGAGTCCGCGCCCCCCACGGTGTCGGTGCCGATCACCGGGCCCACGTTGGGAAGCAGACTGCGCCGCAGGTCGGCATTCACGAACCAGGCCAGCCGGTTCTGCACCAGCGGCCCGCCGACGGCGACGCCGATCTCTTCATTGGTGAACCCCTCACCGCGGCTCCCCGTCGTGTCCTTGCCGCTCAATGCTTCGCTCTGCAAGTAGCTGACGACGGACCCCTCGAGCCGGTTGGAGCCCGACTTGGTGACCGCGTTGATGAGGCCGGCCGCGAAGTTCCCGTAGCGCACGTCGAACGGCGCTGTGACGACCTGCAACTCCCGCACGGCCTCCACCGACAGGCTGTGCGCCCCCCCGATCGACCCCACGGTGCCGATCACTGGGGAGAAGCCACTGCCGCCACTGCCGAAGAGTTCGTTGTTGGTGGCGCCGTCCACCTGGAAACTGTTCAGACGATCCGGCTGTCCCGCGATCGACAGCCCGCCGCCCGGGCTCTCCACCACCTGGGGGGAGAGCAAGGCCAGCTGGGAGAAGTCCCGCCCCTTGACCGGCAGGCGAGCGATGGTCGACTCGGCAAGGATCTGGGCGGGGCCCGTCCGGCCGGCGTTAATGAGCGGATCGACTCCCGCCGTGACGGTGATGGCCTCGAGCTCGATGGCGGTGGCCTGGAGCGTGAAGTCGGCAGTGAACCGCTGACCGAGGGATAGGACCACGCTATCCCGGCGGGCGGGCATGTAACCGATGGCACGGACGTCGATGCGATACGGACCGCCGACCGAAAGGTTGTCCAAGTAGTAGCGGCCCGAAGCGAAGCTGACCGCTTGCCACCGCTCGCCGTTCGACGTGTTGGTGATGAGGACGACGGCGGCAGCGATCGGCGCGCTGTCCGGTCCGGTGACGCTGCCCCAGATGGCGGCGCCCGTCACCGCTTGACCATGAAGCGGAACAGCGGCAAGGCCGAGGCCGATGGCTGTGAGTCCGACGTGCCTCATGGGGTCACCTCTGAGGATTCGCGCCCAGCCGGCGCAAAGCCGTGCGCGCTTCGGTGACGTAGACCTGCAGCGGCGGGTCGCCGTGAGCCCAGGACGCCGCGACGAGCCGGTAGGCGGCCTCGGCCTTCTCCTGCTTACCGAGACGCTCGGCGACCCGCCCGCGGTAGAGCGCCAGCGCCACATCGAAGACGGGGTGCGGGACCGTGATAGCGTCGTAGTCGAGCAGCCGCTCTGCCTCCTGGTCCCGGCCCCGCGCCGAGAGGAGGGGAGCGTAGGCGTAGATGTCGGCAAAAAGGTCGGAGTAGGAGCAGCCGACGCAAACCGAGTCGATCGCCCGGGCAAATCGCCGCATCGCCTCGCCGGTGTCCGCTTTAGCCAGGGCGAGATAGGCGCGGGCTCGCGCGGCCGCATAGGCGAGCGTACGGAGGCGGGGGGGTGGAGGACCAGAGCGTGCGATCGAATCAATCCGATGTAGCGCGGCGCTAAGCGCGGCCGTGTCGCGACGCACTCCCCACCAGACCAGACCAGCGGCGGTCGGGGAGCCCGGCCGGGCGAACCGCACGGCGGCCGATTCCGGCGGCATGCCACCGAAGAGGGCGAGCTGAGCCGCGAAAACGTCCCACATGCTCCAAGTCCTGAAGGCTTCCTCTAGATGGCCACGGCGCGCGAGCGCGAAAGCAACCTCAACAGTCCGGTCGTGCAGCTCCTCCGAGTCGGCGGGAGCGACACGGCGAGCGAGGAGCGCCCGCGCGATCCGCACCGCGGTCTCGGCCGAATCGGGCCAGTCCGCCAATGCCGCCCCGGCCGTGCCGAGGGCTTCGGCCGACGCCGTGTCCACCCAGCGGTCGAGCAGGCGGAGGCCAGCATGGGGATTCGCGAGCATCTGTTCGGCGAAGCGCAGCCCGTCTCCGGCGAAGCCCAGCCCGTTCCCCCCACTAAACCCAGCAGCCCCGGCCGCCGCGAGGTGCCGCCGGGCGGCTCCGACATTCTCGAGCCGGAGCGCAATCTTCACGGCTGCTCCCCAGTCGTGGGCCGGGCCAAAAGACGAATCAAGCTGGATCGAGCGGTCGATCGCCTCCAAGGTCTGGTCGATCGTCATGCCAAGCGGCGGCCAGTAGATCCGCGCCCGGCCAAGCAGGTACCAGGCCTCCGGATCCGTGGGGTACCGCCGGGTCGCCTCCTCGAGGGTCGCGTAGAGTCGGGCTTGGCGCACCGCAAAGTCGGGATCGCCTTGGTCTAGCGACCAGAACAGGGAATCGGCCGTGACGAGAAGGGTGTCCCGGGGGGCCAATCCGTGGTTGAGGGCCCCGGCGCGCAAGGCGTAGAGCACGACCAGCGAGTCGCCCGTGCCGGGGGTCATGAACAAGCGGGTGCCAGCCATACGCCGCCAGGCTAGGGCAAACGAGCTGTCCAGCGACACCGCCCGCTCGTAGTAGACCATCGCCGAATCGATCTTCCAGCGCCGGTAGTACTGCTCCCCGGTGAGGTAGGCCTTGAGTGCGGGTACCGAGGAGGAGCCGAGCCCCGCCAAGCGCACCGCGGCAATCGCCCGGGTTCGCCCCAGCTCGCGGATGATTCGCATCGCGAGCGAGTCCGCCGCCCGGTCCAAGCGTGAGCCGAGATCGCGCACTTCGATGTCGGTGGCCGCGCTGGTCGTGACGTCGAGTAGCGTGGCCGTGAGTCGCACCGAGTCGCCCCCGGCGCCCACGACGCGGCCGTACACCGCGAGCCGGGCCCCCGTGCTCCGGCCCAGCGCCGCCGCTGAAACCGGATCGGCCCGCCCAGACCAAGCGCGCACCACCGTACTGGGCGGCACCGTCCGCAACGGCCCGGCGCCATCGAGGCTAGCCGAGAGCAGGTCCACTATCGCCTCACGCCACAGCTGTTGCGCCTGGTCGAGCACGTCGAATGGCGCCACTGCCACGAGGTTCGGATCGAGTGCGGGACGCGCCTTGGACCGTGACAACAGCGCGGCTCCCAGGACCGCCGCGGTCCCGAGCGCGCCCGCCCCGGCGACCAGCGCTACGGCGCGACGCCGCGCGCGCCGGCGCGGCCGCTGCGTGGTGGCCCCGCGGGCCAGTGCCTCGGCGAACTGCGCCGCCGTGGGGAACCGGTCGGCGGGCACCTTTTCGAGCGCTCGCTCGATCTCCGCCTCGAGCCATTCGGGGATCGTTCGCCGTACGGTCCGGAGGGGTGGCACGGGATCGCGGGAATGCCGTGCCAGGATCGCCTGAGCGCTGGGCCCGGTGAATGGCGGCTCCCCGGCGAGCATCTCGTACAGCACACACCCCAGCGCGTAGATGTCGGCTCGGCCGTCGAGCCGGGCTTCGGCGCTTCCCTGCTCGGGGCTCATGTAGGCCGGCGTCCCGATCGCAATTCCCGTCTCGGTGAGTTTCTCCCCGCTCGCCGAGGTGATTGCTCGTGCGATCCCGAAGTCGGCGACGAGCGCGTGCCCGCCCGTGAGCAGAATGTTCTCGGGCTTGATGTCGCGGTGCACCACGTCATGGCTGTGCGCATAGCTCAGCGCGTCGGCGACTTCGCGGGCGATCCGCAGCGCCTCGTCCACCGGAAGCTGGCCCTCCCGCTCCAGACGGTCGCGTAACGACTCCCCCTCAACGTAGGGCATGACGTAGTAGAGGAGGTTGTTGACGGCTCCCGAGTCGTAGAGCGGAAGGATGTTCTGGTGCTGCAGGGTGGCGGCGACGCGGATCTCGCGGAGGAAGCGCTGGTCGCCCACGGCGGCCGCGAGTTCGGGACGCAGAATCTTCAGGGCGACTAGGCGATCGTACCTTACGTCCCGGGCGAGCAAGACGAAGGCCATCCCGCCGCGTCCGATTTCCCGCTCGATCGTGTAACGTTCCGCCAGGGCGTGTCGGAGGTCCTCTAGGAAGTCGCTCACAGGTTCGCCTTAACGACCTGAAAGCTCCATAATACGACGGCGTTCCAAGAGGGGCTATGTGTCCGGCATGACCTCCTTGCGCCTCGATACGTGGCTGTGGGCCGCGCGCTTCTTCAAGACGCGGGCCCTGGCGGCGCAAGCCGTCGACGGCGGCAAGGTCGAGCTGAACGGCGCCCGCGCCAAGCGGGCGAAACCGGTGCAACTGGGTGACCGGCTGCGCGTGCGCCGGGGGCCGTTCGAGTACCACGTTACGGTACGCGGGCTCTCGGCGCGCCGCGGCCCGGCGGCCGTCGCGGCCGTGCTGTACGAAGAGGATGCCGAGCGTAAGCAGGCGCGCCAGCGCGCCTCAGGATCTCGAGATACAGCCACACGAGCGTCACCATCAGCGTGAACGCGGCGTACCACTCGGCCACCTTGGGGGCGCCTGCCTCGACGCCGCCCTCGATGAAGTCGAAATCGATGATGAGGTTGAGCGCCGCCACGGTCACCACGAAGAGGCTGAACAGGATGCCGATGGTGGAGGCCTCGTGGATCAGCGGCAGCCGGCCGGCCGGGCTCAGTTGAGCCCGAGGCCGATGGCGACGGCGATCGCGACCATGCCGAGCGCGGCGAGCCTGAGGTACACAGGTGCCGCGAACCGGATCCATTCCTCGTAGCGCACCCCGGCCGTGGCCAGGATCGCCATCAGGGCGCCGTTCGTCGGCGTGAGGAGCTCGCACAGCCCCGCCCCGTACTGGTAGGCCAGCACCGTGACCTGCCGCGACAGGCCGAGCAGGTCCGAGAGCGGGACCAGGATCGGGAGGGTGAGCACGGCGTGACCGCTCGGGCTCGGCACGGGCACGTGGACGGCCGTGTGCACGACCATCATGGCGAGCGCCGAGAGCGCGAGCGGCAGCCCGGCGATGGGCGTGAACAGCCCGTGCACGACCGTGTCCACGATCCGCCCGTCGTCGAGCACGACGTAGATCGCGCGCGCGAAGCCGATCAACAGTCCCGCATACGCCATCGCACGAACGCCGTCCACGAACGCCTGGGCCGTCCCCGCGACGCCGAGGCCGCCCACGAACCCGGCGACGACGCCCATCGCGAAGAACAGGGCGGACATCTCGTCGAACCCCCAGTGGTGGCGCAACACGCCCCACACCAGCACGACGAAGGTGGCGAGCACGAGCAGCAGCACCGTGATCTGGCGAGAACCGAGCGGGTCCGGGCGCTCGTCGGCCCCGGCCCCCGGCTCGGCCCGCGCGCGGCGCGCGTGTCGCATCGTGCCCCAGATCCACGCAGCGACCGCGAGTGCCAGGAACGCCATGCGGAACAGCGACCCCGAGAGCAGCGGGATCTGCGCCAGCTGTTGCGCGATCCCCACCTGGAAGGGATTGATCGGGCTGAAGGCGGCCCCGACCGCCGCGGCCCCGAGACTCATCGCCACGGCGGTCACGGCCGGGTAGCCGAGGCGACGCGTGAGGAGGAGTGCCACCGGCACGAGCGCGATGATCTCCTCCTTCATGTTGTCGAGCGCGCCGCCCAGCGCGAACGCAAGGCACGCCGCCGGGACGACGAGTGTCTCATGTCGCGCGAACCGCCGCACCAGCACGTCCACTGCCTGGCGCAGGGCGCCGGTGCGGTCCACCACCGTGAACGCGGCCCCGATCAGGAAGACGAAGAAGATCACCGCGCCCGCGTCGGCCATCCCCCGGGGGATGGCGACGAGCGCCCGGAAGGGGCCCACGGGCCGCGGCTCCACCCCGTGGTAGGTGCCGGCGACCACGACCCGGCGTCCGGCCGCGGGGTCGTCGCGCCGCTGGTACTCTCCGGCGGGCAACACCCAGCTCGCGGCGGCGGCGAGTGCGATGCACCCCGTGAGGAGGACGAGGGGGTGGGGGAAGCGCAGCGCCACTTAGGGAACGCGCCCCGCGCGCATGTGCACGGGCCAGCGGGCGAGCCGCCGGGCGGCGGGATCCGCCCAGTGCTCCCGCAGCTTGATGACGAGGTCGTCCACGGGATCGCAGCCGTTCCGCTCGACGTAGCGCCGCGTCCCCGACCAGGTACGGACGTAGCCGGCCAGCTCGTCCAGCGTCAGGGCCTGCTCCATCGTGAATTCGGGGGTCGCGACCTCGGCAAACGGGAATGCGATCGTGCGGTAGCGCTCGTCCGTGATGCGGCGCTCGGGCGGCCAGTAGGGCCCGATGGTGTCCCGGTAGAAGGCTTCCATGACGCGGTCCACGGCGGGATCGATGCGCACGAGCACGTAGCACCACGCGGCCACCATGCCGCCCGGCGCGAGCACGCGGCGCGCTTCCGCGTAGAACGCCGTGCGGTCGAGCCAGTGCAGCGCCTGGGCGACGGTCACGAGATCGACGGATCCCGCCGCGAGGCCGCTCTGCTCGGCGCGGGCCACGCGGTATTCCACGGCCGGATGGGGGATCGCATAGGCGATCTGCGCTTCGCTGGCGTCGCTCGCGATCACGCGGGAGAAATGGCGCGCGAGCCCGATAGCGGCCTGGCCGCTCCCGGTGGCACAATCCCACGCCACGCCCTGCCGCCGCACCGCGCCCGCGAGGAACGCGAACAGGGCGTCGGGATAGTGCGGCCGGAACGTGGCGTAGGCCCCGGCGGCGTCTGAGAAGTGGTCCTGGAACGTCAGCGCGGCGCGCCCCCCGCCTTGATGGGAATCGAGAGCACCGTCGTGCCCCAGTGGAGGCTCAGCACCGCGCTGTCCCCGTCCACGACGGGGAAGTAAAAGGCGAGCGTCTCCAGGTGGGGGCCGCGCTGCGGCGTCACCGGGATCCGGAGCGCGTCCTTTCCCCGGGGATAGGGCGTGTGGAACACCTCGGCGGCGGTGCTGAGGATGAACGTCCAGGGCCCGCGCTCCATCGGCACGACCCAGACGCTGTACTTCCCGGCGGGCAGGCGCACGCCGCCGAACGACACGTCGGTGCTGAAGGCGATCGTCGTGGCGTCGTCCGCGCCGGGGTCCCATTCCTTGCCGTACGGGACCGTGGGACCGAACAGCTCGCGGCCCCGCGCCACCGGGCGATTGTAGACGATCGTCACGTCCGTGTCCGCGATCCGCTGCGCGACGCTGCCGTGCTGGCTCTTGCGGACGGCCTGGGCCGATGCCCATCCCGTTGCACCGATGGCAAGGCAGCCGATGAGGAATGCGGTCTTCACCGCCACAGCGTGAGCACCAGGCTCATAATCAACAACTGGGCGAGCTGGTAGCCCGCGTCAATGACCCACACCGCGATCGGTTTGTCCGAGAACATGTTCCCGGTGAGGCCGAGAGTGGCGGCGAAACCCAGCCACACCATGAAGCCGAGCCAGATTCCCTGGACGACGCCCGTGGCTGTCGTGTACGACACCAGCAGGCCGAGTACATACGCCATTACCAGATAGCACAGGAACGACACCGCGTACGCGCGCACGACCCCGCGCTTCTTCATCTCCTCCACCTTCTCGGGGGTGTAGCCGTGGGCGTGCATCCACTGCTTGGCGAACAACACGGGAGAGTACCACACCGCGCCGAGCGCCATGGTCAGGACGGCGGCAACCAGAACGGCGAGCACGTTGATGTTGGCCGTGGGCATGAGGGCTCCGGGTTCAGGGCGTCTTGTTCGAGCGATCGCTGGAAGGTACGAAGGCCGCCGCGTACGTCCAGCCGCGCAGGCAGCTCCACGCGAACAGCAGCAGGCCGGCGACGTACACCGCGCCGCCGACCAGCTGGTCCTGATCGAGCAGGCCGAGTCGGCCGAGCAGATACGTCCAATCGTGCTCGCCGCCGCCCACGAGCGGCAGCTCCTCGGCGCGCGCGTCCTTGAGGTAGACGGAGATGTTCCAGAGGTTCTGCGCGACCCACCACAGCGCGACGGTCGCCGCGTGGCGGTCGCCGCGGCGCCGGAAATCCCACACGAAGAGCGCCGGGATCAGGAGCTGCATCAGCGTGCCGCCAACGCCGTCAGGGCGAGCCGCAGGCGGCGCTCCACCTGGCTGCCTACTCGAACACCTCCAGCGCCACCTCAACCCGCCCGAACGGCGCGCTCACCTGAACTCCCTGCACGGCGCCCTTCACTTGCCGGAACATCTCGCGCGCGATTGCGACGCCCTCGGCGAGCGCCGCCTCCTTCCCGCGGTCGCTCACCTTCCGCATGCGCGCGAGCACCTCCTCCGGCACGGACACCCCGGGGACCTCGTTCGCGAGGAACTCGGCGTTGCGGAGCGACAGGAGCGGCCAGATCCCCGCCACCACCGGAATCTTGAATTGCTCCACCCGCTCGAGGAACAGCTCCAGCTGCCGCACGTCGAACACCGGCTGGGTGACCGCGAACTCCGCGCCCGCGTCCACCTTCCAGGCGAAGCGCGACAGCTCGCGGTCGAGGTCGAGCGCGCCGGGATTCACGCCCACACCGATCACCCAGCGGGTGGGCGCTCCGATCGGGTTGCTCCCGGGATCGAGCCCGTGGTTGAGGCGGTACACGAGATTCGTCAACCCGATCGAGTCGATGTCGAACACCGCCGTCGCCTCCGGGTAGGGGCCCATCTTCGGCGGGTCGCCCGTGATGATGAGGATGTTCCGGAGCCCCGCGGCGTGCGCGCCGAGAATGTCGGACAGCATGCCGAGCAGGTTGCGGTCGCGGCAGCAGTAATGGATCACCGTCTCGATCCCGACGTCCCGCTGGATCAGGATCGCCGACGGCAGGACGCCCATGCGGCTCTGCGCGCGCGGCCCGTCCGGGACGTTGACCGCGGCCACGCCGGCCGCGCGCAGCGCGCGGCACTGCTCGAGCATGGGCGTCGGGTCCACGCCCTTCGGGGGCACGATCTCGACGCTCGTGACGAATTCCCCGCAGGCGAGCTTCGCGCCCCAGCCCGAGCGCTCGGCGAGCGGCACCGCCTCCACGCCCGCCGGCGTGGTGACGGCGGAGCGCGAGATCACGACTGTCGGATGGCGGGGCACGACGCTCGCGATGTAGTCCCGCATCTTCTTGATGTGCTCGGGCGTCGTGCCGCAGCACCCGCCCACGAAACGCGCCCCCGCCTCGATCATGCGCCGGGCATAGCTCGCCATGTACTCGGGGGAGGCGAGGTAGATCTGGCGGTCGCCCACGTCCTTGGGGAGGCCGGCGTTCGGGACGGCCGAGATGGGCCGGTCGGTCGCCTTGACGATCTTTTCGACCGCTTCGAGCACCCCCGCGGGGCCGACCGAGCAGTTCACGCCGATCACGTCCGCGCCCCACTCGGCAAGCTGCTTGGCGAACGTCTGGGGGTCCGTGCCGTAATGCGTGAGTCCATCCGTGCCGATCGTCATCTGGGTGATGGCCGGGAGATCGCACGCGCTGCGCACGGCGCGCAGCGCCGCGTGGATCTCGTCCAGATCCGAGAACGTTTCGAGGATGAACCCGTCCACGCCGCCCGCGAGTAGCCCGTCCACCTGGCGGCGGAAGAACGTGAACGCCTCCTCGCGCGAGGTGGGGCCGAAGGGCTCGATGCGGACGCCCAGGGGCCCGACCGCTCCCAGGACGCTGACGCGGTCGCCGGCCGCCGCCCGGGCGAGCCGTGCCGCGGCCGTGTTGATCTTCTCCGTGTCGTCCGCGAGCCCGTAGCTCGCGAGCTTCTTGGGGTTCGCGCCGAAAGTGTTCGTCTCGATGAGCTCGGCGCCGGCGCGCACGTAGGCTTCGTGGACTTCCTGGACGAGCTTCGGCTGCTTCAGGTTCAGCTCGTCGTAGCAGACGTTCAGGAAGAAGCCCTTCCCGTACAGCATGGTGCCCATGGCGCCGTCGAGCACGTGGACACGCCCGTCGTCGAGCAGCCTCCGCAACGTTACTGCACTCATGCCGCGCGCTTCCCCCTTCCCAAAACGGAACGCCCGTCGCAGCGCACAAAGCCGCAACGGGCCGGCTTTTTAGCGGGATGTTTTACGTGGCCGCAATACGCCGCAAATCACCACGAAACCGATTGTCGTCACAATCTAGCCACCGCCGCGCGCGATCGAAAGGCGTGGGCTGCGGCGTCGATGGCACGGTTCTGGTGCGCTCGCAGGTCGGCTCGCGCACGCGCTTGATGCATTCGCTGGGGCTGCGCCGAGCGGGGTCGTGGCCCGAAATCTGCGCCATTGACCCGTCGACACCGCTGTGGCGGTGTCGCAACGTCGGGCTACTCTCGGGAGGGGGCGCATGCACATTCGATTCAGGATGAACCGCAGCCGGCTCTGCGCGCTCGCGGCGGTGGCCGCACCATGGGCGCTCGGCTGCAGCAATCCTCCGACCGCGCTCGACGCACGGTCCAACGGCCGGCCGTCGCTCGCGACCGCGACGTCCGTCATCACCGAGATGCGAGGCACGGGCACGCTCGGCGACGGCACGCGCTTCCCCGGCGGGTACGTCAATACCCAGACCTTCAGCTTCGATGCGGGCATCGGCGTCACCGGCGTCTACGGGACCCTGGACTACACCGACTCCAGTTTCCACAAGGCGGATGGCAACGCGCCGCACTTCGTCGTGGGCCCGCAATATCCCGGATCCGCGATCGCCAGCTTCGTGCAGACCTCGAATAATTGCGTCGAGTTCGCCGGCGACGGCTATCTCATCAACACCGGTGAGTTCCTCGCATTCCGGATTGACGCCTGCGACTACGGGTCGCCCGGGACGGGGCTCGACACGTTCTACATCTCCGTCCCCGAGCGGCCGTACAACGTTGGGCCGGCTGCGCTCACGAGCGGCGAGATCACCCTCGTCGCTTCATCGATCGGCTCGTTCCCGTAGCGGGCGTCGCCGAGCCAAGAGGCAGCAGCGTCCCTCCCCCGGGATCGTAGCGAGCGGCTGACCTGAAGGGCGTGGGGAGTGGGGAGTGGTACTCGACGGTGCGCTGCGGAGATTCGGACCGCACCGTCAGGCACCACTCCCCACTCCCCCGCGCCGTTTAGCTTGTAGTCCATGTCCGACCTCCTCGCCGCCCGCTCCCAGATGGCGGTGTCCCTCGCCTTCCACATCGTGTTCGCGATGGTCGGCATCGCCATGCCGGTGCTGATGGTCGTGGCCGAGCGGCGCTGGCAGGTGACGGGGCAGGACGTCTACCTCGAGCTGGCGCGGCGCTGGGCCAAGGGCACGGCGATCCTCTTCGCCGTGGGAGCCGTGTCGGGCACGGTGTTGTCGTTCGAGCTCGGGCTGCTGTGGCCCGAGTTCATGCGGTTCGCGGGGCCGATCATCGGCATGCCGTTCTCGCTCGAGGGGTTCGCCTTCTTCACCGAAGCGATCTTCCTCGGCGTCTATCTCTACGGGTGGGAGCGGATCTCGCGGCGCGCCCACCTCGCCGCCGGCGTGCTCGTGGCGGTGAGCGGCGGCCTGTCGGGCATCTTCGTCGTGATCGCGAACGCGTGGATGAACGCCCCCACGGGATTCGAGCTGGTCGCGGGCCGGGCCGTGAACGTCGATCCGCTCGCCGCGATGGCGAACCCCGCCGCCCTGCCGCAGGCCGTGCACATGACGCTCGCCGCGTACGCGGCGACGGGGCTCGGGGTGGCCGGGATCCACGCCTTCCTCCTGCTCAAGGATCCCTCCAACGCCTTCCACCGCCGCGCGCTCGTGATCGCCCTGCTCGTGGGCGGGCCCGCCGCGGTGCTGCAACCCGTCTCGGGCGACTTCGCCGCGCGCCACGTGGCGCGCCACCAGCCGACGAAGCTCGCCGCCGCGGAGGCGCTGTTCGAGACCACAGCGCCCGCGCCGCTCGTCATCGGCGGGTGGCCGGACATGCGAACGCGGACAACGCCGGGCGCGATCGAGATCCCGTACGCGCTCTCGCTCCTTGCCTTCCACGACCCCCGTGCGGAGGTCAAGGGCCTCGACGCAGTGCCGCGCGACGAATGGCCCAATGTGCCGATCGTCCATTTCGCCTTCCAGATCATGGTCGCGCTCGGCACCTACATGGCGCTGGTCGCCCTGTGGGCGGGATGGCGCGGCTGGCGTGGCAAGGACCTCGCCCACGACCGCCGGCTGATGCGGGCACTCGCCCTCGCCACGCCCATGGGGTTCATCGCGACCGAAGCGGGCTGGGTCGTGACGGAAGTGGGTCGCCAGCCCTGGGTGATCTACGGGGTCCTGAAGACCGCGGACGCCGTCACGCCGATGCCGGGGCTCATCGTGCCGTTTCTCACGTTCACCCTGCTGTACTGCTTTCTGGGTGCGATCGTGAGCTGGCTCTTGTACCGTCAGATCATCCGCAGTCCCCGGGTCACCGAATGAGTCTCGCCGAGCTGGTCGCGGGGATCATCGTCGTGGCGCTCAACGCGTACGCGCTGCTCGGAGGCGCGGACTTCGGGGGCGGCGTGTGGGATCTGCTCGCGCGCGGTCCCCGCCGGGAGCGTCAGCGCCACCTGATCGCGGAGGCGATCGGCCCCGTCTGGGAGGCGAACCACGTGTGGCTCATCCTCGCGATCGTCTTGCTGTTCACGTGCTTCCCGCCGGCCTTCGCGCGGCTCGGGACGCTGCTCCACATCCCGCTGTCGCTCGTCCTGATCGGGATCGTGCTGCGCGGCTCCGCGTTCACGTTCTGGCGCTACGGGGGGGGCGGGGGGGGCGGGGGGGGCGGGAACGGCGACGAGGCGCAGCGATACTGGGGCGTGGTGTTCGCGATCGCGAGCCTCATCACGCCGCTCCTGCTCGGGACGTCGGTCGGCGCGATCGCGTCGGGCGCGCTTGGGGACCGGGGACGGGGGACGGGGGAGGGGTTTTACCAGGTCTACGTCGCGCCCTGGCTCACGCCGTTCGCGCTCTCGGTCGGCGTGTTCGCCTTGATCGCATTCGCGTTTCTCGCGGCGGTGTATCTGACGCTCGAAGCGCAGGAACGGGAGCTGCAAGAGGATTTTCGCCGCCGGGCGCTGGGCGCGGGTGTGGCCCTGTTCTTCGCGGCCCTGGCCGCGCTGCTCCTCTCGCAGCGCTGGGCACCGCGCGTGCGCGAGGCCTTGATCTTCGCGCCGTGGGCCGTGCCGCTGCACCTGCTCACGGCCGCGACGGCGGTCACCGCCCTCGCCGCGCTATGGCGCCGCCGCTGGCGCGTGGCCCGGGTCGCGGCGGCGACGCAGGTCTCCCTCATTCTGTGGGGGTGGGCGCTCGCGCAGTACCCCTACGTCCTGCCGCCCGACCTCCCCGTCGAGGCCGCGGCGGCGCCCGCCGTGACGCTGCGCCTGGTGCTCGCGGCGCTCGCGCTCGGTGCACTGGTGCTGTTCCCGTCGCTGTATTATCTGCTGCGGATCTTCAAGAGCCGTCAACCGTGGGAGGTGCCGTGAAGCTCCTGAAGGCGCTGATCAGCTTCATCGTGGGAACGATCGCGGGCGCTGTGGGAAGCAAACTGTTCGGCTCCTTCGGCGCGGTCCTGGGCTTCGTCGCGGGCGGCGTCGCCGCGTGGTGGGTCGCGAGGCGCGTGTTCGACTCCTGACCTAACCGATCAGCCGGCGCGCCGCCTCCTGGGCGGACATCCCGAGGATGACCACTCGCTTGCGCCTGGCCGTCGCGCCCGACGCGATCGTCACCGCGCCGCCCGGAACACCCAGCCGCTCCGCGAGAAAGCGGCACAGCTCGGCGTTCGCCGCGCCGTCCACGGGGGGCGCGGCCAGCCGGATCCTCACCGCGTCGCCGTGGCGGCCGGCGACCTCGGTGACGCGCGCCCGCGGCACCACGTGGACGACGAGACTTGCCCCGCTCACAGGGCCATCAGCAGCACCTGCCGCAGCACCCACAGCACGAGCCACGCCACGAGCGGACTGAAGTCGATCGCTCCCGCCGGCGGCAACAGCCGCCGGATCGGCTCCACCAGCCAGTCGGTAAGCGCGTAGGCGGGGCGGATCCAGCGGGAGTAGCGGAACCAGCCGAGCCACGAGGCCACGACGCGCACCAGCAGGGCGATGACGAGCACGTTGTACGCCGCCCCGACGAGAAACGCGAACAAGGCACCCGGTCCGCCGGTCGCCGCCGCGTAGAACCAGCGGGCCGTGCGGACGAGCCAGTCGATGAGGGAGAGCAGCAGGACGCCCGCGACGGCGACGAGCACGACCAGCCACCACCCGGCGTGCACCGGATTCCCGCCGAGGCGCACGAGACGGGCTTCCACGGGGCGCAGCAACGGGTCCGTCACGCTCCGCAGGGTGCGGCCGACCCCCCCGAACGGCGATACGCGGCGCGTGCGCACGAGCCAGCCGGCGAGCGCGACCAGCGCGGCGAGGGAGAAGGCCGCGAATACGACAATCCGAAGGATCGTGTGCGCGTCGTACATGGGTCACAAACTTACGAAAGGTGGGGGGAGTGGGGAGTGGTACGGGACACCCCTCTAGGGTGTAAAGACGTTCACCCCGTCCGTCTGGGCGAACCCCGCTCGGGGGCCGCCCCCGATCACGTAGATCCTGCCGCCCAACGCGGCCGCGCCCAGACCGTGCCGGGCGACGGGCAAGGCCGGGCCGACGCTCCACCGATCCGTCGCCGGATCGTAGATCTCGTGGTTGTCAAACACGGACGAGCGAGTCTCGCCGCCGAACGTGTGGATGCGACCGTCGAGCACGGCGGAGGCGAGTCCGCCGCGCCGCGAGGGCATGGGGGACTTCCTCGACCAGCGGTCGCCGGCGGGGTCGTAGGCCTCGACGACGTCGAAGTTGCGGCCCGGGTCGAATGGGCGCCCGCCGATCGCATAGACCAGGCCGCCCGCGGCGGCCGCGGTGAGGTGATCGCGCGGCGTGGGGATCGGCGCGGCGTGCTGCCAGCGATGCGTCCTGGGATCGTAGATCGCCGTGGAGTCGAGCAGGACCCGTCCCACACCCCACCCGCCCACCACGACGAGCCTGCCGCTCACGACGCCCACGCCGGCTGCGCCCCGCGGCTCGGGGAGCGGCGCGCGCGACTCCCAGCGGTTCCGGTCCTCACGGTAGATCCACAGGTTCGATTCCGGGACGAAGCTGGTCTCCGCCAGGCCTCCGACGGCGTACAGCGTGTCGCCCGCGACGGCGAGCGGCATGTGGTGCCGGGGCGCGGGGAGGTCGGCGATGCGTTCCCAGCGGTTCGCCGCCGGGTCGTAGCGGTAGGCGGCTGCCGTGGCGCGGTCGCCGCGGTCGATGCCGCCAGCGATGTAGATCTTGCCGTGCAAGACGGCCGCGTGCGTCTCCTGGATCGGTTCGGGGAGGGGCGCGCCGGTGGACCAGTGGGGGCCACTCGCTGCGAGCCCGCAGGCGGTGAGGGTGGGAAGCAGTCGTCTCATGGTTGCATCCCGAAAGGCGTGGGGAGTGGGGAGTGGTACTCGACGGTGCGCAGCCGACACTCGGATCGCACCGTCAGGTACCACTCCCCACTCCCCACGTTCTTGCCGTTTATTCCAGCGCCGCCGTGACGATCCGCGCCTGCTCGGCGGCGTGCGCCGCGGGGTACCCCTCAGCGGGACTCGAGCGCTCGGGCCGGCCGATGTCCCGCACCGCGACATCGGGCCCCACGAGCTCGCGCAGCTGCGGCTTCATGAACTTCTGGGGCCCCATGTTGCGCGGCTCCTCCTGCACCCAGACGATCTCCGCGACCCTGGGATAGCGCTTGATCAGCTCGGCGATCTCGCTGGTGGGGAACGGATACAGCAGCTCCACCCGCCCGATCGCCACGTGCTGGGCCTGCGCGCGCCGCGGCGACAGCAGCAGGTCGTAATACACCTTGCCGCTGCACAGCACGAGCCGCGTCGCGGCGCGCCGCGCGTCGCCCTCGGGGTCGTCGAGCACCGGCCGAAAGCGGCCCGTCGTCAGCACTTCGAGCCGTGACGCCGCTTGCGGCAGGCGCAGCAGGCTCTTGGGCGTGAACAGGACCAGGGGCCGCAGCTCGGCATGGCGTCCCTGGCGCCGCAGCAGGTGGAAGTACTGCGCCGGCGTGGTGCAGTTCGCGATGCGCAGGTTGCCCTCGGCGCCGAGCGCGAGGAAGCGCTCGATGCGGGCGCTCGAATGCTCCGGCCCCTGACCCTCGTAGCCGTGCGGCAGCAGCAGCGTCAGGCGCGAGGTCTGCCGCCACTTCGCGAGCCCGGCGATGAGGAACTGGTCGATGATGACCTCGGCGCCGTTCGTGAAGTCGCCGTATTGCGCCTCCCACAGCACCAGCGCTTCCGGCGCGGCGGCCGCGTACCCGTACTCGAAGCCCAGGCACGCGAACTCGGAGAGCGGGCTGTTGTGCAGCTCAAAGGGCGCCCGCGCCCCCGGCAGGTTCTGGATCGGCGCGTAGCGCTGTCCGTTGACCGCGTCGTGCAGCACCAGGTGGCGCTGGCTGAAGGTGCCGCGCTCGGTGTCCTGGCCGGTGAGCCGGATCGGCGTCCCCTCGACGACGAGCGAGGCGAACGCCAGCGCCTCGGCGTGCGCCCAGTCGATGCCTCCGTCCGTGAGGGCGCCGCGCCGGCGCTCGAGCTGCTTCTTGAGCTTGGGGTTCACGGTGAACCCTTCCGGCACGGTGAGGAGCTGCGCGTTCAGCCCCGTGAGTACCTGGGTCGCGACCGCGGTGTCCGGCTCCGGCGGCTGCGGGCCCGAGATCCGCTGCGGCTCCTCGCCCTGGCCCGCCTCGGCGAGGTGGGCCTTCATGGATTGCTGCGTCTCGTACAGCCGCTGCGAGAAGCGCTCCGCCTCTGCGTCCGCCTGCGCGCGCTCCAGCACGCCCTCGCGCGCCAGCTGGTCGGCGTAGCGCTGCCGGACCGGCGGTGTCTGCCTGATCCGCTCGTACATCAGGGGGTGCGTGTAGGCGGGCTCGTCTCCTTCGTTATGACCGTGCCGCCGGTAGCCCACGACGTCGATCACCACGTCCCCGTGGAACTGATCGCGATACATCATCGCGACCCGCACCGCCGCGAGGCACGCCTCGGGGTCGTCCGCGTTCACGTGGATGATCGGGGCATCGAAGCCCTTGGCGAGATCGCTCGCGTAGTCGGTGGAGCGCGCTTCCTTGGGGTCGGTCGTGAAGCCGAGCTGGTTGTTCGCGATGAGGTGGATCGTGCCGCCGGTGGTGTAGCCCCGGAGGCGGGCGAGGTTGAACGTCTCGGCCACGACCCCCTGCGCGGCGAACGAGGCGTCCCCGTGAATCAGCAGCGGAACGGCGACGCTGCCGTCGTGCAACGCGTCCTTACCGCGCCGGTTCGTCTGCGCCGCGCGCGCCCGCCCTTCCACCACGGGGTTCACGGCCTCGAGGTGGCTCGGGTTCGGCGACAGGCTGACGTTGACCGGCTTGCCGGCCGCGGTCTGGTACACGCCGTCGGCGCCGTGGTGGTACTTCACGTCTCCCGTGCCGCCCTCGGGCGTGAGCGTCTCCTCGACGTGCCGCCCGCCCTCGAACTCGGCGAAGATCGTCTCGTACGGCAGGCCGACGATGTGCGCCAGCACGTTGAGCCGCCCCCGATGCGCCATGCCGAGCACCACGCGGCGCGCCCCGGCCTGGCCGGCGAGCTCGATCGTCAGGTCCAGCATCGGGACGAGCGCGTCCAGGCCCTCGATCGAAAAGCGCTTCTGGCCCAGGTAGGCCGTGTGCAGGAACCGCTCGAGCATCTCGACCGCCGTGAGCCGCGACAGGAGCTTGCGCTTCTCGTCCGCCGCGAGCGGCGGGCGATGCTGGCCGGACTCGATGACCTGGCGCAGCCACACGCGCTCCTGATGGCTGCCGATGTGCTCCACCTCGTAGGCGATCGTGCCGCAGTAGGTCTTGAGCAGCTCGGGGTATGCGTCGGCCAGGGTGCGGCCGAGCACGTAGACGCGCAGCACCTCGGCTGGGACGCGCGCCATGATCTCGGGAGTGAGCCCCAGGGGCCCCGGGTCGAGCGCCGGGTCGCCGGGAGGGTCGGAGGCGAGCGGGTCGAGCCGCGCCGCGAGATGGCCGAAGTGACGGATCGCCTTCACGAGCGCCATGGCGGCGGCGACGTGCTTCAGCTCCTCCACTCCGACCTCCACGTCCACCCCGGGGCGTGGGGCGTGGGGCATGGGGGGCGCGGGAGCCTGGCCGGCGGGCGCAGGTGCTACGCCCAATGCCCCGCGCCCCACGCCCACGCTCTCGAACACTCCCTCGTAGAACTGATCTTCGCCGTTGAGCAGCGCCTCGAGCTTGCGCAGAAACATCCCCGACTCCGCGCCCTGGATGACGCGGTGGTCGTAGGTGCTCGTGATCGTGATGAGCTTCGCGCCACCCGACTGGCGAATGGCGCCGGTCGCGATGATCGAGGCCTGGCCCTTCATCAGGCGCGGCACGGAGGCAACGGTGCCGATGGTCCCGGGGTTCGTGAGGGTAATCGTGCCGCCCGCGAAGTCGTCGGGGAGGAGCCGACCGGTGCGCGCCTTCTCGACCAGCGTCTCGTAGGTCGTGTGGAACGCCGCGAAATCCATCCCCTCGGCGTGCTTGATCACCGGCACGACGAGCGTGCGGCTGCCGTCCTTCTTCTCCACGTCCACCGCGAGGCCGAGGCTCACGCCGCCGGGATCGAGGCGATGCGGCTTGCCGTCGGCTTCCTGGAACGCGTGCGTCATCACGGGGAAGGCGCGCGCCGCCTGCACGATGCCATAGCCGATGAGGTGGGTATAGGAGATCTTCTGGCCGCTCGCCGCGAGCCGCGCGTTCAGCTCCCGGCGCCGCGCGTCCAGCGTGTCGACCACGATCTCGCGGAAGGACGTGGCCGTCGGGACGGACAGCGAGTCCGTCATGTT
>WNGG01000260.1_pt1 | contig 57187 bp, 44 predicted proteins | sample 5400661 | NCBI WGS metagenome assembly WNGG01 (sample SAMN13153372, study PRJNA577476) | soil metagenome | isolation source: 100 cm soil or saprolite under Garry oak tree replicate 1 | place: USA:California | collected 2016-06-15
GCGCGCTTCAGCGTGCTTCCAATCAAATGCTTCAGCATCTGGGCTAAAGCCAAGTCTGAGAAAAGCCCGTTCAAACGGGCTACGGATTCGTTGCGTGCCCTGACTTCTACCGCCCATAAATGGGCCCGCGAAGAGAGCATAGACCTTATTGAACAGATCCTTAACGCCGAAGGCGTTCGCGAATTCGAGCGCAGGGCAACGCCCTGGGTGAAGGAGTCACGGTCACTTCATCAAAACTCTGAAAGAGTTCGCACGTTGTTCATGACGAAGAGCAGACGGGTGGTCATTGAAACATTAGCGAACTCTTTCAGAGTTAACTTTTGTCTTCCGCATTCTTACCCAGGGCGTTGCCCTGGGCTGCAATTCGACAACGCCTTCGGCGTTAATCTTCAAAGCTGCACTCGTCGCAAGCGCAGGGCATTTCCGACAACCGACACGGAGCTGAAACTCATCGCGGCGGCGGCGAGCATGGGACTCAACAGCAGACCGAAGAATGGATAAAGGATACCGGCGGCGATGGGCACTCCGAGCGTGTTGTAGACGAAGGCCCAGAAGAGATTTTGTTTGATGTTGCGCATGGTGGCCCGGCTCAAGCGCCGCGCGCGCAAGATTCCGCCCAGGTCACCTTTCACCAGAGTCACACCCGCACTCTCCATCGCGACATCAGCGCCGGTGCCCATTGCGATCCCGACATGTGCCTGCGCCAGGGCGGGCGCATCGTTGATGCCATCGCCCGCCATCGCGACGATGCGCCCATCCGTTTGCAGGCGCTTAATCACTGCGGCTTTCTGATCTGGTAAGACTTCAGAGACGACTTCATCAAGGTTGAGCTTCTTTGCTACCGCTTCGGCTGTAGTGCGACTGTCGCCGGTAAGCATCACAATGCGGATTCCCTCTTCGTGCAACTGACGAATTGCTTCCGGTGTCGATGCCTTGATCGGATCGGCGACGCCGACGAGACCGGCGGCAGCTCCATCGACGGCGACGAACATTACGGTCTGGCCGTCGCCTCGCAGCGTTTCCGCTTGCGCTGCTAAGGCAACCACATCTATTTGCATTTGCTCGAGCAACGCGCGATTGCCCAGCGCCACTGCATGCCCGTCAATCTTGCCGCGTACGCCTTTGCCTGTTATTGAGTCGAAACTTTCCGTATTGGTTAGTTTCACGCCGCGATCCTCCGCGCCACCGACAATCGCGGCTGCCAGTGGATGCTCGCTGGCGCGCTCAAGACTAGCAGCCAGCCGCAAGAGCTGCTGCTCTTTCCAATCGTTTGCCGTGGCCACCGTGACCAGTTTCGGTCTGCCTTCAGTGAGCGTCCCGGTCTTATCAACGACCAGCGTGTCGACCTTACGCATTGCCTCAATCGCTTCAGCATTCCTAAAAAGCACTCCAGCAGTGGCGCCCTTGCCCATCGCCACCATAATCGACATCGGTGTCGCCAGACCCAGCGCGCACGGACAGGCAATAATCAGGACAGCGACGGCGTTAATGAGCGCGTGGGCCATGCGGGGTTCTGGTCCAACGGCGGCCCAGATGACGAAGGTGATCGCCGCGACAGCGATAACTATTGGCACAAAATAACCGGCGACGATGTCCGCAAGCTTTTGGATCGGCGCGCGGCTGCGTTGCGCTTCAGAGACCATCTGCACGATTCGCGCGAGCAAAGTTTCCGCGCCGACGCGCTCAGCGCGCATCACGAAAGCACCGGTGCCGTTAACGGTCGAGCCGATCACGCGATCGCCGGCGTGTTTTTCCACCGGGATTGATTCGCCAGTGACCATCGATTCGTCGATAGCGCTCGTGCCTTCGATCATTACGCCATCAACCGGAACTTTTTCACCGGGACGCACGCGCAGACGATCGCCGGGGCGCACGTCCTCGAGCGGAATGTCCTCTTCAATTGCGTTTTCTCTAATTCGCCGCGCAGTCTTTGGCGCGAGACCGAGCAAGGCTTTGATTGCCGCGCCAGTGCGGCTGCGAGCACGGAGTTCCATGACCTGGCCCAGCAGCACGAGAGTGGTAATCACAGCCGCCGCCTCGAAATACACCGGCACGCCGCCCAGCTCTCGAAACGACGAGGGAAAGGCGCTCGGGAAGAGCTTCGCAACCAGGCTGTAGACATAAGCCACCGCGACGCCAAGGCCAATCAACGTGAACATGTTCAGGCTGCGGTTGACAATCGATGCCCACGCGCGCTGGAAGAACGGCCAACCGCCCCACAGCACCACCGGTGTCGCCAGCACAAGTTGGATCCAGCTCAATGTCGGCATCGAGATCATTCGTTCCAACGGACGCCCCGGTAGGAAGTCGCTCATGCCGATCAAAAATACAGGCACGCTCAGCGCCAGACTGACGAAGAAGCGCCGCGTCATATCGACGAGTTCAGGGTTTTTTTCTTCCGCAGGAGAAACAGTGCGCGGCTCTAATGCCATGCCACAGATGGGACAAGTGCCCGGTTGATCTCGCACGTCTGTCCGTTGTGTGTTTCGCCCCAGGAAGCGAGTTGGATCCTCGCGGAACGCTTCGAGGCAATGCGTGCTGCAAAAGAAGTAATTAACAGCGGTGTGCTCAAAAGATACGGCAGATTGCTTGTCGACCGTCATGCCGCACACCGGGTCAAGCGCTTGCGCGCGCGCGGGTGGTATGTCGGTGGTGTCGTGGACCCTGTCCATTTGCTGGTGCCTGTCTTCGTCGATCTCGCTTTTAGTCTTGCGCATTAAGCCCTGGGCTGTCTATCAGACTTTGGCAGCATTCATTGGGTTCGCCATTATTTGTCTTGACAGCCCACTCGTGGCCTCAATATAGTCCTAGCTGGCGATGATGAAATGGCTCACAACCTTGGTTCTTGTCGTGACGCTCGGCGGCAGCGTGTTGGCTGGCATACCGCTCCACTCAAACGACACTGAATGCAATATGAGCGGCATGATGGATTGCTGCAAAGCTGCGCTGAACCGAAGCAATACGCCGCAAGTTGCCAGCGCTCGCCTGTGCTGTTCGCTGAACTGCTCACAGAATGGAACGACACCGGCCAACGGCCTCCGCGTTCAACCAAAGATGCAGCCATCTCTTTCGGCGCATCCCTCAGGTGCTCGGGCCATTCTGCCTTCGATGCCGGTGCTGCGGCTCAGTAGCCATTCTCACGGTCCACCAACAGATTCAAATCCCGCATACATTCGCCATCTCGCACTCCTGATCTAGTCCTAACAAGGCCGAACTGCGTCTTCTTGCAGCTCTATCGATCTGCAAGGGGCATTTGTGCGTTCGTGTGCTCCGCACGCGGTCGCAGTAACTAGTTCTCTTTGGCTTACGGAGGATCGGGACATGAAGAAGTTTGTACTGGCAATTGTTGGCGCACTAGTCGCTGCTCTGCTTTTCGCTGCTTGTGGCTCAAAGACAGAAACTGGTAGCAAGGTTCCCAACGGAAAAACGATCAAGACCGTTCCGGTGGGAAATCTCACCGCAACGCTTTCGAATAGCACGGGTCAACTGAAGCAAGGTCATCAGGAAGTCATGCTTGCTTTTACTGACTCATCCGGCAAACCGGTTGATGTTGGGGCTGTGTCACTCAACTTTCACATGGCCCAGATGGGCCCGATGGCGGAGATGAATGATGCTACGACATTCACCACCACGGGAACGCCTGGAATTTATCACGGCAAAATCAACATCGAGGTGGCCGGTGAATGGCAGGGCCAACTTGCTTACGAGGGACCAGCCGGAAACGGCAAGACAACCTTTACCGTGACGGCCCAATGACTTGGAATCGCCGAGATGATCCAACGTCTTATTGAACTTAGTCTGCGCAATCGCGGTCTCGTGATCGCGATCTATTTGGGTCTTGCCGCTTGGGGCTATTGGGCATTGCTGCGCACGCCCATCGACGCGATTCCCGATCTTTCGGACAACCAGGTGATCGTTTTTACGGATTGGACCGGAAGGTCACCCCAGGAAGTCGAAGACCAGGTTACTTACCCACTTGTGACTAACCTGCAAGGGTTGCCGGGCGTGCGGGTCGTGCGGGCGAGTTCGGCGTTTAGCTTCTCGATGATCAACGTAATCTTCGAAGACAACGTCGATCTCTACTGGGCGCGCACCCGCGTGCTGGAGCGTCTGAATCTCGTCGCCAAGCAACTGCCCGCAGGCGTGACCCCGACACTCGGACCTGACGCTACGGGCGTCGGTCAGATCTTCTGGTACACGCTCGAAAGCGATCAGATGAATCTGCGCGATCTGCGCACGTTGCAAGACTGGTTCGTGCGTTATCAGTTGAACTCCGTGCCCGGTGTTGCGGAAGTTGCCAGTGTCGGCGGTTACGTACAGCAATATCAGATCGATGTCGATCCCAACAAACTGCGCGGATATTCGTTGCCGTTGTCGGTGGTTGTAGAAGCTGTCGAGCGCTCGAACAACAACGTCGGCGGCAACGTCGTCGAGCAGGCCGGTCAATGGTCAGTCGTGCGCGGCGTCGGCCTGATTCAGTCTGTGGCCGACGTTGAGAACATCGTATTGGGCGCGCCAAGCGGGATCCCGATTTACGTTAAGAACGTCGCCAATGTGAAGCTCGGCAACGCGTTTCGGACGGGAGCTCTGGATAAGAATGGCAAGGAAGCGGTGGGCGGTGTCGTGATTGCGCGCTATGGCGTGAACACCCTTGAAGTGATCGAAGCCGTCAAGCAAAAGATCGGCGCAATCCAAGCAGGGCTTCCACAGGGCGTGCGCGTAGTTCCCTTCTATGATCGCACGCAACTGATCCAACGCGCGACGCACACCCTCAAGCGCACGCTTATCGAAGAACTTATTCTCGTCACACTGGCCCACATCATATTCCTGGTGCACTTCCGCTCGATCTTGATCGTCACGCTACCTCTGCCGCTCGCGGTGCTGCTCGCTTTTCTGTTCATGCATTACATGGGCATCAGCTCGAACCTCATGTCGCTCTCGGGAATCGCGATAGCTATCGGTGTGCTCGTTGATGCAGGAATAGTCGTTACCGAAAACGCTTTTAGGTTTATCGAGCAACGCAAAGTTGATGCGAAGGACCGGCGTCTCGTTTGGCAGACGGTGCTGGAATCAACGCGACTCGTAGGCCGCCCGATTTTCTTTTCGATGGCGATCATCATCCTGGCTTTTATTCCCGTATTCTCCCTCACGGGCGAAGAAGGAAAACTGTTTCACCCGCTGGCGTTCACCAAGACGTTTGCGATGGTGGCCGCAACGGTCATTGCAGTTACGCTCGTGCCCGTTCTCTGCACTCTGCTTCTGCGCGGCAAGTTTCATGCTGAACAAGCGAATCCAGTGATGCGCGGTCTGCACTTTATTTATCGGCCTGCTTTGCGATTCGCGCTGAATCACCGCGTCCTCACAGTGTCATTCGCGGCCTTACTGTTTGTTGGCGCGATCCTTCTCACTATCGGCATCGGTAAGGAATTTATGCCGCCACTGAATGAAGGCGACCTGATGTACATGCCTGTGACTGATCCAGCGATCTCGATCGATGAAGCGCGTGCCATCATGGGTAAGGAAGACGAGATTCTAAAGAGCTTCCCCGAAGTCGAGTACGCCGTCGGTAAAGCTGGACGGGCGGAAACTTCAACCGATCCCGCCCCAGTGAATATGAACGAGACGATTGTTCACTTGAAACCGCCGGAGCAGTGGCGAGCTGGCATGACGCGTGAGTCCTTGATTGCTGAGATGGATGAAAAGCTCCGCTTGCCGGGAGTGACCAACATCTGGACGCAGCCGATCAAGAACCGCATCGACATGCTCTCCACCGGCGTTCGATCGCAGGTTGGTATCAAGATCTTTGGTAATGATCTGAAAGCACTTGAAGAGCTGTCTCGCCGGATCGCTGATGTAGTGCGGACCATGCCCGGAGCGAAGGACGTTTATCCGGAACAGATAAGCGGCGCGCCTTACATTGACATTCACATCAACCGCACCGCCGCCGCGCGTTACAACATGGACATGAAGACGATCGAGGACGCCATCGAGAAAGGAATCGGTGAGACGAATCTTTCGGTCACGATAGAAGGGCGACGGCGCTTTCCCATACGCGTGCGCTATGCGCCCGAGTCTCGCGGCAGTAATGAGGCGTTGGGCCAGATTCCCATAATGTCGCCGAGCGGCGCGCCGATTCCTTTGGCGCAATTGGCGGATATCAGCTCGGTACAAGGCCCGACGATGATTTCCAGCGAGAACGGTTTATTGCGCGGCACGGTGCTCCTAAACGTGCGCGGACGCGATGTGGGGAGCTTCGTTGACGAAGCCAAGAACGCGATCGCGCGGCAAGTGCAACTGCCTGCCGGTTATTACATCGACTGGAGCGGCGAGTACGAAAACCAACAGCGGGCACGCAGTCGCTTGTTAATTGTCGTGCCGATTGTGCTCGTCATTATCTTCGCGCTGCTTTACATAACTTATCACTCGGCGCTGGAAGCGGGGCACGTGCTACTTGCAGTGCCGTTCGCGCTGACCGGCGGCGTCTACTTGCTCTGGCTCTTGGGATACAACTTTTCCGTCGCAGTTTGGGTTGGGTTTATTGCGTTGTTCGGAACTGCAGTTCAGACGGCTGTTGTCATGGTGATCTATCTGAATGAAGCGGTGGAGCGCAAACGCCGAGAGTTGGGCCAACTGGATCGCCCTTCGCTAATCGAAGCAGTCACAGAGGGTGCATTGCTGCGCTTGCGGCCCAAGGTGATGACAGTTTCAACGGTAATAGCTTCATTGCTGCCAATCATGTGGAGCACCAGTGCCGGCTCTGAAGTAATGAAGCCTTTGGCAACCCCCGTGCTCGGCGGCATGGTGTCCAGCCTACTGCATGTGTTGATAGTGACGCCGGTGATTTTCTTTTGGCTGCACGAACGTAAGTTGAGAAGCCTGCAATAGTGACAATGTTCTTCCGAGTTACAAAGATGGCCGTACTGCCGGTCTGCGCGATTGCGTTGCTTGTACCGCAGTTCGCAACACCTGCGCAGGCGCAGACGGCATCGAGCAGACAAGACGAGCCCTCGTCGTCGAGTCGTTATATTGATCAGGCCTCCGGCCTCACGGCTGACGACGTTGTAGCTTACGCCCTGACTCACAATCTGGAACTCCAGGCTGCGCGTAAGGAGATTGACGCAGCCAAGGCGATGGTCAAGCAAGCACGCTTAAGGGCAAATCCTAAAGTCGATGTTGGCGTGACGCAAAATTTCACTGGCACCGATCACACCATTGATGTAGGTGGAATGTTGCCGCTAGAACTCGGCGGTCGTCGCTCGGCTCGTATAACAGTGGCCGAGCGAGAAGTCGAGGTGCGCGAGCGGGAATTCGCGAATCGCGAAAGACTGTTCGCCGCAGAAGTGCGCATGAAGTTCGGCGAGGCGTTGGCCCAGTCGCTAAAGCTCTCGCTGACTGACGAACGCATTGAGTCAAACCAACGAAGCTTTAATTTGGTTGCTGCGCGAGTAACTGAAGGCGCCACACCGCCGCTCGAACAGAACATGGTATTAGTCGAACTCAATCGTCTCCGCTCGCAGCGAGAGAGCGCCCAAGGCAAACTGGAAACGCTGATGCTGGAATTGAAGAATCAGATCGGCATGCAACCTCAAGAACCACTGCGATTGCGAGGTGACTTTGATCACCTCGTCGATCAATTCCCCAGTGTCACTGAGGCTACTGAGCGTGCCCTTCGCGAACGGCCTGATCTCCTTGCCGCTCGCGCGCTCGAGAGTTGGGCGGATGCCCGCATCGAGCAAGCACGTGCTGAAGGGCGGTTAGATGCGAGCCTCTCAGCAGGGTACGAACACATGACTTTTGGTTTTCCCGTACGTGGCATTGATGACGCTGGCAGATTGCAGCCGGTGCAGGGTGGGTTTCACTACTTGAAATTCGGTATTTCACTTGATCTGCCTGTGCGCAACAAGAATCAGGGAGCCGTCGAAGCTGCGGTCGCCGAGTCTGAGGCCGCTAAGCGACGGCGCGAATTCGCAGAGCTCGCGGTAAGGCACGAAGTAGCATCAGCGTACGCGCAGTATGAACGGTCAGTGCGGGCTATGGAAATCTTCCGCCTCGGCGTGAATGAGCAGGCGAAAGCAAATCTCGATGTCGTTCGTCAAACGTACGAACTCGGCTCGAAGACCTTAATCGATTTTCTAGTCGAGCAGCGCCACTTCATCGAACTGGAAAACGATTTTATTGATACGCAGCTCGCCGCTTATGACGCGCGTGTTCAAGTCGCGCGGGCGACGCTTTCACCAGAGTTGATAAAGCGGTGAACGAAGATAAGGAAAAGAGCTGAAAGACAGAGACGAGTCGTTAGCGTCTCGAAGCGAGGGTAGAAGAATGCAAACTCCTAAAATCCCAACTGCCGTAGTTGCGACCGTGGCAATAGTAGGAATTGCAGCCATTGCTGTTCTGGCTTGGTTGCTGTGGCCGAGTAGGGCTGGCAAGCCGGTTCCAGCACCTCGATCTGTTTCTTTCGGAGAATCATCTAGTCCACAAGCGGCGACCACCGGCGAACAAAAACTGACACTCTCGCCCGAACAATTGCGGCGTGCAGACTTGAAGATTGAAACTGTTGGCGAAAGACCAGCGCCAGACGCGATGGGCCAAATGACAACAGGCGTCGTTCAGGTGAATGCTTACAAAGAAACTCCGGTCGTTTCCATCGTGGGCGGGATTGTGCGCGGAGTTAAAGCCGAACTAGGACAGAACGTGAAGCGCGGAGAAACGGTCGCGGTAGTTTTCAGCAACGAACTCGCTGAAGCGCAGTCGCGATACCTGTCCGCGTTGGCTGCGCTCGACGAACACCATCGTCACCACCTTCGGACACAGAGGCTTGTTGAAATCGGCGCAGCCAGCCGCGAAGAGCTGGAAATGGCGACCACGAAGTACAGAGATGCAGAGTCGGAGGTTGCGAGACTACGCGAGAAGCTATTGTTGCTCGGTCTATCGCCGCAGCGGATCAACTCTCTGAATTCGATCTCGCAAATCAGTTCCGAGATAAGTGTGCCTTCGCCAGCTTCAGGCACGATTACAAGTCGCACCGTGAATTCCGGCGCGGTGATCGAGGCGACGAAAGAATTGATGCGCGTCACCGATCTGTCGAGCGTGTGGGTAGTCGGGCAGGTTTACGAGAAAGATCTAGGGTCGATTCACGTAGGCAGCGGAGCGAACATTATTTCGGATGCTTATCCAGGACGAGTCTTTCGCGGTCGCATCTCTTACGTTGATCCCAAGATCGATCCGGCGACGCGCACCGCGCAAGTGCGCATAGAACTCGCCAATCCCGGTCAGGCTCTGAAAATCGGAATGTACGTCAACGTGGCGTTCGCGGCGCTCGGCGCCGCGGAAAAGACAATGCCCTTCGTGCCCAAAGACTCGGTGCAGAACATCGGTAGCCAAAACTTCGTCTTTGTAGCGACAGAGAAACCCAATGAGTTTCTTATGCGTCCCGTGCGTCTGGGACCGGAGAGCAACGGGTTCTATCCAGTGCCCGAAGGTTTGAACGCGGGCGAAAGAATCGTCACCGAAGGCAGCTTTCTGCTGCGCGCTGAGTGGTTGAAAACAAAATCGGCCTCATCCCGATAAGTTCGCGACTAAGAGTCTAAGACTTGAGGTGACACGACTTGCTTACTTAATCTTCCTTATCTCTGTGATCTTCAATCCGCCGACGCCGTTCTCGATCGTGAACTCGATTCGATCACTAGTCTGCAACCCTCCAAGCAACGACTTGTCCTTGACATAGAACTCCATCGTCATCGCGGGCATCAAGTCCTTGATGTCTTCATGATCGATCTCAATTGAAGGTCGCTTCGGATTGAGCGATTTCACCACACCCACGCCGTGATAAGTGGTTGTTTCAAGTGCCGCGGCTGGGCCAGAGACATTTTTCTGGTTGCCCTGGTTTTTTCCCTGGTCACGATTGCATACGCAGATTGCGGCCAGCGGCAACAAGACAAACAGAAGGTTCGCACGACTGAAACGTCTCCAGCTCGACAGAGTATTCTTCAAGTCGTCAGCCTCCTTATTAATAAAAGCAAATGAGCGCAAACGAACAATTCTTATACGATGGCTACCATAAATGGCAAAGGCCTGGCAGACCATTCTGAGGTGACGCGTTAAAACACTCCCAGCATCGTAGCGACAGACGTTCGGTTCGTTTTGATCACTCTAGAGTAGTCGCGCAAACGTCTGCCAGTTCCCGATGGTAACTTCACTTGAAGAGCAGCCCGTGCGCGCCCGATTAGGTCTATCTCAGTACGAAAAGGTGTTAATTAACAACCTCGCGGTCACCAAACATTGTGTGTTTTGTTGTTGGCAGAGGATGGAACGACAGTTGCCAACTCGACCAGGGAATCGGTTTCGATTCGCGTGAGATAAGTTAGGAGGATTCATGAAGAGTAGTTTTATTAAGCATTTCGCACTATTTTTTGCGCTTTGCGCCCTGGTGTTGTTTGGCGCCGGCGCTTTGGCTAACGCGCAAGGCCGTGGGCGCGACCAGCAGCGGCAAGAAGATCGCCGACGGAGGGATGACCAACAGCAAGGTCAAGGGCAACAAGCGCGGCAGGACCAGCGCCGCGCGGATGACCAGCAGCGCCAGGCCCAAACGCAACGCCAAGCGCAAGAGCAGCAGCGCGCCGATCAACAGCGCCAAGCGCAACAACAGCAGCAACAGCGTCAGGACGGGTGGCGCAGAGACAACCAGCAGCGTCAGGTCGACGCGCAACGCCAAGCCCAACAGCAGCAGCGCGCCGATCAGCAGCGCCAAGCGCAACAACAGCAGCAACAGCGTCAGGACGGGTGGCGCAGCGACAACCAGCAACGTCAGGTCGACGCGCAACGCCAAGCCCAACAAAGACAGCAGTCCGACCGCTGGCGCGGATCGCAACAGCGTGACAACTCCGACTGGCAGCGTCAGCAGCAGGGAATGCAGCGACAGCGCGAATCTCAATATCGCGAGCGCTGGCAACAGCAGCAGCGCTTCTTCGAGCAGCGCGAACGCCAGTTACAGCAGCAGAGACGTATGGAACGTTGGCGGTTTGAGCAACGCTATTGGGAGCGACAGCGGCAAGACCAGATTCGTCTGCAAAACTTCCGCTACTACGATTATGGTTATCCCAACTATCGTTACTACCGGGAAGGCCGCTATTTCGAGACTAATCAGTATGGTGCCGACCTGTTACGGCGGGCACTGAACAACGGTTACGAGGAGGGCTTTCGCGCCGGCCAGGCTGATCGCGCGGATGGCTGGGGGTTCAGCTACCAGGACTCTGACGCATTTGAGGACGCAAGCTACGGCTATGACGGCTACTACGTTGATCTCAACGAGTATCAGTACTACTTCCGCGAAGGCTTTCGACGCGGATACGAGGACGGTTACTACAGCCGCTATCGGTATGGTTCATACTCAAACGGCAGCTACAATATCCTTGGCGAGATCTTGAACACGATCCTCAATTTCCAATCCTACTAAGTAGGAAGCGGATCGCTCACAAAAAGCCCGGGCTCCACCATTAGACTCGGTAGAGCCCGGGCATTGTCTTGTTGGCTGGTCGCGGGCGGTTTTAGAATCTCACAATCATAGTCCTGATGCGCTTGGGTGACAGCGCCGACGAAGACCCGTCGCGCTACGCCGATACATTAGTGTGTGGGCCAACTCGCCGCCGGCATAGCCCATGAGATCGATAATCCCGCGGGTTTCATTTACGGCAACATGGACATGCTGCGGGACTACCTCGCGCACTTGCGCAAACTGCTCGCGGTCTACGACCAACTGGTCCTGGCTCCCGTGTTGCTCAAATGGTTCGCTCTGTGAAGGTCGAGATTAATTACGAGAAATTGATGGGAGATCTTAGTTCGATTGTTTCCGACTGCGTAGAAGGAGCAGAGCGGATACGCGACATAGTGCAAAACCTTCGTCTCTTCTCCCGGCTTGACGAAGCAGAGATCAAGCAGGTCGACCTACACGAAGGCATCGATTCAACGATTCGTCTTCTTTCCCGTTATTACAGCTCCAGCCGCGTTACCCTTCGCCGTAATACGATTTGATGACTAATCCCAGAAGTGTCTCCGCGGCGATCACTCACAGGCAAGCCACGAATTCTCTATTGGACCGAGCGGGCAAAGAGTTTGATCCCACAGTGGTTAACGTTATGGCTGAGATCAATCCCCTCGACCTCGGCGAGACTGACAGCCAAATTGGCCTGGGCGAAGAATGGCAGGTCTACACCCGCGACAACATTAGTCCTGACTCTGTTGTTACGCTAGCTTAGAGTGGCTCGCAGTCCTGAAGACCGCTACAGCTGGCGAGGAGTTGAGGATCTGCTCATATTACGCTGGCATTAGCGGCGCACGATTGGCATTCCTTTGAATGCAGGATGCAGCTCGAAATATCGCCGCGGAAAGAAACAGAATTCCCAGAGAAATGAAGCCCAACGCTGCGAGCATTCGACTGACGAATAATCCAAAGAAGCTCTTCGTGGTCAGAGACGTAAAGACAAATGATAACAAGACCAAAGCGCGAAACAGGCGATCCGTGGTGCTCTGAAAATACCAGACGTGGACCACGTAAATGTAAGCGGGCACCAGGAGAACGAGATGCGGAATTTCCGCTACAGGGGAAAAGTTCGGAATCAAGCTGAATACAAAAGCAAAGCCGCCCCACTTAGAAACGATTTCCGGAGCATTTTGAAATCGCACGGCATATATACCAATCGCCAGAGCGATGAAGAGCATCACGAGGTGACCAATGAGGCGGACAATTGCCCGCGGCAGTTCAACAATCGTAACGCGGTATAACCTCCCCTTGTAAACAAAGGCATCTGTATTTAGAAAGAAGCGATCCGCTTGTGCCCGAAGCGATACGTTCCCTGTGCCAGCCCAGTTTCCAGTGCCGGGGGCGTTAGAGAGGGCAACTTGCTCGACCCACTCACGGTGATAACTCTCGTCCTTGCTTAAACCGACCATTAACGCAGGCGCCAGGACACCTATTAAGCCGCCTAAAACCATACCCGTCAGAACCCTGCCACTGCGCCTCGCGAGAAACCAGAAGCCAAACGGCAGCGTCGTCAGTTTCATAACTATTGACAACGCGATCGCTATTCCCGCGCGCACACTCTGTTTTCTGGCAAGCCACGTCAAGCCGAGCACCGCCAGCGCAAGTACAAAAACATTTGATTGCCCAAAGCGTAGATGAAGAATGGTGAACCGGGCGGTCAGCACTGTTGAGAAGAAACATACAAACCATCGAGTTTTGGCTGGCAGTGAAAAGAATGGCCGGTCGGTCATGCCGCTATAAAACGCAGCCATACTCCAGCCCAGTAGCCCAACCGAGGCAAGCGCCCATAGAACTACGACCACTTCTATTGGCAGAATGGTCAAAGGGATTATCAAACAGGCGAAGAAGGGCGGGTAGTAATAATAAGCACCATGCTGATCGGGTATCAAGTAAATATCTTGTCGCTGCAAAAGCAGACGCGCTGCATGGACAAACAGATATGGATCACCGTCCTTACGCCAAATCTGCTGGACGCAACATGCAATGACCGCGATGGCAATCAGCACTACGGCTAACAGCCGGTATAGAGGCAATCTTCTGTGAAAGTTGTCATCTGTCGATGGCAGCTCCGGAGATTTGATCCGCTTCATTGTCAGGCAATGCTGATACGCATAAGGTGTTGTTTACTTGTGGGAGATAATATATGAGGAGGATCGAATGTAGTAAAGTTCAAACGGCCTCACCACGTCAGGGCCTGCTGGCGCTCAAGAGCCTTCTTAGAAGTCCAGCTCAAACTTTCCGCGCACGGACGCGCCCAGACTGTTGAAAAACTGGCCAAATCGCGTGCTGGCAAGATTGTTTTGTACGTCGCGCGGATTGAAGTGATTCGTGACGTTAAGAACGGCGATGCCTATCCGCGCGCGGCGGCCCTGAAACCTCGGCACAAAACTCGGTATCTTGAAACCCTTAACAACCTGCAGGTCGAGTGATAGATAAGTCGGATAGCGTCCGGCACGGTTGCGCCTGCCGATGCAATCCAATCGCTCGTTGAGAGCGGAGAAAGGGAACCCTGATCGGATCTCAGCTACGGGCGAGATGGTGATATCGTAGCGCGACTTTATCTCGCCGTACGCAAGGAAACGGTGAGGGGCGTCAAAGGACACAGGACCGTGCTCGTTAGGCCATACCACCAGCGGAGGAAAATCTCCGAGGAAGGTGTCAATAGAATTGAGATCGCCGCGAGTCCTGGACCACGCGTAGGAAGCGTTCCACCTGCCGATGCGCGGATTAGCGTAGGTGGCCAGCAGTTGCACCTCGCGGTATTGTGAGCGGCCGCGGCTGTTAAGCATGAAAGCGTCTTTACCAGAGACATCCATGCTGTCGATGAGAAAATCCTTAGTTGTCGATCGTTGAATATAGCCCGCACGCGCCGTCAGGCTTTTTGTGATGGCGAAATCAGTTTGTAGACTCCATCGCAGGCTATATGGGCTGCGCAAGCGCGCTGACTTTAATTGCGCAAAGAGACGCGGGCCATCGGTTATGGAGATCCCGTCTGCGGCGAAGCTCGTGACGACACGCCCGGGAAGTTGCGCGAAGTAGCCGACGGAAAGTGGCGTTCGATCACTGAAGATGCCGATCCCACCACGGACAATCACTAGCGGATTCTTTAGCGGCTGGTACATGAGCGAGAGACGCGGCGCGACCGTGTTCTTCTGAGTCAGACTGTCATGATCGAACCGCACGCCCGCGTCAATCGTAAACTTCTGATCGATGGTCCATCGGTCCTGCGCAAAGGCGCTGTATTCGCCTAGGGCACGCGCGATTCTTTCGCCGCCGCTGAATTCTATCCGCCGCGCGAGCGTCTGATCTTTACGCCTAATCAGGATCGGGTCGGAGCGGAATACGCCATGGGTGCGCGAATAGTAAATCTCACCGCCGAACTTGAAGGAATGTTCGCCGTAAAACTGAAAAGGGTGCGCGAAGTAAGATTCCCGCCACTGCAGCCTGCGAGACTGCCTGCGGATGTCGGCGAAGTAGTTGCCGGTATTGCCTTCCGGCTGTAATTCGAGCAGTCGCGTTCTCGGCCCGGACACGTCAACGGAAGTGATCCCATAGCTCAACTGAGAATCGAGAAACGAACCATTGCTGAAGATCGCCTGCTCGGAGATCGAGAAGAGCGCGCCCCGTCGCATTACGTGGGGTGTAGTTGACTGTGGGTTGAATGTATTGAGTCCGACGAAGCGGTCTTTCTCAGGAAAGAATGCGGCGACCAGTTTTGCGTTGTTGCTCTTGTTGAACTTGTAATCGAGTTGCGTGAACGAATTGAAGGCCGCAAAGGTCGAGTCGTCGCCCGGTGTCTTAAGGCTTGGCACGCGAGCGCGCGTAAACCGGTACTCAAAAGACTGGAGAAAGAAAAGCCGATCGCGAACCAGGGGCCCACTGAAGGTTACGCGCGGCCGAAATGAATCAATTGGGCCGCCGATTATCCGTCGAAACGTCGGAAAGAAGCGCGCTGCTGTGAAATTGAATTTGTTGTTACCGGTCTTAGTTTCCAGTTGCGTCGCGCCGCCCGTAAGCCGGCCGAACTCAGCCGAGTAAGGATTTTCTTCGACCCGAACGTTTGCCGCAGCCTCAAGCGGAATGTCAAAGGCGAGGTTGCCAGTTGCCGGATCGGTGATGTCGACGCCGTTCATCGTGTAAGCGCTCTGGCCAGCGCGCGCCCCTTTCTGGTGGTCTACGCTATCCAATCCCCGCACCACGCCGGGTGTCAACAACAGCGCGCTTTGAAAGTTTTCGGATCGCAGAGGCACGTCATTCAACGTCTGCGAGCGAATGGTATTACTGGTAGTCGTTTCGGAAGTGCTGAGCAGGCCCTCTTCTTCGCGAACCGTAACCGATTCGGAAAGCGACGCCGTCAAGTCGATCTCTATGGTGAGTGTTGTGCCCGCTGTCAGCGTGATCTCGCGCGTAACGTTGGGCAGGCCGTCAGCCTTAACCGTAAGCACAAAGATCGCCGCCGGAAGATCGGCAAAGATAAAGTTGCCGGCATTGTCCGTCACAGCCTTGAAAGATTGTTCGGGCAGATCGCGATTGACCAGTGTAAGCCGCGCACCGGGAAGCAACTCATGAGTTGTTCCGGCAACACCCGTGGTTACTTTGACTGTGCCCTTGATGCCAGCGGTCACTTGTTGAGCGCGGACGGTGAGGTGTGCTGCCGGCCAAATAAGTACCGTGGCGCAGAGCAGGCTTAGGAGTAAAAACTTGAAGCGTGCGGCGGCTTTAATGATTGCTCCTCTCTTTACACTAAGCGGAAACACTCTGAAGACTCAGCCATACCAAACGAGACAAAGGCATTTTAGCAATTTACAGAGTTCGTAAGTGCAAACAGCGTAAATCCGATCTGGAAAATTAGCTGATGCATTCGAAAAAACGAATACTTTTTGGTTTTTTGCGCCGCACAGCAGTAACCCCTTGCTCTTACTAAACGACTAAAGTCCTGATGATGCCAGCAGAGTAAAACAAATCTCGCAGCCGGGGCCGACTGCTTGCCTGGGCAGGGCGCACGTGATAACAACTCGGAATTCTATACCTCAGAGAGCCCCTTCCAGGCTCGTCCTGAATGAATCCTGCAAACATATTGACGACGGGTCGGCCTAGTATCGCTCTAACGAGGCTAACCTACAAGGCTACGACTCATGTGACGCTGGTTTAATTACAAACCGAACCGGCTGAGTGCTGGTGAACTGAAGAGGTTCGACTTCCACTCTGAGAGTGGTGGTGCGCCGGCAGCTCAGGGCCCTAGTGATTGCGACCAAACTTCGCTGATTATCGAGCAAAACGTCTCTAGTACTCTGTCGCGGCGTGCGTCCTTCCAAACAGACCGCTTGCCCCGTCTTCATGACCGATGGTCTTCCAGGCTGACTGACTCGGAGTTGGGCTCCCAGTTCGTCAGCAGCAACAGAACTGGAACGAAATCTCCGGAAAACGGCATTTCCCAAGACAAAGCGGCGATGGCACCGCTCTTGCTAAAGCAGCGCTGGTCACCGTCACTGTGACTGCCGACCAGTGAAAGAGTGGTTTCGTATTGGCCCCATTCACCCTATTTTTGATATTTAGGAGATTCGGATGAAATCGATAAAGTTTTTACGAATTGTTACTTGGTCCATCACCCTTTCGCTGCTTTTTTCAGTCAGCTTCGGGATCTTGATAAGCGAAAAGGCAAGCGCGCAGAGCACCTCAGGCAGAGCCAGCAAGGTCGCGCACGACGCGCGCAAGCGTGTACGTTACTGGCAAAACGGGGGAAGCGACGATATAGTGAAAGTGATACTTCAATTGAACAGCCCGCCCAGTCTTGCGCTCTCCTCTTTGCTCGGTAGCGCTGGTGTCCGTGTCAAACGCCACTTCTTGAGTTTCAACTCCCACGCGATTGAATTGCCCACGAGCGTGGTTGACCAGTTGGCCTCTTTTCCCGAAGTGCAAAACGTTTCTGTCGACGCCGATGTCCATTCGTTCGGTCACGTCTCGCTAACAACTGGCGCAGACGCCGTGCGGACGACTAATGGCACCAACGTTAACGGATTGGATGGCACGGGCGTCGGCATCGCGGTGCTCGATTCTGGTATGGATATTAGCCACACGAACTTTTTGAACAAGAGCAATGGCGTCCGTGTCCTAGTAAGTAGAGACTTCACGGGCGAGAATCGCATCGATGATCCTTATGGCCACGGCACACACGTCGGCTCGATTGCCACCGGCAATGGCCGCGTCTCGAATGCGACATACCTCGGCATTGCGCCGAACGCCAACATTCTCAATTTGCGCGTGCTTAACGCACAGGGAGCAGGCTCTGTCTCCAATGTCTTGAGTGCCCTTGATTGGGTGATGAGCAACAGGGCGACTTACAACATCCGCGTTGTCAACATGAGTCTTGGTATGCCGGCCGTCCAGTCTTATAAGTACGATCCGGTCTGCCAGGCTGTGCGCAAGTTGGTCGCCGCGGGGATCGTAGTCGCCGTCGCTGCCGGCAACAATGGCAAGGACAGCTCAGGTCGGAAGATCTATGGCGCAATCAGCTCGCCGGGTAACGAGCCTTCAGCGATCACAGTTGGCGCCTCTAATAGCTACGGAACGGATTCGCGCGGTGATGACAGCGTTACCAGCTACAGTTCGCGTGGGCCGACGCGGAGTTACTGGACAGACACAATTGGCGTCAACCACTACGACAATGTGCTCAAGCCCGACCTGGTCGCGCCCGGCAACAAGATTGTCGATGCTGAAGCTGATAACAACCTGCTTGTCACGCAACATCCACAACTGGATGCCGGCGTCAGTCAAGCCGATAACCGCAGGCAAATGTACCTGAACGGCACATCGATGGCGACGCCCGTCGTAGCCGGTGCAGCGGCGCTGATGCTGCAAGCCAATCCGAACCTAACGCCTAACATGGTTAAGGCGATCCTGACGTACACGGCTCAAGGGCTGGTTGGCGCGACCAAGTTCGAGCAAGGCGCCGGTGAGATCAATATTGAAGGCGCGGTCCGTCTGGCCCGTCTTGTGCGTACCGATTTGACGGCCACCGCGGCCGTGGGCACCCCACTGTTAACTGCTGCGCCTCCGACGCAACAAACGACTATTGCCGGCTTCACTTTTAACTGGGCCGGGACAATCAACTTGAACTGCCGCTTCGCTAGCGGCGTCAACCTCATCACCAAGTACCAGGGCTTTTACGCCAATGGTGTCATCGCCTCAGATAGCGACGGTGTCATTGTCTCAGATAGCAACGGCGTCATTGTCTCAGACAGCGACGGCGTCATTATCAGCGACGGCGTCATTATCAGCGACGGCGTCATCGCCAGTGACGGTGTCATTATTTCCGACGGCGTCATCGTCGGTGATGGCGTCATTATCAGCGACGGCGTCATTGCCAGCGACGGCGTCATCCTCGCTGATCTTACGATGCAGGCGCAGTCCGGGACAATTGACGGAGACACCACATCGTGCATGGATGTGCAAGTGGATACTGGAGTTGATTACTTAGATTACTAGGCCTTCAAACTCCAGCTTCGCATGGGAATCGACCCCGAGCACTTAACTTCAGACACCCATGAAAGAAGGAAAAGCTATGTTATCACTCTCAGCCAGAGCCCCAAAGATAATGCCCCCGGCGTTCCCGGTTCAGGCTGGTCCATTGACAGCCGAACGGTTGACGAGCGGACACGAAGGCGAAGTCCTTGCCTTTCTCGCGGCGCGACCCATTCACACTGTCATCATGGCTGGCCTGATCCGTGACAACGGTCTCGAGAGCCAACTGAATCGTGGCGTCTTCTATGCCTGTCGTAACGCAATGGGCAGGATCGAGGGAATCGCCTTGATCGGACACATTACAATGATCGAAACCTCGAATGACTCAGCTCTGCAATATTTCGTAGAGCTTGCCCAAAACAATCAACAGGCCCACGTTGTCATCGGCGAGGTCGAGAAAGTCGAGCGTTTTTGGGAGCTCTACGCTCCTTCCGGACAAGCGATGCGTCTCACATGCCGCGAGTTGTTGTTCGAACAGCGCGGGCCGGTTCTAGTTCATGAATCCATCGACCTGCGTAAAGCCACGCTCGATGACATCGACCAGATCATGCCTGTGCACGCCCAGATGGCTTTCGAGGAAGGCGGCATTAATCCGATGGAAAAAGACCCTGTTGGCTTTAGCGAACGCGTCGCCTACCGTATCAAGAAGGGGAGGGTGTGGACATTTAAAGATCAGGGACAATTGGTTTGCAAGGCTGACGTCGTATCTGACACGCCCGAACAAATGTATCTCGAAGGCGTCTACGTGAGTCCCCAGTACCGTGGACAAGGTTTTGGAGCGCGGTTGATCTCACAACTCAGTCGTACTCTCTTAGCCCATACAAAGTCGCTCTCGGTCCTCGTCAACCAACAGAATCGAGCGGCGCAACTCTTCTATCAAAAGGCTGGTTACAAGCTCCGTGGTTACTACGACACGATCTACCTGGCACAGAACGAGTGGCCGAAAGATAACGGCCAAGTTCACTGAAGCCACTTAGCGTGAGTGCGAAGTCAAGACCGGTTTGGTCACCTGACTCGTTCGCATCAAATTATGACCCGGCCAAATCTGGTAAAAGGTTTCCTGTCGATAATGATCACCGCAGGCGCGGTGGTCATTATCCTTTCCTTGCATCGTCTTTCTCTTGCCCAACTCGACTGGCGCTTTCTTCTCCTGGCAGTTACCACGGTCAGTATTGCTTCGCGTTTGAGTATCAGCATTCCTCGAGTCAAAGGAGAAATTACATTTGCCGATACCCTGATCTTCCTTGCGATGCTGCTCTATGACGGCGAAGCGGCCATCTTGTTGGCAACGGCAGAAGCTCTCGTTTCATCTGTGCGTGTCAGCAGAAAGCCAAGGGTGTTCTTGTTCAATGCCGCCCAGATGGCCTGTTCGACTTTTCTCACTGTGTGGGTACTGCGGCTTATTTTTGGTCCTATCCTGCAATTGCATCGTGGCGGCTATTCAGCCAAGTATTTGACTGCCATCTGCGTCATTGCGCTGGTGCAATACGGCGCAAACTCGGGCCTCGTAGCTCTGTACACGGCCTGCAAAACGGAACAGCCCGTGTGGACGTCTTGGCGCACGTATTATCTTTGGACGTCCATCACTTACCTCACGGGCGCCTCAGTTGCAGGCATCGCCGTCAAGCTCGTCGGTGCGGTCAGTGTGTACGCCGCTCTTATCATAACGCCGATCATCGCGATCATTTATTTCACCTATAAGACATATCTCAAGAACGTAGAAGCGTCGACAGACAAAGCCGAGCAAGCCCGGCATCACGTCGAAGAGCTTTCTCGCTACATCGCGGAACAGGAGCGCATCCGCGAACAGTTTACGCAGGTCGAGAAGATGTCCGCGGTGGGCCAGTTGGCCTCTGGCGTAGCCCATGATTTCAACAATACGCTAGCAGGAATTCTTGGTCGGGCCGAACTTATGTTGCGGCGCGCTAGAGATCCCGAGATTAAGCGCGGTCTTGAGATAATTGTCCAGGCTGCCAGCGATGGCGCCAGAACAGTAAAGCGTATTCAGGACTTTGCGCGGCAGCGTCGCGATCATGATTTCGTGCCCGTGGCCGTGGATCAACTCTTGATCGACATAAACGAAATCACTCGCCCGCGCTGGAAAGATCGCGCTCAATCCGGCAATGTGCATATCAACCTTAATCTGCAAATTAATTCCGCTGCTTCAGTAATGGGAGACGCATCAGAACTGCGCGAGGTTTTAGTCAATATGGTTTTCAACGCAGTGGACGCAATGCCTGAAGGCGGACTACTCACCTTGGGGGCTGAAGAACGCGATGGCTCCGTCGAGATCCTGGTCAGCGATACTGGTATTGGCATGAGCCCGGAAGTTCGATCGCGCATTTTCGATCCGTTCTTCACTACGAAGGGAAACGCTGGAATGGGACTGGGTCTCGCGGTTTGCTATGGCATTATCCAGCGGCATGAAGGCGGTATCGAAGTCGAATCAGAAGTCGGGCGTGGCACGACCTTTCGAATTAAACTCCCGCTCGCTGAAGCCAAGGCCCCAATTGTTAATGAACCAGACAACACTCCACGGCTAACGCTTGTTCCTATCTCTAACTCGCCAAGAATCTTAGTCGCTGACGATGAAAGCTCAGTGCGCGAACTGCTGGGCGACATCCTGGAGAGCGAGGGCTTTGAGGTAACTCTGGCGGAAAATGGAAACGAAGCCCTCAAGCTGTTCGATGCGGGAAGCTTTCATGCCTTATTCACCGACTTAGGGATGCCGGGCATGAGCGGATGGGAACTGGCTCGGGCGATACGTGAGCGCAATTGCGAGATTCCCCTCGCTGTCATCACCGGTTGGGGTGAGGCAGTCGGCTCAACCGAGCAGGAAGAGGCGAAAGTGGATTGGGTTGTAACAAAGCCGTTTTCGATCAGTCGTATCGTTGAGATCGCTGCGGAAGTTTCACGACGCAACGGCTTCCAGGCAACTCATACCGCGTTCGCCGCGACTGGCACTTAATCGAACCTGTTAGTAACTCGACCGTTCAGATGATTGGTTGCTCTGTATCGACAAGCTGAGGCGATCCGTGATATTGAAACCGATGGTGCACCCGGCACGACTCGAACGTGCGACCCCCTGATTCGTAGTCAGGTACTCTATCCAGCTGAGCTACGGGTGCAAACTCTGTTTGAGCGAGTAGAACTGAATATACGGGCGGGTCTGATGAGTGTCAAGCGAGGTGTTGTTCGTCAGGGCCGTGACTCGGCAACACGAAATTTCGTCGCTCAGGATCCTTGCTCCATTCATTTCTCACTGCGCTTTCCATTGTCATCGGCCGTGTTCATTAGTAATTCAACGATCTCAGGGTGATGATTATACTTTTCTTGTATGCTAACACATAGAAAAAACTGACGACAAAAGATCTGGTTAGGCGGTGTTCTCAAAAGGCTTATGTTTGAAGGAGGTCCCTGTTCACGCGCAAGGTAGCGCTTGATTGGCGGAGCGCGAGGTTATTTCGCGTAATAACCGGGTCGGGTGCGCGCCAGAAGCTCAGGACGAGTTACCTCAACGCGTATCTCGTGCCATTTGCCATCGCGCGCGTGGTCGCTCGGAGCCTGGTACGCAACGGTGTAGAGCGATCTGAGATCCGCTGCCACCTCGGCATAGAGTCTGGACATCTCTTCAAGCCGACGGATCTCATTCAACCGGCCACCGGTGCGATCGGCCAACGCCTGGAGCCGAATGCGTGCCGCGGTGTAGATGCCGGTGATGATTGGGTCCTGCAGAGGCAGGCGCTTTGGATCGCCCGAAGGCAGCGCTAACGGATAGACCGTTACGCCCTGACGGGCAGCTTCGTTCAGCACGTCATTCAAAGTCTGGCTGCCTTCCGGTTTGAGCGCCGCGATTGCCTCCTGATCAGTTTGCGCCTTTGCGACCATTGCGCGATCGGCGTTTCGCATCTGCGTATCTAGTCCGTCTGTCAGTACGACGATAGCTTTGCGTCGTTGCTTGCCTTCGCTGGCCAGTTCCTTCAGCCCGTACCTCAAGGCGTCGTAGAGGTGGGTCTCGCCGGCGCCATCGGCGATCTGAATGGCCCAACCGATCTTCTTACGATCGATTGAGAAACCGACCAGCGTTTTGACCTTCGCATTGAAGGCCACGACCGAAACGCGATCCTCTGGAGCAAGCGCGTCGAGGAAACGAAACGCTGCCAGCTTTAATTGTTGGCGAAAGGTTACGGTCGAGCCGGACACGTCCAGCAGCATCACTAGGCTGAAAGGCGCCTCAGTTGGTTCGAAATGTGTAATCGGCCGTTTCACGCCGTCTTCGTAAACGGAAAAGTCATCGCGCGAGAGATACTTAACTGTCTTGCCCTGGCGATCGACTACGCCGACGTTGAGTTGCACGTCGGTGGTGTAGAAAGGAATGGTATCCTCCGGGTCCTGCGCCATCGCCGTCGCTGCGCAGAAAAGGAACAGAAAGAGCGCAAAGCAAAGCCTCAAGCAAAAAGCACTCTCTGACTGGTATCTTTTAAAGGTTTGCATGCGAATCATTTTGGAAAACCGCGGAGTACCTTCTCAGTCAGTATGCCCGCCGGGTCAAAGTTTTTGCAACCGCCCACAACCAATTCTCGTTCGTGCGTCATGCTCGGACGCTGGAAAACGGTTACTAGTTGCTTGCTAACGAATTCTGAGCGGGCGTTTTTGCGGCCAGAATTTGGACCCGGAACTAGTTGCCAAATTTTGACGCCCGCAGATCCTGTACAACCAGCCATGAATCAGGAATATAATGCACGTCGCCGGCAATAGACTTTTCCCTAATCAAACGGGCGGACTTCTCCGTGTACGGCACATCTCAAGGCTTTTCAACGGAGTCCTCAATATGTATCGACCAAACTTTTGTGCGGAATGCGCCGCGAAGATCATTCGTTTGAGCTGGCGACCGTGGACCAACCGGAAATTCTGCGAGCGTTGTTCGCCACGGTTCGCAAAGGAGCAGATGATTCACGTGGCAATCGTCGGCGCTGCATTATTTCTGATTGGCCTGGCGGTCGGACACGCGGCGCGTCCCACAGCGCCGCCGCTATTGCTTGAACGCAATCAAGCGTCGCCACTCTCGCTCGCGTCCACCTCGCAGAAAATGCCGGCCACCACGCGGGGAGCGGCAACGGCAAACGATGACTCTGGAGCGAATGCCCGAGCAGCTGAGCCCTCAAACTCACAATCCGCGCTCACGAAGGTGCTTTACATGTGTGGGGCCCGAACAAAGAAGGGCACGCCCTGCACGCGTCGAGTTCACGGCCCCGTGCGTTGCTGGCAACACAAAGGACTGCCCGCTATGCTGGCGCAAGATAAGTTGATCGTGAAGGAGTAAATGCTGAGGACCTGCGGCCGCCTAACCAGAAGACTGTTACAAGAGATTCATCGGCGTCGGGTTTTTCGGATCGGCGTAGTCGTAGAACCCTCGACCCGACTTGCGACCGTATAAACCGGCCATGATCATGCGCTTTAAGAGCGGCGGTGGGGCAAAGCGTTTCTCGCGGAACTCATTGAACATGATCTCGGCGATGTAGTAGGTCGTGTCCAGGCCCACAAAATCTCCAAGGGTGAATGGACCCATCGGATAACCGCAGCCCAGCTTCATGGCTGTATCAATATCCACGATCGAGCCGACGCCTTCTTCAAGCGCGCGGATCGCATCGAGCATGTACGGCACCAGCAAACGATTGACGATGAATCCCGTTTTATCGCCGGCCCGCACCGGCACTTTGCCTAAACGCTTACCAAAGGCAATCACCTGTTCGTAGACAGCCTCATCGGTCACAATTGTGCGAATGACTTCGACTAATTTCATGAGCGGCACGGGATTGAAAAAGTGCATGCCGACGAATCGCTTCTGTCTCTCCGCAGAAGTCGCGGTCATCATCTCGGTAATAGAGATCGACGATGTGTTCGAAGCAAAGACTGTCTCTGGTTCGCAAACGCGATCCAGCTCGCCATAGGTTTTGCGTTTCTCTTCCAGGTTCTCGATGATTGCCTCGATGATGATGTCGCAATCGGCGAGGTCGGCAAATGATGTTGTGCCGGAAAGACGATGGCGGATCTCTTTTTGCTGTTCGCTCGTAATCGTTCCCTTCTCGGCAAATTTCGCGAGCGACTTTTCGATCGACGCAAAGCCTTTCTTGAGGAATTCGTCGGAAACTTCGCGCACCACAGTTTCAAATCCGGCCATCGCGGCAGTCTGGGCGATACCTGAGCCCATCAAGCCGCAACCCAGGACGCCTACTTTCTTAATCTCCATTGCTTACCGATCTCCTCGTACTCTAGTTTCTCTAAAAACGGTTCAAGCCTGCCGCATCGCGAACGTTTCGGTCATTCCTTCGCGGCCGTCCTTAGCCACTTTTCATATTCCTGCTTCCACGAGTCAAAATCCGACTGCAACTGGTTTCGCATCTGCTCAAACGGCTTGGATTCCGGTCCGGTGCCCGGCATTCTACTTTGCGCAAGCTCTTTTGCTCGCTTGAGAAGTGACTCCAACTTACGCCTCAACTGGTCGCCTTTTATGTCAGGAGGCGGCGCCGCTTCAAGCGCCGCAACCGCGGTGTCGAGACCATTCACTTCTCCTCTCACCGCGTCATTCAATGACTCCTGAGCATCGTTCATCGCTTTCTTGAAGCGAAGAGAGTCTGGACCTTTGTCTGGCAGAGCAACTTGACCATTCTCTACTGTCGCAAATGCCGGCACCGGATCTCTGAAATGTTGCGCCACCTTAAAGAAACTGACAGCGACCAGGGCCAGCGCCATGATCTGCAGTACGTGCCAGGAGATCGCAATGCTCGGGCGTTCGCCAGGGCGACGATAACCAACCACGAGCGCGAGGGCGGCGCCGGAAAGCATGCCGCCGAGATGGGCAGCATTATCGATAAAACCACGGCCCACAAAGCCAATGAAAAGATTGATCATGATAACGGGCAGCAAGCCGGTGCCGAACGCACGCTTGAAACCTTCGGGCAATTCATGACGAAACTTGATGCCAAAAACAAAAAGCACCCCCACCAATCCGAAGAGCGCTCCTGAAGCGCCAGCCGACGGAACGTCGTTGGTCTTAAAAATGAAGCGCGCGATTGGTCCAATCGTAGTGCCCGGTTTCGCTACCGTCAGATAACTTGCGACGACCCCGGCGACGCCCGTCATGACCCAGAAGAAAACAAACTTTGCCGAGCCGTAGAGTTTCTCAACGTATGGACCAACCATCCACAGGCTGTACATATTGATCAGCACGTGCGGTAGATTGACGTGAATGAACATGGGCGCAACGAAACGCCACCATTGATGTGCCATGATGATTAGATCGTTCCGTTTTGCGCCGTAGGCTAGCAGCACGGGCTCGGGAAACGCCAGCAGGGCGCTCCAGCCCATGCCGCTCGATTGCCACATTAAAAGGAAAACGAAAAAGTTTGCGACGAGAAAAGTAACCGTGAACATGTAAGGACGGTTCAGGACCGCGCGCGCAAAGCGCATCGTCTCTCGATCGTAGCCAGGTAGTTGCGCGCTGGTTCTGGTTTGGGCGGGTGTAAGTGGCTGGCCGCAAACCGCGCAGGTAGCTTCACCAGCGCCAACGATTGCCCCGCAACTGCGGCACATACTTGGCCGCCCGGCGTAGTTGATCTTTGACTGGCTATCAGGCAAGAGAGTTTACGCTAACAAGCGTGATGCTTCCGGTTAAAGCATCACGCCAAAACCTTCCCGGTGATTATGTGATTAGCTCGAAAAGATTCTACACCGAAGTGAGAAAAGATGTAATTAAGCAGGCCGTGAACAGCTAGCAAACGGGCATGTGCCGATCATGTACTGCGACGCATTGATATTAGCTAGCCGCCAAGCTCCTGGAGCAAACTAACGAGATCTTCCGCATGCTCTTCTTCCATCGCCAGGATGCCTTCCATCATGCGACGGGTCGTCGGATCGTCATTGTCGACGTAAGTGATCATTTCCCGATAACTGTCGATCGCGATGCGCTCGGCAACCAGGTTTTCCTTGATCATATCCGTGAGCGTGTCGCCTTCCACGTACTCAGCGTGGCTCCGCGTCAACAAACCTTCCGGCGAGAAATTTGGCGCACCCCGAAGTTGAACTATACGAGCAGCAATCAGGTCAGCGTGGCCCTGTTCTTCATTAGCGTGTTGCAGAAACTCGGTCGCCACACTCTCAGCATTAATGCCGGAAGCCATAAAATGATGCCGCCGATAACGCAGCACGCAAACAATTTCCGTAGCCAGCGCTTCATTCAGCAGTTTGATCACCGTTTCGCGGTCAGCGCTGTACCCTTCGGTCACCGCGCCCCGATCGATATGACGGCGCGCGCGCTCACGCAGAGTCTTAATGTCAGTAAGAAATGGTTTGTCAGGCACAGCTTTTACTCCTGGTTGGTCAGCCACGGCTTTCGCTCCTGTTGATGAAATTAGGGGAAGACTGATATTACTCGGGCCGGCTCTAAAGGAGCAAGCTGCTGTCGCATGGTTTGGTTGATCTTGAAAAAACTAACCGCCAGGGCGCCAAGATCGCCAAGGAATAAAAACGGCGTGAACCCAAATCGACCGACGCGAGCAATCAACGGTTTCAGCGGCCCTCGAGTTATCATCCTAACCTGACTCTGTTTTCTTGGCGCTCTTGGCGTCCTGGCGGTTCAATCCGCGGTAACCCTCCCCTGAACCTTAATCTCCCGCGGCGCTTCGGGATCGTCGGTCACTTCGACGGGCGCACGCCAGACCAGCGTCTTGATGCGGCAGGTCCCCGTGTTGTCCTCACGACAATAGAAGAGCGTGAGCTGAATGCGCATCTCCGCCGAACCTTTGGCGACTGCGCGCAAAGGCACACGCACGGGTAGCTGGAGATCTTTTGACGAACGGGCGGAGGTTTCAGTGTCGAGCGCCAATGCCCTCGCCCCGTTCTCCAATGAGACTTTGTATCGCTGCGGCGCCGCGGAGTTCAAGTGATAGCCAGCCGGCAATTCGACGTTGACGATGAGCGAAACATCGCCGCCGGTTCGCAGACGCTGGGGCGCAACTTTGATCTCTTCCGCGTTCGGCCCTGCGCTGTCGGACAATGTTGCCGTTGCTGTCGTGGTTGGCGGCTCGAGACCCTTGAGCCGAAGCGTCGAGGTTTCCTTCGTTTTCAGATCCACAACACGAATCGCGTGATTATTCGCATCGGCGATGTAAAGTCTTCCATTGGCAACGCTCAGTCCGCCAGGTTCATAAAAAGAAGGCGAGGCGCCGTCGGCTTGTCCCGGCTTGCCGGTGCCGAGTAATGTCCTGACCGTTCGCGTTTGCGGATCGAGTTCTTTGATCTTGTGATTATAAGTGTCGGCGATTAGTATCTTGTCATCCAGGGCAAAGATCCCCAACGGATGCTGCAGGCGAACATGGTCGCCGCGGCCGTCCTTATCGCCAAAGTCAAACAGGTCGCCGCCAACCAGAGTGCGAACTTCGCCTGCGCTGAGATCTATCGCGCGTATGATGTTCGCCTCGCTGTCGGCCGTGTAAAGCATACGGCCATCGGTGGTGATGCCTGAAGGCTGCGCAAAACCTGCCTCGAGCAGCGCTCCATCGTGGCGTGCTTCGCGTCCTGATCCCGCAAAAGTTGAAACTTCTTTCTTGTCCAGATCCAGCTTCCAGATCTGATGCGGTCCAGCCATTGCAATGTAGAGCGTGCGCCCCAAAAGCTGCAGATCCCACGGTGAATTCAACGCAATAGTTGCTCCCAACCCAGTCTTGAAATAATCACGCGATTGCAGTCCCGTGCCGGCAATTGTTTCAACTCGACGGGCCTTAAGATCCACGCGCCGGATCAAATGATTCTCGGTATCGGCGACGTAGAGCGACTCGCCATCGAGCGCCATGCCCTGCGGGCGAAAGAAACTTGCCAGGTCAAATGGACCGTCGCCAGCGCCGCGTTCACCGGAGCCAATTGTGTCTAAAAGAGTGCCGTCGAGTTTCGTTACGACAATGCGGTTGTGATTCGAGTCAGCGATGAACAGCCGATCGCCTTTCGCATCCGCCAGAACTTTTCCCGGAAAGGCAAGCGGCAGGTCGCCCACTTTCGCGCGCTCGAGGGCAAGCCTCAGCGGCTCTTCGTTCAGTTTGCCGCGCTTACGAAACTCCGCGACGGTCTTGGCGATTACCTGGTCGAACAGTTGGTAGTGACCTTCGCCCGATACGGCGCCGATGATATAACCAGCTGGATCGATTAACACCTGCGTGGGCCAGGCGTTAACAGCGTAACTGCGCCAGACGGTGAAATTCGCGTCGTTGTAGATCGGGTGCTCGATCTCGTAACGCAGGATGATGCGCCGAATGTTCTCCGTGTCTTTCTCGTTTTCAAACTTGGCCGAGTGAACACCGATGACCACGAGCTGGTTCGCGTACTTGTGCTCCAGACGTTTCAGATCCGGAATCATGTGCATGCAGTTGATGCAGCCGTAGGTCCAGAAATCCAACAGGACTACCTTGCCCTTTAGCGCGGAGAGCGAAAGCGGCTTGTCGGTATTCAACCAGCCGCGACCACCCGTTAACTCGGGCGCGTGCACTGGAAGCTCTTGTTCCTGTGTGGCCATATGAAAACCTCTATTAGGTTCGGTTGATAATGATTGCGCGAAGTGTTGTTTCGCCAAAAGCGCCGCGCCCGCGAGCGAGATCGACATCACGATGACCAGCGGCGCGGCTTTGGTAAGTTTCGATTTCAATTAAGCCTCGTTTGAATCAACAGATTTAGACGGAAATTCACGTTCGCATACGTTTATCAGACAACAGAAAACGCTCAGTCGCTGTCTTTCAGCCATGCGAATGCGGAACCGTTTGCCCCTCATCGCTGCCTTCAAGCATCTGATCCAGACGTTCAATCGCGCGACGCAGATGTGGAATCGTGATCGAGCCGCCGACCACCATCGCAACGTTGAATGCATCAAGAAACTGCGGACGGGTCACTCCTTCGCTAACGCACTGTTTGATGTGGTAAGTAATGCAATCGTCGCAACGCAGCACTATAGACGCGCCCAGGCCCATCAATTCCTTCGTGCGTTTGTCTAGCGCGCCGTCTTCGTAGGCCTGCGTATCGAGCGCGAAAAAGCGTTTAATCCCCAAATGGTCGCTGCCCAACAGCCGTTCGTTCATTTCCGCTCGGTAGCGGTCGAATTCATCCATCGAAAATGCCCTCTCACCCTTCAGGTTGGATTCTATCCCGCACTCACGAATGTTACCAGCAAGGGCGCGACTTATCGCAACGACGGGGTATAATCACCAGACGCCGATCGTGGAAATAGAGCGAGTGAAGAACAATTCATCGCAAGACTATCGGGAAAGCGATTCAAAACGCGACTTAAGAGTCGTGTTCGCCGGCTCGCGTAAGCTGGGCGTATTCGCCGACGAAATCGAAACGATCGCAAACTGGCGAACGCCGACACCTCTGCCGCATGCACCCAAAGCTGTTTTCGGCGTGGTGTGTATCCACGGGCGTATGTTAACGGTCCTTAACGTGGCAGCGCTGATGGGCGAAGGGGTCGGCGTCGGGTCATCGAACCCATCAAGTATCGTCGCGCTGCGCGGCGATGAGCAACTCGCTCTCGCCGTCGATCGCGTGGGAGAGAACATTGCTGTCGCCGCGGATGAATTGCAAGACCCGAAAGACGATGGGCGTAGCGTAATACTCGGTTTCGTGGATCAGGGCGACGAATCGATCACAGTGCTGAATGTTCGAGAGTTGTTTTTCGCCGCGATACGAGGCCACGAACGTCGCCATCGCCGCTTCTAAGACGCTTTTTAGTTGAATACTTTTCTTGAATGTACGATCAAGCCTTCGCTACTCTTGAATACGATCAGCTCCGCGCGTTGATCCAGCGCGGCGCGCAAACTCCGATGGGGCGTGCGCGCGTTGAATCGCTCGCGCCCCTGACTGATCTGCAAACGTTGCTACTCGATCTGAAGAGGGCGGCCGAGTGTGTCGAGCTGCGAAAACGCCGTGCGATCTGGTCGTTCAGCGAGCTTAGTGATCCAGGCGAATCGATTGCGCGATTGCACATTGAAGGAGCGCTGCTTGAAGCGTTGGCGATTTTGGATCTGGCGCGGCTCTGCGAGTCTGCAATGCTGGCGCGCGCCGCGATCCTGGCCGAACGAGAGGCGGCGCCGGTGCTGTGGGAGATAGTTGCTGAACTACCACGCGATTTGAACAGCCTGGTTGCGCGGATCAAAAACAAGATCCTGCCCGGCGGCGAGCTGGACGATCGCGCGAGTCCCGAGCTGGCGCGTATCCGCCACGAGATCACTCGATTGCGCTCGAGCATCACGCGGTCGCTCGAGGGCCTGATGAGCCGCTCCGAAGAGGCCATTCAAGATGAGTTGGTCACGGTCCGAAATGATCGCTTTGTGATTCCCGTCAAAGCCGATCATCGTGGACGCCTTCAAGGTGTCGCTCACGGCTTCTCTTCCTCAGGCGCAACAGTGTTTGTCGAGCCCATTGAAACGATTGAGGCGAACAACGAGCTGCAGGCGCTGCGCGAAACTGAGTTGCAGGAGATCTCCAGGATTCTGTTCGCTCTGTCAGCCGAGCTGCGCAACCAATTGCCCGCGATCGAGTTGGCCGCAAACGCCATAGCCGAACTCGATTTCCTCGGTGCAAAGGCCACGTTTCATCAACGCTTCAATTGCGTTGTGCCGGAGATCGCCGACGCCCGGAGCGCGGACATCGCGGGGTCCCCGGCGGGGCAGCCCCGCTGGGGTGCCATGTTGTCCGTCCCAACTCACCCCAGAGGCAAGTTGGAATTCATCGAAGCCCGTCACCCGCTGCTCGAAGAAAACCTGCGCGTTACCGGCGGCACAGTCGTGCCCGTTTCTCTTTCACTCGATGAAAGGAACACCACGATGGTCATTTCCGGCGCGAATGCCGGCGGCAAAACGGTTGTGCTCAAAACCGCGGGCCTCCTCGCCTTGATGGCTCTGTCCGGCTTACCGGTCCCTGCACTCGAGGCATGCGTGCCCTTCTATCATTCCGTACTTGCGGACATCGGCGATCACCAATCGCTAGCCGCGAACCTCTCAACTTTCACCTCGCACGTTGCGAATATCTCGCGCATGATCGAACTATGCGAAGTGCCCGCGTTGGTGTTGCTCGACGAAGTCGGCACCGGCACTGATCCTGAAGAAGGCTCGGCGCTCGGCGTTGCTGTTGTGGATCATTTTCGCCGCGCGTGCGGCGCGCACGTGATGGCCACGACGCACTACAGCGGCTTAAAAATGTACGCGGCGAATGAGGAGGGCGTTCTGAACGCGAGTGTCGAGTTTGATGAGAAGACTTTGCAGCCGACGTACAGGCTGATGGTTGGCTTGGCCGGATCGTCTTCCGGTTTGGAGATCGCCCGGCGTTTTGGCATTTCGAATCAGATAGTGAAATCAGCAGCCCAACAGGTAAGCGATTCTTCGCGAAAGGCGACGGAGTATTTGCGCCGCATCAAGCGTGAGACTGAGGAAGCGATCGCGTTGCGGCAGGCGCTGGAAGAAGAGCGCGCTGTCGTGGCAGAAAAGTTTGCCGCGCTGGACAAACAATTCCAGCGACGGGAGCGCGAGCGACAATTGGGTTTTGAGCGCGCGCTGCAAGAAACAATTGCGGACTTTGAGAAACGCTCGCGCGAGCTGCTCCGTAAGATTCAAGACCGCGCAGAACGTTTAAAGGTCGAGCGCGAAGTACAAAAACAGTCAGCAGAGTTGAAACGCGAGGCTCGGCGCGCTGCTACCGCTGCGTTGCCAGCGAGTTCGTCGCCTGCGACGGTTGCTCAATCGCGCGGCGTGCGGGTGCTGCGTGACGGGAAGCTTCTTGAAGCTACGAACCCTACGCCCGCGCCGGATGATGGAAGTGGTGAACCGGATTTGATTAGCGAGGACAAACTGCTGCGAAACGAGGGCGGGCAGGATGCCCGCGCTCCCAGGGTCGGCGATCGCGTGCGGCTGGTTTCGTTTGGATCGATTGGCATCGTCGATCAAGTGAAGGGTGATGAAGCGGAGGTCCGGGTGAAATCCCTGCGCTTTCGCGAGAAGCTTGAGAATCTTGAACTCGTAGAAACCGCTATGGCGCCGGCTGAGAGCGGACGGGCAGCGAAGCTCCGAGTTTCGAGTGGTACTGAATTCAAACCAGCCACGTCTCATGAGCCCACCCGATCTGAGTTGAGCGTCATCGGACGAACGACTGACGAAGCGGTTGACGCGGTCGATAAGTTCCTTGATGAGGCGTTCTTAAGTGGCCTGAGCGAAGTACGCATCGTCCACGGTCACGGCACTGGAGCGCTACGCCGGGCGATCGGTGAATTGCTCGAAGGCCATCCACATGTGGCCCGCTTTGTCGCAGCGCCTCCTGACCAGGGCGGCGCTGGCGCGACGGTGGTTGAGCTAAGACAATGAAATAGAGTGGAACGGAGTTCTAATCGGGAGGAGAACATATGGGAACAACAAACAGCCAATCCGGAACCAACATCAATGAGATTGCCGATGGCATTTATCGGATAAATACGCCCCTGCCGCCAAGCGTCGTGCCGGGCGGATTCTCGTTCAACCAATATCTGATCGTTGATGACGCACCTATGCTTTTTCACACTGGTCCGCGCAAGATGTTTCCGCTGGTGCGCGAGGCTGTCCAGAGTGTAATGCCGGTTGAGCGCCTTAGGTATGTCGCGTTTTCGCATGTCGAGTCAGACGAATGCGGATCGCTAAACGAATGGTTGGCTGTCGCTCCTGGCGCGGAACCTTTGTGCGGGCAGGTAGCTGCGATGGTTTCGATTGAAGACCTGGCGGATCGTGCGCCTCGCGCTCTCACCGACTGTGAAGCACTCTCCCTCGGCAAGCACTCGGTGCAATGGTTCAACACACCACACCTGCCGCACGCATGGGAGTGCGGCTTCATGTTGGAAGAAGGAACACGCACGCTGCTCTGTGGTGATTTGTTCACGCAACCGGGCCCGGGTGACGCCCCGCTTACTGAGTCGGACGTTCTCGGACCCAGTGAAGAGTTTCGTCGGCAGATGGATTACTTCTCTCACACGAAAAACGCTCGTACTATGCTTGAGCGTTTGGCATCGACTAATCCGGTGACCCTGGCTTGCATGCACGGCAGCGCCTGGCGTGGTGATGGCGCGACATTACTGCTTGCGCTGGCTGATAGTCTGGAAAAATGAAACAAGCTCAATAATCTATGCGCTACCCACAAACATTCATCGATGATCTCCGGCGACAGGCAGACATTGTGCGCGTCATACAGAACTACGTACCGCTGAAAAAGAAGGGAGCGAACTGGATGGCGTGTTGTCCGTTTCACAAAGAGAAGACGCCGTCGTTTTCAGTCAGCCCGGCGAAAGAGATCTTCTATTGCTTTGGCTGTCACAAAGGCGGATCCGTCTTCAACTTTGTGATGGAGACGGAGGGGGTTTCGTTTCCGGAAGCGATCAAGATCGTAGCGGAGAAGTCAGGCGTGCCGCTGCCGAAGATGATTGACGACAGCCGCTTTGAAGCGAAACGACAAGAAGCGGATGAAGTTATCGAGCTCAACAAGTGGGCCCTGGAATGGTGGGAGCAGCAACTCGAACATGGTGGAGCGGAAGCTCGCGTGGCCCGCGAGTATCTGACGAAGCGAGAGATCACAGATGAAACGCGTAAGACTTTTCAGCTTGGCTATGCGCCCGACAGTTGGGATGCTTTGTCGATCTATCTAAGACAAAAAGGCGCTACTCAGATTCAGATTGAGCGCAGCGGATTGGTAGTAAAAAAAGAAGAAGGCGGTTCGTACGATCGCTTTCGCGCGCGACTTATGTTTCCGGTGATGGATATTCAGGGCCGGCCGATTGCGTTTGGCGGCAGAACGCTGAAGCCGGATGAGGATGCCAAGTACATAAACTCCCCAGAAACGGCGGCCTACATAAAAGGGCGCAATCTTTTCGGCCTGAACCTCACTCGCGATGAGATTCGCAAGCAGAAGTTTGCGATTCTGGTCGAAGGCTTCCTGGATCTCATTGTTCCCTATCAGTTTGGTGTCCGAAACGTGGTGGCCAGTCTGGGAACGTCGCTGACAGCGGAACAGGCGAAACTATTGGGCCGGTTTGCGCGTAAGGTCGTAGTCAATTATGATGGAGATCGAGCGGGTGTGCAGGCAGCGAAGAGGGCCATCGAAATCCTTCTGGCAGAAGATCTTGAAGTCAAGGTCCTGGTTCTCCCGGACAACGCGGATCCGGACGAATTCATCAGAAGTCACGGCGCGGGCGAATATCAGCAACACCGGGGAGACGCACAACCCCATATACAATTCGTGATCGATCAAGCTGTACGGGATCGCAATCTTCACCGACCGGCGGAGAAGGCCGAGGCGGTTGAAGAAGTGTTGCCGTACGTTCGCGCTGTTCGCAGTCGGATACAGAAGCGCGAATACTTTGACATCGCAATGGACGCATTGCGGATCGGCGACGCGGCGCTCAAGAGGGAGTTGTGGTACTCACTCAGGTCCAGCGGCAAAAGTGAAGGCGCCAGCGTCAGACAAAAGGTGCTGAGTCGTGCCGAGGCTAAGCCGACGGTGGCTGAGCGGCAACTGCTGGAGTTGCTTTTTGCCGACGAGGAGTTACGCCGCGCCATTCTGCCCCGGCTGGATCCCGGAGAATATGAAGATTTGCCGACGGTCGTTATTTTTCAGGCGCTGATTGATATTGAGAACGAGGGCACGGGGTTTGATTTCCAGAATCTCAGCCAGAAGACGGACGGTGATGCACTGGCCGCCGAACTTCTACCCATGCTGTTGATGAACGATGTGCTGCGATCCAACAACGAAGATACCGACGAGCGGTGGCTGATTGCAGAACGATGCATTGATACCTTGCGTCTAATAAGAGTTGATCGACGCATCGACGAACTAAGAACCGAGGTAGCCGCTGCCGAGCGCAACGGGGACAACGAAAAGATGGATCGGCTGGCGATCGAACAGATTGAACTAACCAGGCAACGGAGCGCGCTTCTGCCGCGGGCAGAGGCAGTGCCCTCGGGCCATTGAGTGTCGTGATTTTTTGACTTGCAATTTGCGGTTGGTGGAAACGTTCTTCGGAATACTGGTCTCACGTCGAAGTATCAAACTGGACGTGACGGTTGAATTAGCCAATCGAGCAATGCGCTTCTCATAGTTTATTGGAGCAAAGATAAGTGGCTATTGACGACAAAGATCGTGATGATGTTATGGAGCGCCTTCTGGAACTGGGGGGTGACAAAAAATACTTGACCTTCGACGACTTGAACCGCGAGTTGCCCGACAACGTTGTCTCGCCCGACGACATAGAAGACGTGTTGCAGAAACTCGAAGGGTCGAACATCGCTGTCGCGGATTCTGACGAAAGGCTCCTCGAGCAGGCGACCGTCGTTGTTCCCGACGACGATGAAGATTCGCTCGACGAGGACATCGAGCTGGATCTGTCTGCCGGAGCGTTGGAGAAAACCAACGACCCTGTACGTCTCTACCTGCGTGAGATGGGTGTCGTGCCACTGCTAACGCGTGAAGGCGAAGTAGCAATTGCCAAGCGCATTGAGCGCGGGCAACTCAAAACTCAGAAGGCAATCGCGCGTTCTCCCATTGCCGTCAAGGAGCTGCTGAGAATCGGCGAAGAGTTAGAGGCCTGGACGGCGAACATTCGCGAGATCGTAACTTTCTCCGAACAGGCCGAACTAACTGGTGACGAGGACAAGGCGGATGAGTATCGCTCCTGGACCATCGAGGGTATCCAGAACATTCGCAAACTTTTTAAGCAAGGCTTGAAGGAATGGGAGAAGCTGCGCGCCGAACAGAAGATTACGCGTGGCAAGAAGACGAAGAAACTGATGCGCCTGCGCCGCAAAGTCGCGCGCATCCGCCTGGAGATTGCCCAGGAGATTGGCCGCCTGAACCTTACTGAACGCAGCCGACAGCGCCTGATCAACGCGATCCGCGCAGTGCAACATGAGGTGCGAGCGGCAGAGCGTGAGATCGATTCCTTCACTGAGAAGCTCAACAAGAAGCGCATCAAGCCAGACGATCAGAAGGAGTACAAGCGGCGCGTTTCGGCGGCCAAGAAGCGACTGCAGGCGATGGAAGCGGATCACAAAGTCGGTCCCGTTGAGATCAAGCGATCGCTGCAGTCGATCATCACGGGCGAACAGCAAACCGGACAAGCCAAGCGCGAACTAGTCGAAGCCAACCTGCGCCTCGTGGTATCGATTGCCAAGAAATACACGAACCGAGGTCTGCAGTTTCTGGATTTGATCCAGGAAGGCAACATCGGTCTGATGAAGGCGGTAGACAAGTTTGAATGGCGTCGCGGTTATAAGTTTTCAACTTACGCCACGTGGTGGATTCGCCAGGCGATCACACGCGCCATCGCCGATCAAGCACGCACAATTCGCATCCCGGTGCACATGATCGAGACGATCAATAAGCTGATCCGCACCTCACGCGCGCTAGTGCAGGAACTTGGCCGCGAGCCCACCAGCGAAGAGATCGCGAAGAAAATGGACATTCCGGTTTCGAAAGTGCGCAAGGTCCTGAAGATTGCGCAAGAGCCGATCTCTCTGGAAACGCCAATCGGCGAAGAAGAAGATTCACACCTCGGCGACTTCATCGAAGACAAGTCGATCCTGAATCCGGCGGATGCGGTGGTGGCGTCCAACCTGCGCGAGATCACCGACGAGGTGTTGGCTACGCTCACTCCGCGCGAAGAGAAAGTGATCAAGATGCGCTTCGGCCTGGGTGCCAGCGGCTCAGAGCACACGCTCGAAGAGGTGGGCCAGCATTTCGCCGTCACGCGCGAACGCATTCGTCAGATCGAAGCCAAGGCGCTGCGCAAGCTGCGTCACCCGTCGCGCTCACGCAAACTGAAGGCATTCCTCGAAAGCACACAACGGTAAGGCAGGACAAATTCTAGTCCGCTTTCACGGCCTACCCCGAACGACGTCGGCTGCGCTTTCTCGTGTGCGAAAGCCAAGAATGACTACCCATGGATTAGAGCCTACTTCACTGTAATGAAGGAGGAGCTCTTGGCGGTGTAGTCGAACTCATATCGGTAGGTGTATCCGGGCAGCTCTATTGGTCGAGTAAATTGGACCCTTACTTCCATGCGGTTATCCTGTTGACTCGGCGTGATTACGGCATCAGGAGGCACATTGTACTCGGCAGCGCTCTTAGTCAGTTGGTCGACAACCCACGAGGCGGGTGAACCTTGGGCGACCGCCATATCAACATCACGTTGCATCAAGTCTTTGAAACGATAAGCATCGAACTGCACTGGAATGTACAGATAACCGGCGTAAGCCGCCGCGCCGAGAATCACGATGACGAGCAGAAATTTCAGCCTTGCGCCTCCGCGCTCACCTGATCGGGACAGCTGCTGCTCGACGAATGCTGGATTCATATTAGTTCCTCACAAACACGCGTGCCTTAAGTTCCCTTGGGCAGAACCGCGCGAAGGGAGGCGCTCAGAAGTCGAGGCGTAACCTCTCCTTTGACCATACACGCTCGTCCGATGCGCTTGAGCAGTACCCATTGGACTTGACCATCCAAGCTCTTCTTGTCGCGGCGAACAAAGTCAACGATCGCTCGCTGGTCCAAATCACCCGCGGCTGGCAGCGGGCCACACAAATGAACCGCCCCGCGTAGCAATTCTAACTCTGAACCCTCAAGCAAGCCCAGAGTTTTCGAAAGCTCGCCGGCAACGAGCATGCCGTAGCCAACTGCTTCGCCGTGCCGGAAACGACGATAGCGCGTGACGGCTTCGAGGGCATGGGCGACTGTATGTCCGAAGTTCAAAAGCCGGCGTGAGCGACGGTCGGTGCGGTCAATAGCTTCGCGTTCGTCGCCCGCTACGATCGAGGCTTTGAAAGCGCACTGAGCAGCGATGAGCGTTTCAAGCTGCGGCGATTGGAATTGCCTCCGACTCAAGTCGACCCGCTGAAGAAAACTCGTTGTTTGTAGGAAGAGTTTCCGGCTACCCGCGGCGCCGTTCTTTACCGCTTCACACCAACCGGCAGTGAGTTCGCGTTTTGGCAGAGTCGAAAGGGTTTGCGTGTCGATAATGACCGCGCGCGGCTGATGAAATGCTCCCACGAGATTTTTTCCCGAAACCAGATTGACTCCGGTCTTGCCACCAACGGACGAGTCGATCTGTGCCAGCAGCGTTGTCGGAAGCTGAATCAGTGCGATGCCCCTCAGATAAACGGCAGCCGCAAAGCCCACGAGATCGCCGACGACGCCACCGCCTAGCGCGATCACAGCGTCGCTGCGTTCCAAGCCAGCTTCGCTGAGAAAAGAGAGCGCTTGATCAAGCGCTCGTAGCGTTTTGAAACGCTCGCCCTCCCCCATCAACCAATGCGAAACTACAAAATTCTTCGAGCGCAGACTTTCAATTGCCTGCGCTCCATAAAGATCAAAGACCCGCGCGTTGGAGATTATCGCCACGCGACGAGCAGTTCTACTCAAGCAGCGACGCGCCTCGCCGCCGAGACGCCGCAAGAGCCCGCGCTGAATCCTTATCTCGTACTCGTACTCTTGTGGTCTGAGAGTCACCCGCAATCGCTGCACGCCTTGTCCTCCCCATGGAAGATGTGCTTCAGTTGAAGAACGCGTTCAAGAGTCAACAAAGGAAGGATTCTAACACGCGACCGACTGGGAGAAACTTCAAACGGTGAAAGGACAACTGCAAAAACAAAAAGCGAATGGGCGCGAACGTGGGAGTGTCCGCGCCCATCCATTTTTTGTGGTCACTGTCCTCACCCCAGCAACCACTTGAGACGGAGGATCCACCAACCGTCTCTCTTGCCCCAAAATATACATCGCAATGCCCGTGCCGTGCAAGCGGAATTTTTGACGCGCAGATGGTCCCTGTTTTTTCAGTTACCTGCGAGTTTTCTTGATTCACAGGCCCACAAGTAAACCTGGAGTCGGAGGGTTTCTGTGTAAATTCTTCAGAGCGATCATGCACAAATTTCACTGGCGCCGGGTTCGCTCACGGACCCAATCGATTCACTAATGGCGGAAGCGAGTTGGCGCGCGCAAGCCTCAATCTCGCTCTGGCTCTCTCCCTCGATCATCACGCGCGCCAGCGGTTCAGTTCCGGAATAACGCAGTAGCAAACGACCGCGATCGCCGAGTTTCTCTTCTATCTCGCGCGCGACGGCTTGAACCGATTCGAGCTCGCTAAGCGGCCTTTTCTCGCGCACCATGACGTTTACCAAGACCTGCGGATAACGCTGGAAGCCTTCGCTCAACTGGTTAAGACTCTTGCCTTCTTCCTGCATAGTCCGCAGCAAACTCAGCGTGGTGATCATTCCATCTCCGGCGAGGCTCAGGGCCGGGAAGATCAGATGCCCTGACTGTTCTCCGCCGAGACTTGCTCCCGTACGCAAGAGTTCATCGAGCACATACTTGTCGCCAACGTCGGTCCGCACCAGTTGTAAGCCGAGCGCCCGCAATGCTATTTCCAAGCCGATATTGCTCATCACGGTGGCAACGACGATTCCTTGGCTTAACTCGCCGCGCGCGTCGAGGTACTTTGCGAGAGACCACATCGTTCCATCACCGTCAACGAAGCGCCCCTGCGCATCGACGAAGAGCGCGCGATCTGCATCGCCATCGAATGCGACACCAAAATCTGCGTGTTCCTCCAAGACCTTCCGCTGCAAGACATCGATGTGCAGGGAACCGCAGTCTCGATTGATGTTGCGACCATTTGGCTGGTTGTTGATTGCGATAACCCGAGCGTCAAGCCGTGCAAACAGATCCGGGGCGAGACTCGAAGCCGCTCCATTCGCGCAGTCGATGACCATCGTCAGGTTATTGAGTGACAGGCCGCGCGCGATCTCGTCGGTGAGGAAATCGAGATAACGCTTCCTTAGCTGGGCGGGTTCGCCGTCGGCATTCGCCGAAGGCTCGTCTGTTCCGCCATCGGCGACTGGCCCATCATCACTTGCGAAGATATCGGCCTCGATCAAACGTTCGGTGGCGTCTTCTAACTTTCTACCTGACGGCGAAAAAATCTTCACGCCGTTGTCCTGATACGGATTGTGTGAGGCGCTGATCACTATTCCCGCATCTGCCGGAAGCGTGCGCGCGAGGAACGCCACTCCGGGCGTTGTGATTACGCCGGCCGATTGGCACTCCGCGCCCGCTTCTGTTGCTCCGGCAGTAAGCGCTTGCTGCAGCCATGCGCCAGACTCTCTGGTGTCTCGTCCAATTACAATTAGGGGCACGCGACTCTCCAGCTTTTCGCTTAAGTGCACAGCCAGCGACCAGCCCACCTTGCGGACAGTTGCCGCGTCGAGGGGAAAGCGACCGGCCTCGCCGCGCATTCCGTCAGTGCCGAACAGCTTTGCCATCTGGATTCAAAGGAAGCGGAAAAGTGGGTCGTCTACCTGACAATGGAAAAACTCGCGGGCTTGATCGAACTTAGCTTTACTCTGTCTTGCACCCCTGCCGGCAACTCCAGGCGCGGACTGTTAGTGCCTGACGTATCTACAACGACTTTGATGTCTTCGGGGCGTAATTGCGCAATGGCCGATGGTGGTCCAGACAAGGTGACGTTTGCCACTCGCGGTCGGACCTCCGCGCCGCCGGTTGATTGGACAGGCACCTCGCTGAAGAGTTTCTCTACTGATTGCTCGCCGATTTCAACATGCACATCAACAACGGCATCCCTCACGTCGACCTTCTGGTCCGCGATGTCTATAGCCGTTTGAGCCAAGTCGAAACTGCCCTTTCTTCCGTCGAGCGAAATCGATTCGGTGGGCGCCTTATCGATTGTGTTTACGTGACCAGCCGGCCCGCGTAGCGTGACCTTCGCGGGTTTCGAGCTAACGGCATAAACCTCGTAACCTTCGGGAACTTTGCCCTCGAGCTTGACCTCGACATCGACCTGGCGCTCCTTTATCGGTTCCAGCCGTACGGAGATAGTAGCCGGTTGAAAGCCTTCGACTTGCACACCCTCGGGCAGATTCATCTTCACACGATCGCGCGAAAGTCGAACTACGCGGTCTCCGATTTTATGGTCGCCGACGAGAACGGTGGCCACCAGTTCGAGCGGGTTGATCTTTGCGAGCTTGTCGTTGCTGCCAGTTAGTGTGACATCGACCCTGCCTGGTGGATCGTTGCTGATCTCCATGTCGTCCGCGTGGACAAAACTCAACTGAACGCCGGCGATGCGCTTGGTTATTGGCTTGTTCTGGCCGGTGACTGCGAACCAGAGTATGAGCGTGATCGCCAGCGCGGTTAGTTTGAGATTCAAGTCCTCGACAAATATTTTGCGCAACGTACGCTCAGCCCCGCCTGGCTGGCGCGGAATCTGAAACTGAAGATCGTTTGGATCCTGGAATGGCATCTTTGAATTCAGAGCGGCCACAGAGGCAGAGAAGACACAGAGAAATAATTGACGAAGAACGACGTCGATCAAACACAGCCTCGTTTTCAAACCGCCGGCGCCTCTGTTTAATGTCTTATCTCTGTATCTCTGTATCTCTGTGCCTCATGTGGCAAATTGAAAAAACCGCAAATCATATCGACGCGACTTCCTCTGTTTCAGTTTCGGTTTCAGTAATCTTCTCCCGGTCCTTTTCTCTCCTTGGCGAGACCTCGAGCGCCCGGAAAATAGCCGCGCGAAGTTTGGTTGCGTCGAGGCCGCGTTTGATCTGGCCGCCCTGAACGAAAGAGATCAAGCCCGTCTCTTCGGAAACAACTACCGCCACCGCGTCGGTGTCTTCCGTGACGCCGATGGCCGCCCGATGTCGCGTGCCCAGGTCCTTCGAGAGGCGCGGATTCAAAGTCAGGGGCAGGAAACACGACGCAGCCGCGATGCGATGACGCCGCACCACGACCGCGCCGTCATGCAAAGGAGTCGCCGGATTGAAAATGCTAACCAGCAGATCGTAACTGAGTTCGGCATCGAGCTTCACACCGCCATCGGTTACGTTTTTCAGGCCCACGTTACGTTCAATCACGATGAGCGCGCCGGTCTTCGTCGAAGAGAGCGTCGTTGCCGCCAGCACTATCTCGTCGTAGACACCCTCGCCAAACTGTCCGTGATGCCGGCGGGTGAACGGCATGCGAAAGCGGTTCCCGAAACTGATTAGGGCCTGCCGAATCTCTGATTGAAACAGGACGATGATCGCGACGCCGATGTAAAGCAAGGCACCACGCAGCACGAATTCAAGTGTAGCGAGATTTTCTTTGAGGGCCAGCCAGTAGAGGATCGCAAAAGCCGCTATGCCGGCGGCCATCGGAGCGGCGCGAGTTCCGCGAACGAGCTTCAAAACCGCATACACGAGCAAGAAGACCAGGACGATGTCCGCGATGTTGCGCGGCTCAGCGAGTCTTCCCAGATACTCCGTGTATGGCAGTAGTAAAAGCATCCTTTGATATGTGTTGCTGGATTTGCGACTTGCGATCTAGAACTGACAATTGAGTCTCTCCAATCACAATCGAAATCCGTGTACCCTTTTACTCAGCGTACGCCTCGATTGAACCCAGGTTTGCCGTTACTCTTTGGCAAAAAAGGGACGAAGATCCTTACCATCGTCGACTCCACCCGCACGATTCTTTTCTCTTTCGCTGCGGCCTTTGATGCGCTTAGCACTAGTGGTCATGCAGTTGGCCCGTGAAACGATAGCTCCGCTTGGATTATCGCGGAAAAAACTGCGGCTGGCAATGGTTAGTCGCGTGCCTTTGTTTGCAAAGGAATACCTGCGGTGAGAATGTAAAGCTCAGGCAAGTGGATTTGTGTTCATTGTGGTGTAAGCGACGCGAAACAGCGAAGCTTATTCGACAAGACTCTTGTGAACTGATTGGGATAACCGACAGTCCGGAACACTAACTCGCTGTTCTCTTGCGGGGTCGCAGTTGTCCATTCTGAAGAAAGCCAACCAGTTGGCCGGTATTGTCGATGACCGCTACTGAGTCGACGCCGTTGGTCTTCATCAGTTCTCGAGCCTGGGCAATCGTAGCTGAAGGCTCGACAAACATCTGCGGCCTTATGGGCTGCATAACATCGCGCGCGCGTTTTTCACGCCACCGTTCGCGGGGGAGGGATTTCAGATCCTGCAAGGACAATATTCCGTGGAGCTGGCGGTTGTGGGCCACCGGAAAACTTGTCTGACGATGAAGCGGAAGTATATCGTCGATGAGCTGGCTAATCAGCACGTCGGGCTCGATGGCAAATGGCGGCGACATCGCATCAGAGACGTTGGCTGATTCCAGGTTGCGACCATGCCGAACGATGCCCGCGGCCGCGTCCAACAAGAACAGACCCACGAGCACTGACCACAGGCCCATGAAGTAAGCGCGGAAATTCGGCGCGACCGCCATGTACACGCCGAAGATGATCAGGGTCCCAGCGATCAGCATGCCACAAACCCCGGCCTTTTGAGTGGCCTCCGCGATGTTGCCGTCGCGCTTCCAGAGGATCGCCCGCAGCACGCGTCCGCCGTCCAGCGGATACCCGGGAAAGAGATTGAAGAGAGCCAGCAACAGATTGCCGGCCCCAACAAGGAAAAAGACGCCGGCAGTAGTTCGGTAATTGCCGGTCATTGCAATGAACCATCCGGCAAAAGCGGAAACGCCAAAAATAAAACTGGCCGTCGGGCCAGCGACTGCAATGCGAAACTCCGCGCCTGGACTGTCAGGTTCGTTTCGCAGGCGCGCCAAACCTCCAAAAGGATGCAAGACGATCTCTTCAATCTCGATCCCTTCGGCGCGTCCCATCAAGGCGTGCGAAAGTTCATGGCCAAAGACTGAAACGAAAAGGGCGAGCGTGGTGATGCTGCCAAGAAACCAGGCCGTCACCGGATCGAGCGGCAACAGCCGCGCTTCTACTACCTCCACGCCGCGTTCGAGGTTCCCAATCCAGATGCCGCCGCGTTCAAAGTTGGTGGAGATCAGCCAGGCGCTCAAAGCAAAAACAACGAACCAGCGGTAATCGATCCGCACGGGTATGCCGTAAACGCGGGCAACCGTGATCCTCTTCCTGTAGAAGCTCGTGAGACTCATTACAGAGTATTACCACTAACGGCCGACTTAATCGGATGATGGCTGATTAATTGGCAACGAGCCGCTGGCTTTCTGCCAGTCGACTTCCCACAGTATAACCGGCTGCTCGCGATTCTTCACCATAATCGGTTCCCGCGGCAACAATCTGTAGCGCCCGCGCGCCGCCTTTGAAGCGGCATCGCTGATCAAGATCTGGCCACCCCTGGCATTCGATTCAAGCCGTGAAGCCGTGTTTACGGCATCACCAATCGCCGTGTATTCGGATCGTCGCTCCGATCCGATGTAACCAACAATGACCTCGCCGGTATGCAACCCGATGCCGACGCCAATTTCGGGAAAGCCTTCTGCCTTTAATTCCTGGTTGATGCCGATTATTCCGCGCTGCATCGCGACCGCGGCATTGAGCGCATTGTTGGCATCCTGTGGCGTCGTTGTCGGCGCGCCGAACAGAGCCATCAGTCCGTCGCCGAGGTATTTATCGAGCGTTCCGCCGTGTGCAAAAATGATGTCCGTCATCGCGGAGAAATATCTATTGAGAAGGTGAACAATCTTTTCCGGCGCCGAGTGCTCGGAGATTCGTGTAAAGCCGCGAATATCGGCGAAGAGGATGGTGATGGTTTGATTGATGCCACCGAGCTTGAACGAGTCGGGGTGCTCGAGCATCTGCTTCACAACATACTCGGGCAGGAACCGGCTGTAGTTTGCGCGCGCCACTTCTTCGCGGGCCAGCCGCTCGTGGGCGCGCGCGTTCTCCACGGCGATCGCGGTTTGGGCCGCTACTGCGCTGATCAGCTCCAGGTCGTCGGGTTTGAAGGCAGAAAACGGATCGAGACGGTCAGCGTACAGCGCGCCGTGCACCCTCGTCTCGGCCAGCAACGGCGCGCAGATCGTGGAACGAACTCCCTGCGAAACGATCGAATCCACGCCCGCAAACTGCGCGTCCGCGGCAGCGTCCTGCGAGAGCAGTGCTACTCGCTCTTTCATCACCTTGAGCGTGATGGTGCGTCCGATGGTTAGTTTGCGCGCATGCGCTTCCAGTTTCTCGTCGCGCGCCCGCGTCGCAATCGGAGTTAGTTTTATGTCTTCTGGGTTTTCAGAGTTTGTCGCCTCCGCCAGGAGCGCCACGACGCGATCGGCGGGAGTTGAGCGAAAAATAATGTCGGTTGCTTTGGCAAAGATCGCGTCGAGATCAAAGCAGGAGCCGAGCGTCTTGCTCATCTCGTAAAGGGCCGACAATATATTCGCCTTTCGTTGGAGCGAGTCAAGTACCTTGTCGCGCGCCGGACCGGCCTCGGTCTTGCCGAGGGTCGTCATCACGTCTTTGGCCGAGATGCGCAGTTGTGTGTGGCCCAGCGGCCTATCGTCGTAGCGAACGTCGGTCGCGCGCTCTTCCGCCGCTTGCTCGAAACGCAACGTGCTGGCGCCGATCGTAACGCGGTCGCCGGTTTTCAGTTGGTGTTCGAGCTGCGCTTCACCATTGACGAACACCTTATTCGCGCTGCGACGCAGTTGGCCGTTGATTATCGCGCCATCGATCACCTCGAACGAACCGTCGTCCCCCTGCCTGATGTGCGCGTGATAACGCGAGGCGCGCGGATCGTCCAGGACTACAAGGTTGTCAGGGGCGCGGCCGATGGTGCAGACGCCCTGAGGTATCAGTGCGTACTGCCACTGTCTTCCGCTCGCATCGGTGATTTTAAGAAGTGCCATAACGAGTAGAACGGGAACCGGTACTGCATTCGAGCGTTTCAGTTTGAAAACGTGCTATTGAGAAACGCCGGGTATCTGATTCTACAAACAACTGGCGTTCGATCCTAGCAGTACGGGAGTTAAGCTGACAACTAAGCCTGTCGTGAAGAATTTGACCGGGACGCGTCCTAATCGACTCTTTTGGTAAGCCAACCTCCCTTTTTGGCAAGACACGAGTGGGTATTTTCGGTATGATTGCGGCGCCTCGTAAGCGGAAAGGACAAAGCTTATGAAGTACCTCCCGCGCTGCTTAGTCACTCTGGCGCTCGTCGTCAGCTACTTCGGTTCTTGCTCAGTCGCATACTCGCAAACAAAACCGGCGAAGAAGAGTGCTGGTGGAACGATCTCGGGCAAGGTGACCATCAAGGGCAAGGCCACGCCCGGAATTGTTGTGGGCTTGCGCGTGAGCCAGCCTACATCGCCCTACGAGCCCTCATTGAGAGCAACGACCGATCAGGAGGGACGCTATCGCCTCACCGATGTCCCGGCCGGGACTTATCAGATTACGCCTGCTGCTCCGGCGTTTGTCGGCGCTGATATCAACTCCAGAAGTCAGACTGTAGTAATCCTGGAAGGCGAAAGCGTCGAAGGGATCGACTTTGCGCTAGTGCGTGGCGGAGTGATTACCGGAAAGGTAACAGACGCCGAAGGCCGGCCCGTTATCGAGGAACGCGTCAGCTTGTTTTCGGCAAATCAGCCACCTAACCCGCGAGCCCCTGCCCCGCAACTCTATCCTATCACCATTTCTCAGACGGATGATCGCGGCATCTATCGCATGTTTGGTCTGACTGCGGGTCGCTATAAGGTGGCCACTGGAGACGATGAGAATGGTTTCTTCGATGCAAGCGGGAGACGGGCTTCATACAAGCGAACCTTTCATCCCGATGTCACTGATCCAGCGCAAGCAACCGTCGTCGAAGTAACTGAAGGAAGCGAGGCGACAAAGATCGACATTACGCTCGGTAATGCCACGCAGACTTTCGCGGCCAGCGGACACGTTATCGATGGTGAAAGTACCCAGCCGGTTGTGGGCATTAGACTTGGTCTGCAGTTGATCATAGACCAACAGCGCCGCACTTACGTGAGCGCCAGCATAGTCTCGAACAGCCTTGGCGAATTCAGAGCCGAAAATCTCCCGCCCGGAAAGTACGGGATATTCGTGCAGCCGCAGCAGGACAGCGATGTGCGGTCTGATTGGGTTACTTTCGACATTCTCGATCAAGATGCGAACGGGCTGGTGGTAAAGACTTCAAAAGGAGGCGCGAGCCTTGCCGGAAGCGTCGTGCTCGAGAATACGGACGACAAGACTGTTCTGGTCACGCTTACGCAGCTTCGGGTTCAAGGATACGTCCAGAGCCAAGTTGGGAGCCCGAGCATGGGGCACAACTCGACGATCAATTTTGATGGAAGTTTTTTCCTGAATGGCTTGGAATCCGGCACCGCGAATCTGTCGCTTGGAGCCCAGGATCGCAACTTGCTCAAGGGCTTCACCGTCTCGCGCATTGAACGAGACGGAATCGTTCAGCCGCGCGGCATAGAGATCAAGACCGGCGATCAGATCACTGGTGTGCGTATGGTCGTTAACTACGGAAGCGCGACCGTCCACGGGATTATCAAGGGGGAGAATGGAGAATTACCCTCGGGCGCCCGCTTCTTTGTTCAAGTGACCAAAGCAGGAGAGAGGACGGGTATTCGGCCGCCGCAGGTCGACTCGCGCGGTCATTTTATTATGGAGGGACTCCCGGGCGGTCTTTATTACTTTGTCGTGACGTTGGTCGGTCCGTCGCCGGGCCGCACACCGCGGCCGACGGCAAAGCAGCAAGTAAATATCACTGACAGTGTCGTCAACGAGGTCACGATCACTCTAGACCTTGGTCAGAAACCCGGGCCTCCGGCTCCGTAGAAAGAGTCGACCTTTAACGCTTAAGGCAATGAGTTCAAATCAACGTTCAAGAATTGTGCTAGCTGTGGCCTCTACCGTCCTGGCGATCGCGTCTTGCTCAGTGACTCAGGCACAGCAGTCTTCTCCGCCGGATGAGAAACCGGAAGAGATCAAGACTGGCACGATCAGCGGCACAGTTGTCAACGAGAACGGTCAGCCAATTGCCAATGTATCCGTGTATGTTCGCGCAGTGAATTCGACCGGGCAAGGCCGCACCACTTCCACTAATAACGAAGGCAATTTCCAGGTGAATGGTTTGGATCGGGCGGCCTATACAATTTCTGCGTATGTTCCGGCTTTCGTCACCGCACCGCGCGACACGGACAACGCGCAACCCGTCTATTACCGTGTGGGCGACTCAGTGAGACTCGATTTGATCAAGGGCGGTGTGCTTACGGGCACTGTAACCTCGGCTTCAGGCGAGCCCGTCGTTGCTGTTCGCGTGCGTGCTTATCGGATTCATGACGCAGATGGGCAGCCGCCAAAGAATGGTGCACCACAAACTGCAGAACGAAGCACCGATGACCGCGGTATCTTCAGACTCTACGGACTCAGCCCCGGAACCTACCTCGTCTCGGCCGGAGGACAAGGCAACTATTTCAGTGGGGTGAGTGCATATGGTTTTGACGTGCCAACGTATGCCCCGTCATCAACGCGCGATACGGCGGCGGAGTTCAATGTGCGCGCGGGTGAAGAGACCACCAATGTCGACATTAAGTATCGCGGTGAACCAGGACGAGTGGTTAGCGGCATTGCCACGGGACCAACTCCAGCCCTCCCCAGCGGTACGTATCCAGGTTTCAACATCACTCTTACGCCGGTCTCCGATGGCGTTCCCCTTTGGAGCACTTACTCGCCCCAACCTCCGGGTAGTCGCGGCTTTGCCTTCTTTGGGGTTGCCGACGGCGATTACGATCTGATGGCCCAATCCACGGTTGGTCTGGGTGAATTCGCAATTTCAGAACCTCGTCGCATTACGGTAAAGGGCGCGGACATCACGGGCCTCGAATTGATAACAAAACCACTGGGCTCGATTAAAGGACGCGTTGCGCTCGAGAACTCAAAAGACCCGGCATGCAAAGGCAAGCGCCGTCCTCTGTTCGCCGAGACTCTAGTTGCGGCCCAACGCAACGAAAAGGATAGGTCCAAAGATCAGGCGCAATCATTGCGCTTCACAGCAACGCAAACCGCGCCAGACAAAGAAGGAGCGTTTACGCTGCGCAACCTCACGCCGGGCCAATACGATTTCAACCCGCGATTCTTTGCGAGGTATTGGTACCTGCAATCAATCGTGTTGCCGGCGTCCGCAGCCCAGCCAGCCGCTGGGAGGCCTGCGATGGCAAGTCGTCAGCTGGATGCCGCGCGAAATCGCGTGACTCTCAAATCGGGTGAACGAGCTTCTGGTTTGACGATTACGCTGGCTGAGGGCGCGGCGTCACTGCGCGGAAGCATCAAAGTTGGTGAAGGTGAACGCGTTCCTGCGAAGCTCTACCTGCATCTCGTTCCGGCTGAGAAAGAAAAGGCGGACGACGTGCTGCGCTTCTTTGCTGCGACCGTTAATGACGACGGCACATTCGCGCTCGGAAATCTGCCGCCGGGTCGTTACTTCGCGCTCACGCGGGTCGCCCCGGATAACGAATCGCAATGGGCCTCAAAGCTGCGCCTGCCCGAGGAAGCTGACACGCGCGCGAAACTTCGTCGCGAGGCCGAGGCCGCGAAAACAGAAATTGAATTCAAACCCTGCCAGAACCTGACAGATTATCAGTTGCCACCGAAGCCGCCGCTGCCCGGGGCAGTAGCCCGACCGTAAGGGAGGGCTCGTGGTTTGGCGCGGTTACAACTGTTCGCGAGATCACCACAAGCGCGTTATCCCGTAAGTATCAAAGGCAACGCCAAGCGCCGGAGGCGCGGAAGAAGGTAGCCAGGGGCAAGTGCGAAGCGCGCCGCCCCTGGAATCGGTCCCAATCAAATTATGCGCGCACTGAAAGTGCGCGAAGAGACTCACCATGAGAATCGCGCGGCGCGAGTTTGGCTTTGGCGTTCGTTTGGCAGTCCCGGAGGGACGAGATATTTATAGAAGCATGCCAGCCAATAGAAACTCCCGAGCCCATTTATGGGCGACAGAGGGCGACAGTTCGCTCCGCTGGAGCTTTGGTTTCTTGGGTTGGCTGGTTGCTATAAGTATTTCGCCGCTACGCGGCTGGGACAATGCCTTAATGAGGTGAGTTGAGGGCATTTGTTTATCTCCTGAGTTGAAGTTCTCCGCGCCCTGTTCAGGGCGCGTGGACTTGGATGACTGATTTCCAGGCGCTGCGCGGCCTGCTGGCCCGCTTGCGCCTGGCTACCTTCTTCCGCGCCTTCGGCGCACGTATACGGCGACGATTTAGAAGTTGAAAGTTTCCTCTTCGGCCACCAGACGGATCGGGGCGCCTCCGGTGGAAATGGCCACGGCATGAGCCAGCGTCTCCTCACCTCCGGCCGAGGCCGCACAGGTTTGCAGCGCTTCCATCGAAGGGAAATAGATTTCGGCTATCCGGTGAAATGGTGGCGTCCCTTGCGGAGAGGCCAGCACCCTGGTTGCTACGAACCTGGTCTTGCCGGCCAACTTCTCGACTGCCATTGGGACGTGCTCGTTGCGATAGGCTTTTTCGAAAGCCTCGATATCTGTTGGACGAGGGTAGATCACGACGAGTTTTACTTCAGCCATATTTTTCTCTCCTGCGGTTGGGTGTGGAAATCGTTAGGAAGAATGAACGGCAAATATTGATTTTGCAAACCGGCCCCAGGGATCAGCTAAACCGATTTGCCGTTTCAGCTTGCCAGTCTGCTCGATCTATTCCATAGATCAAAACTTCATGATCGAACACCTGTGTCTGTCCTTCAAGCTTTTCCCCGAGTCGCTCCGCCACTTTGATCGACGCCTTGTTATCGGGCTGGATGAGACTGATGACGTGGTCGCGGTCCATCTCTTCGAACGCATACTTGAGCGCGCGCCGCGCGCCCTCGGTCGCATAACCCTTGCCCCAAAACTCGCGGCCGAGAGTCCAGCCCAGCTCAAAGCCGGGCCACCCGGCCGGATTGAAAAAGCCGATGCGCCCCATCAACCTTCCGCTCGATTTTTCTTCGACGGCCCAGTGCCCATAGCCGCGCAACTGCCAATGACCGACGATGTAGGCCATCTGCCGCCAGGCCTCGAGCACCGAAAGCGCGCGGCCTTCACCGAGATAACGCATCACCTCGGCGTCAGCGCAAATGCGAGCGTAAGCCGCCGCATCATCTTCGCGGAACATCCGCAGGATAAGGCGTTCTGTTTCTAAGATAATCATGAAGAGACAATCACGAATCAACGTGGAAGCCATGAAGAGTCGCCGACAGACGCCTGGGCGCCGCTCGCCGCCACGCCTGACGGAGTACATCTGGGAGCTGATCGACGCGCAACTTAGCGAGCCGAACGAGCACCCAGGGATAGTTCAGATAGTGATCGGTGATGTAGAACGTTTCCGGATCTTCTTCCATCAGAGCCTCACGCTCCTCGAAGTCAATGGCGATGACCAGAGACTCACCATCCTGGTGCTGGCGCGCGAACAACTTGCCTTTGACTTTCCACGCCGGCGTACGGTAAGAGGTCCCTTCTTCGACGCCGGGCAGCGCAAGCGCGAGCTGGCGCACAGTCTCAAAGGTAACTGGGACTGGTTTCTTATTGCGACCGCGAACGCGTTTGGGTGATCTGTTCAGCTCGAATACCTCGGCCTGCCAACCTGAAAATTGCTCGAGGCCCTTATTCTAAGTCATCATCGGGGTCTTGCCCACACGGCTCCGTCACCGGTTGCATCCTGGTTTGACTTACTCTCTGCGTTAACTCTGCGTTGTCTGCGCCTCAGCGGTGAATCCTAACCGCAAGAAGCTCACCGCAGAGACGCGGAGGCCGCAAAGGCTGCGCAGAGGAAAGCTGAAATTGAGACACTACCCCCTCACCGATCTCGCCTGAGGTTGGAAAGCGATTCAAAAAACATTGACTTGCCCACGCGTTTTGTCATAGAAGCAGACTGCTCTTTCATTTCGTTGCGCGAGTTGAACCATGAAACAGATTCCGATCCTTATTGTGCTCGGCCTGGCGTTGTCGCTTTGCAATCTGACGAGCAAGTTAAAGAGCGTGGGAAACTCTAACTCAAACAGCGGTGGCTCGGGCGCGCCGTCTTCGTCAAGTGACATAACCGCGGAGAAGGCACAACCAAACGCGGCGGAGACAGCAGCGCTGGCCGGCGGCGAGGAGATCAAGTGGAGCAAGCAGGGCATGTCCTGGACGATGCCGCCTAAATGGACGAAGGTCACTGATGACCGCAACAGTTTCGCATTGCGTTCACCGGGAAGCTGGGACGCGGCGAATCTAATCGTCAGTATCTCAGCGATGGCGGATGACTTTCCGGTGGATGTGAGCATAAGAGCGTACTATGACGGCGCCAAAACGCGCATGAAGAACGGCGAGCTGGACCAATTGCGTTGGCTGGAGATTGACGGCGTCAAAGGCATTCAGTTTCGTGAGGCGACCCCGGATAAGCCGGACGACATACGGCGTATGCAATGGATCGCATATCGAACCTACGCGGGCCAGGTGCAGATGGTAAACATTATTCTCTCCACGGACGGCAAGGACTTCCCTCGCCACCAGGACACGATGAACGGCGTTCTGTATTCGACGAAGCTGGACCACTAACTAAGGCAAAGGGCAAAGAGCCAAGGGCTAAGGGCAAAGAGGAAAGGGCAAAGAGCAAGGTAAACAGATCAGGCTTTTCGCTCTTAGCGCTTGGCCCTTAGCCCTTTGCTCTTGGCCCTTAGCCCTTTGCTTCTTACTAGTCCTTCCTGATGTAATTCCGATGCACCCACGCTTCCTTCTGCGCGCGGTCGCGAGTTTCAAAGAAAACGTTCTTGTCTGACTCGCGCGTCACCAGCTTAATGCGCGCGGTTACTTCTTTCTCCGAGGCGTTTCCTTTTTCAGATTCGGAAAGAAACGTCCGCACACTCTCTTCAGTTACCGGCTCAAACTTCTGATCTTTACGCAACTCGGCAATGGCTTCGATCGCGCTTGCCTTCAACAGTTTGGGCCAGAGTTTTCTGAACAGCGCACTCGAAGCGTAGACGTCCGCACTGTTCAGCCTTCCGTTAATCGCAAAGACATAGCCAATCACGTCGTCCTTATTGTCGATGATGCGCGACAGCGGGTTTGTGTAGCTCTCAGCGCTCTGCTGAACTTTCCGGTTTTCGACCGCAAGCTGCAGACTCGAGTCGGACACGGTAGAGTTGACCCGTTCGCCCACATTCGCGCTTAGCTTGTCTTGCGTCGCCGACACGTTCTTCCAAACCTCGCCTTGAGAATTAGAGACCTTGGCGGCGAGCTTGATCTCTTTGGCGGACGCAACATCCGCGGAGCTGGTAAAGACCGCGGCTTGCTCGGTCCCGCGCCCGCTCCAGCGACCTGATTCAACACAGAACGCCGCAATCGGAATCCGTCCGGATTTCGGCGGCACGATCAGATCGACCGCCATCATGCGATCTTGTTGTCCGCCTTTGACGATGTCGCCGGACTGGACGTAAACGTCTTCTGCGGATCGGTTTTCAATGGCCAGCTCGTTTACATCTTTGGTCTCATAGACGACGACTTTTTTCTGAGCAAGGGCCTCCTGCAACGGAAGAAAGTTCTTGCCTATCACCCGGTCGGGGCCGTGAATCAGAAAGATCGTGAGGTTGTCGTGCGTGTAGGGTCCCGAAACACGATAGTCTGCGGCTTGCATCTCTTCTCCTTTTCCCGAAGCGTCCTGAGCGTTGCTGAGCATTCCCACGCTGATGCCGATGGAAAGCAGCACCACGCCAATTGTCAATACGAACGATTGTGTCTTCATTGTCCTGACTCCTTTTGGCGGCCAAAGGCCTAAGCACGCCTCTCAGCCGCTTGGATAGACCAAGCTGTTGCTGTCGGAAACGAGTCAGCACAGCCTGAAGCGAAATTGAAAAGGTTTCCGGGGGAGACGGCGCGGAATCTTTCCCAGTAGAACGATGACGGGGAGTCTTCTTGCACTTTGAGGAAATGACGAGTCAGATCGTTGCAAGCCAGTGGTGGGCTCGAGCACGATAACTGGTTTGACTTAGCGAGCGACGGACATTATAAGGGTACCTGTTCTCTTACTCAGGACTCTATGAACTGATCTCTTAGTATCAATACATTTCTTAGCCGTCGAACAATTGGGTCAGAACTAAGTTACAAATAGGATCACAGCAGCGTAGGTCTGTCATGCACTTGGGTTTCAAGCGGGTCGTTGCTTTCCCTGGTATCCGTGTAAGGTGTCAGCCGTTGTGAACGAAAGAAAGTTCACCTCAATCCCAAGAGGAGGAAAAAGAGATGAGCCAGAAAGCGAGTAAGAAGGCGAATAAGAACCGAAATGCCGCGGAAAAGAGAAGCGTCGTGCACCCGCACTTGTTTCGCTACCACGGACCTCGCCTGCGCGGAATTGATTTCCATCCCGGCTCAACTAGTTTCGAAGGTCGCTTCGGGCGCATGTTCCGGACACTGCCGCCCGCAGAGTTCGATGTGGATGATCTGAAGAAGCTTGCCAGGGCAATGGTCGCCGAGCGCGAGCGGGAACCGACGCCGGAGACCAAAGTGGACGACGAAGAGAACCAGGGCATCAGTGCCGGATACACTTACCTCGGTCAATTCATCGATCACGACCTCACTTTTGATCCTGCCAGCAGTTTGCAAAAAGAGAACGACCCGGACGCGCTCGTCGACTTCAGAACTCCGCGCTTCGATCTTGATTGCATTTATGGTCGTGGCCCGGACGATCAACCATATCTCTACCAGGATGATGGTGTGCACCTGCTCCTGGGTCGGCGGCTGACGGGAAACCCTCACGACTCGCGCACGCGTGATCTACCGCGAAACACTCCGCGGCGAGGAGGGCGGGCCCGGGCCCTGATCGGCGATCCGCGAAATGATGAGAACGTGATTGTCTCGCAGCTTCAATCAACCATGCTGCGCTTTCACAATCGCGTAGTGGATTTCCTTCCCACCCAACGTGGCAGCAGACATTTGTTGCGGGACCCGGGAAAACTGTTTGCCGAGGCGCAAAGGCAGGTGCGCTGGCACTATCAGTGGATCGTCTTGAATGATTTCCTGCCCACGATTGCGGGGCAGGAAATCGTCAATCGCCTCCTGCCACACCTGGAGAGAGGGACAAACATCTTTGAGGACGCACCTCAACTCAAATTCTTTCGCTGGAAGGTAGAACCCTTCATGCCCATCGAGTTTTCGGCCGCGGCCTATCGCTTCGGCCATTCAATGGTGCGGCCAATCTATCGTGTGAATACGACGCGCCGGGATCGGATCGAGATTTTCTCAACCAATGAAAACAACAGCCTGACGGGATTCCGCGCGTTGCCCGACAACCTGGCAGTTGACTGGAGTCTCTTTTTCGATCTCAGAGCAGACGCGCCACCCAGCGGTCCCGAACGCGTGCAGAAGTCGTACAAGATTGATACGTCGCTGGTCAGTCCGTTGGGAAGACTTCCCAAAGTTATCGGTCACGACGTGCCGTCACTGGCGGAACGCAATCTGATTCGGGGCTTGCGAATGGGACTTCCTTCAGGCCAGAGCGTCGCTCGATACATGCATATCCCCGTGATTCCGGACGAAAAGCTACAAGTTGGCAAAGCAACCGAGGATGATAATGCCGACAATCCACGGCTCACGAGCATCTCGCCGCGGTTCAAGGACAACGCGCCCCTCTGGTATTACATTTTAGCCGAAGCACAGCAGGCTTTTGACGGCAACAACGAAACGACGATCAGGCTTGGACCGGTCGGGGGCCGCATCGTCGCCGAAGTCTTTGTCGGGTTGCTGGTAGGGGACCACCACTCTTTTCTCCATCACCCCAGTTGGCAACCCATCGAGGACTTCATGAGCGGCGGCAAATTCGCCATCGAGGACCTGATCAAGAAAACGATGAAGGCTAGATGAGTTCAAGCGGCGAAACAACACGAACACCACGCGCAATTGTGCGGTAAGCGGCCGACGTTTCCGCTGGCGTCGACATAGGGCGCGGCGTCAACGTTTACGACCGAGTGTGCTGCTTTGAAATCCACCGCGCCCTGGGAATCATGGCGGGCAGTCACCCGTTTAAACTTCTAAGAATCTAGGAGGCTAAAGTCCGTTACTCCGACCGAATCCTGCCGCTCCGCACGGAGAATCCTGACTAGAAAATGGACCGAATTTACTTAAGGCCTTCAAAGTCAAGAAATCAACAAATAGCGATCGCTTATCGCGAGCTGCCGAAGCTGGGCCAATACCGCCCTTCAACCTTAATTGAAACTCTTTGGCTCACCGAGGCTTCTTGAATGTCTTGTAATACAAGTGGAAGTCATTTCGT
>WNGG01000231.1_pt1 | contig 57167 bp, 55 predicted proteins | sample 5400661 | NCBI WGS metagenome assembly WNGG01 (sample SAMN13153372, study PRJNA577476) | soil metagenome | isolation source: 100 cm soil or saprolite under Garry oak tree replicate 1 | place: USA:California | collected 2016-06-15
GTGATCGCCGAGCACGCGGACGTGTGGATCAACGCCAACATGCCCGGGACGCCTGCCGAGGAGCTGGCGCGGCTCTCCGGCGTGCTCGACCGGCACTGCGAGGACATCGGCCGGGACCCCGCCACCATCCGCCGCGCCGGGTCGCCCTAGATCTTGATGGGCTTCATGCCCCAGCCAAAGTGCACGGTGAGCGCCAAGACGACCACGAGCACGATGATCACCGCGAACGTCCAGAGCATCGCCGCTCGCCACGGGCGTTGCTCCCACCGCTCCATGAACCAGTCGACGAAGACGAGGATCATCAGCGCGCCGAGCATCAGCCACCACCACGGCCGCTCCTGCAGCTCGTTCCTGAACCAGTCGGCGCGGCGCTGCCGTTCGACCATGTCCAGGTTACGGTGCTCAGGCCGCTTGCCCAGGGCGATCGCGACCCCTCCCCACCAGATGAAGAACAAGGCCAGGCACTCGAAGAGCATGAGCAACGACAACAGACCTTCGCCTCGCTTTACCTCAGCACCGCCATCGCCAGGCCGCCGCCATGGCTGTTACTCTCACAATCGCGAACGTTAGCAGCAGTGAGAACGGAATGCTACGGTGGCCGGCATGGCAACCGCGGACCTCCTCCTGCACCCGGTCCGGCTGCGGATCGTGCAGGCCTTCCTCGGCGACCGGGCGCTGACAACCAGCGCCCTCAGCGCCGAGCTCGCCGACGTCCCCACCGCCAGCCTGTATCGCCACGTGGCCCGGCTCGTCGATGCTGGCGTGCTCCAGGTCGTCGCCGAACGGAGAGTGCGAGGCGCGCTCGAGCGGACCTACGTGCTGCGCGTGGCCGCCGCCAGTATCGGGCTGGACCAGATCGCCGCGATGAGCCCCGACGAGCACCGCCAGGCCTTCATGGCATTCGTTGCCGGGCTCCTCGGCGACTTCGACCGCTACCTCGCCCGGGGCGACATCGACCCGCTGCGTGACGGGGCGAGCTACCGCATGGCCGGGATGTGGCTCGACGACGCTGAATTCGCCGAGATGCTGCGCGACCTCGTCCGGGTGCTCCAGCCGCGCTTGGCGAACCCGCCGGCACCTGGCCGCAAGCGGCGCATTCTCGGGACGATCCTCCTCCCCGGGGGGTCGCCGGCTAGCTCCGCTGGTCCTTCACGATCTTGCCGCCCTTGACGACCAGCACGACCCGCTCCGGATCGTCCAACACCCCGGGCTCGCCCAACGGGTCGCCGGCCACCGCGATCACGTCGGCGACCATGCCCTCGGCCACGCGACCCAAGCGCTCCGCCACCCGCAGGATCGTGGCGTTGACGGCGGTCGCCGAGGTGATCGCCGCCATCGGCCCCAGCAGCTCGGACTTGATCACCAGCTCGAGCCCGCGGTGCTCCTGCTTGGGCCCGAGGATGTCCGAGCCGGAGCCGACCCGCACTCCGGCGGCCACCGCCAGCTTCATCGACGCCGTCATGGCCTCCTCCGCGCCAGCCAACCTCGGCAGCACCGCCTCGGGCACGCCCCACTCGCGCCACTGCACGGTCATCAGCCGCAGTACCGCGAAGGTGGGCACCAGGTCGGCGCCGGTCGCGGCCATGCGTTGCGCGGTCGCCTCGTCCAGGAAGGTGCCGTGCTCGAAACAGGTGACGCCCGCCTCGATCCCGTTGGCGATCCCGCGGACGTTGTGCGCGTGCGCGGTGACGTAGGTCCCGCGAGCCTCCGCCTCCTCCACCGCCGCGCGCAGCTCTGGGACGCTGAACTGGGCGTCCTCGAGCCTGTCGGTGAACGAGACCGCGCCGCCCGACACGCAGACCTTGATCTGAGTGGCGCCATGGCGGAACGCGCGCCGGGCGGCCAAGCGCACCTGGTCCGGCCCGTCGCAGGTCACGTTCGTCTGCAGCAGGCCGGGCACGCCCTGGTAGGCGTAGTGATGGGCGTCCAGGAAGGACGGCCCGTGGTCGCCGTGCCCGCCGGTCTGGGACAGCAGCGGCCCGGACGGCAGGATCCTGGGGCCACGCACCAGCCCGGCCTCGACCGCCTGGGCCACGCCGCCGTCGATGCCGGCGACGTCCCGCACGGTGGTGAATCCGGCGTCGAGCGCCAGCTCGCAGTTCCCGAAGATGCGGGCGGCGGCCACCGCCGGCGGGACCCGCTCGACGCTCTCGACGGTGGTGATCCCGAGATGGCTGTGCGCGTCGATGAGCCCGGGCAGCAGGGTCAACCCGTCGCATTCGAGCACCTCCGAGGGGGCGGGGAACTGCGCGCGCTGGCCGACGCGGCTGATCTGGTCCTCCTCGATCACCACCACCGCGTCGGAGACCGGCTCGCCCCCGCTCCCATCGATGAGCGTCCCGCCTCGTAGCACCAGCGCCATGCTCCCGCCCTCCGCTCGCGGCCCGTCCACACGTTCGGGGGCCCCGCCCGGACCGTGCCACGCGGCCAGCGCCACCTGGTCGATGGCCGGTACGGGCGAGGCCCACCGCTCGCAAGCTCAAGGATCTTGCCTTTGCGCCGCCCGTGGCAAGCGCGCGGTGGATCAGGGGGCGAAGACGGCGCGGACGTCCCTGTACCGCTCCTCGGCCTCCTGGGGAGAGTCGCCCACGCAGGTCACCCCCATCTTCCCGTATTCGCGCAGGGCACCGAGCAGGTGCAGGGTCGCGCCCGTCATGCTCCCGCGGTGGAACCCGAGGCCGCGGCGGTTCAGCTGGTCGATCACCCGAGCCGGCGCCATCCCCGCCAGCCGATGGGACTTCAGGTTGTCGGTGGAAACGTAGTGCTTCGCGCGGCCGCCGATCTCGAGCTGGCCGCTGGGGGCGTCGTAGCTGCCTCCCGAGGCGAGGGCGATCATGCCGAGCGGATGGGTGGTGCCGCCCACCCGCAGGTTGATCTCGGCCAGGAAGGTCCTGAACCCGCTGCCGTTGGGGACGACGAAGAAGTCGACCCCGAACGAGCCGATGACCCCGTGCGCGGCCAGCACCTTCGCCCCCCGCATCGCCGCCTCCTGGATGGAGGACCGGTAGCGCGGGTCCGCCGGGAAGCGGCAGCCGAGGTACACCTGGTCGTTGGGGCCGCCGAGCACCTGGTCGTGGCTGGAGACGATGCGCGGGACCCCCGCGGGAGTGATCCGCAACTGCACGCTCGGCGACACCATGCCCGGCACCCGCAGCAGCTCCTCCACCACCGCGCCGGAGTCGCGGACCTTCGCGCCGAAGGTGGCCCATGACTCCTGCTCGGCACAGAAGGTGGTGCGGCTGTCCTCCAGCGGCGCGGCGAGCTCGTCCAGGTGCACGACCGCGTTGCCCTGGCCGGAGAAGCCGTTGTTCAGCTTGACCACGGCGCCGTCGAGCCCTGGCACACGCTCGCGGAGGCGGCGGATGGCGCGCTCGATCTCGGGGACCGTCCAGAGGTCCTCCGCGCCTTCGAGCACGGCCACACCGGCGCGCCGCGCGAGCCGCCGCGAGCCGCTCTTGGAGCCCAGCGGCGCCAGCGCCGGGCGCGGCCCGTAGAACGGCAGGCCCAGCCACTCGGCGAGCCGCCCCTCCAGCGGGGTGACGTTGAACGGCAGCAGGAACGCTCCGGCCGGGTCGCCGGCGAGCTCCCTCACGCGGCCGATGAGGTCGGGGCGCTCCAGCACCTTGGCGGTGAGCGCCCGAGGTTCTGGATCCCCCACCGTGAGCATGTGGAGGCGCTCCCTTGCGTCCCCAGGATCGGGCAGGAACCCGAGGTAGTAGTCGATGATGGCCGGATCGATCGGCAGGGAGCTGAGATAGACGACGTGCACACCGGGGCGGCCGAGCAGCAGGAGCAGGTAGAGCAGGCGCTCCTCATAGTGCTGGATGGCCACGATCTTGCGCAGCTCGGCGACCGGAAAGGTCAGCGAGGGCACCACGACAACCGTGCCGGCGTCGAGGTCGAGCGGATCGCGGTCCTGGAACTGCCGGGCGAAACGCCGCTGGAGCGCATCGAACGGGACGCTTGGGGCAGCGATGGTCGACATGGCAGAAGTGAACCAGGCCCGCGACGCCGACGCACCACTTGACTTTGTCGAATCAGGCGCTTTATATAGAAGATTGTCCGTTTTTGCTTAGGACGACCCCGGCTTCGCCTGAGTTGTCCTGGCTCCCGGTACGACCGCTGCTCCACGGCGGCCCGGACCACCGCTCGGCGGGCCTCCCGCCCGATCACAAATCATTCGTAATTCTGCTGCGCAATCTTGCCGCACGACGGGCGATCCGAAACCCGCGACCTCGAAATTCAGCGGTATTCCGCTGCCGTCTGGCGTTCGGGCCAACCCTCCCGCCGCGGGCGGCAGGACCGGCGGCCCCTGCAATGGGTAGTCTTGCGCGGCCTGGCGACAGCCGAACTCGGCATGCTCGGGCGTGGGAAATTCTCGGGTGCGGAGATGTCGATGTTCGATCGCTTCACGGAGCAGGCGCTCGCGGTGGTCGCCGCCACCCATGAGGAGGCGGCTGAGCTTGGGCACGGCTGGATCGGGACCGAGCACCTGGTGCTCGGGCTGGCGCGGCTGGAGGGCGACGAGGCGGCGGTCGGGCCTCGGGTGGTGCGGGAGCTGGGCCCCGGGGAGCAGGCCGTGCGCGACCACGTGCTCAAGCGGCTGCCGCCGACCAGGCGGCGGGGTGACCATCATCTGCTCGACGACTCCCCCTACCCCTCCGCGCTGCGGCTGGTGCTGGAGCGGTCGTCGCAGGCCGCGCTGCGCCGCGGCGTCGGGCACATCGGCTCCGAGCACCTGCTGATCGGTCTGCTCGAAGAGTCGTCGTGTGCCGGAGCACGCCTGCTGGCCGAGCTGGGCATCACCCTCGACAAGGTGCTCCGCCAGCTCGACCGGGACGGCCGGGGCAAGGCGGGAGGGAGCGGTGCCGGTGGGGGCGGCGCGGGCGGCCGCGGCGGGGCCGGCGGGGGCAGGGAGGAGGCCCGGCCCGAAGGGCCACTGGAGCCGACGGTGGCGCTGACGGCACCGGCCGTGGCCGTGCTCGAACTGGCCAGGCAGCAGGCGGTGCAGGACGGCAGCGGCGGCCGCGTTGGCACCCAGCACTACCTGCTCGGCCTGCTGGCGCGGCCGGACACCCTGGCGGCCAACCTGCTGGCCTCCTTCGGGGTGGACTACACCCTGGCGAAGGCGCGGCTGATGGAGTTCGGCGAGGAGGAGCCGCTGGAGCCGCCGCGGCCGGCGCCGGCGCGCGCCCCCTCCAACACCAAGCGGGTCGAGGTCCCCAAGGACGACAGCTTCGAGGCCCTGGTCGGCGAGGTGGCGCGGCTGCTGCCCGCCGGCGCGCCGCTGGGCTTCAACAGCGACGGCGAGATCGCCTGGATCGTCACCAGCGGCAACGTCGACCTCGCCGCCCTCGTCGAACGGGCCAGAGCCCGCATCGCCCCCAGCACCTGAGCCAGGCACGGGTCAGTCCAGCGGCGGCAGGCGCCTGGCCATCACCCCGACCAGCGCGGTGAGCGCGACCACCAGGGTGAGGGCGGCCGGCAGGCTGGTGATCTCGCCGATCCCGCCGATGATCGGCGGGCCGGCGATGAAGCCGAGGTAGCCCACCGTGGACACGACCGCGATGGCCGGCCCGGACGGCAGCCCGCTGGCGCTTCCCGCGGCGCCGAACACGATCGGCACGATGCACGAGAGCCCGGCGCCGAGCACCGCGAACCCGATCACGGCCGCGACCGTGTGGCGCAGCGCCAGACCTCCGCCGAGCCCGGCGGCGGCCACCAGCGCCGCCGAGCCGAGTAACGCCCTGGAGCCGTAGCGGGCGCGCAGCCGGTCCCCCACCAGCCTGCCGACCGTCATGGTGAACGTGAAGGCGGCGTACGCGCTGACCGCCGGACCCTCGCTGGCGCCGAGGCTGTCGCGCAGGTACACCGAGCTCCAGTCGTAGGCGGCGCCCTCGCTCAGCAGGCCGCAGAAGGCGATCGCCCCGAGCAGCGCGAGCGTGCGCGTCGGCCGGACGAACCTCGGCGTGGCCTGGTCCCGGTCGACGCCACCGGGCAGCAGGCGGCGGGTGGCGTACAGCCCGCCGGCCAGCAGCACCGCCGCGACGGCCAGCAGGTGGACCCGCGGCACGATGCCCGCGGCGGCGGCCAGGCCGCCGAGCAGCGCGCCGCCCAGCGAGCCGAGGCTCCACAGCCCGTGCAGCCCGGCCAGCAGCGGCCGGCCGTAGCGCTGCTCGATCACCACCGCCTGGGCGTTCATGGACACGTCCAGGCTGCCGCTGGCGATCCCGAGCAGGGCCAGTGCGCCCATCAGCGCCGGCAGCGACCCGGCCAGCGCGGGCAATGGCAAGGTCACGCAGAACAGCGCGAGGGTGAGGCGCGTCAGCTTGCGGCTGCCGAAGCGGACCAGCAGCGCGCCCGCCAGCGGCATGGCGACCACCGCGCCCAGCGCGATGCCCAGCAGGGCAACGCCCAACGCGCCGGTCGACAGGCCCACGTCGTCCTTGACCGCCGGGATGCGCGCCGCCCAGTTCGCGAAGCCGAGTCCATTGGCCAGGAACGCCGCGCTCACCGCCAGGCTCGCCTGGCGGAGCGGGCGCGTGACCGGGAGCTGGGTGGCGGCCATCACCACAAGGTAGCGGCCGCCCGCCGCCGCGGTTGCGGGGTCCTGTCCAGCCGCCGCGGGCCCCCCTTCCCGCCGCCGTTGCGGCGTCCGGATCGAGTCGTGCTCAACCAGTGACTGGATTGGTCCGATGAAACATCTTGCCCCTACGCCGCACCTTGCGGTCCTACCGGAAGGAGCGTGGCCGCCGATGCCCGCAGGAAGCCGCCGATTCTGGCGCGATGATGTGCTTGCCGGCGCCTGGCGCTGGCTGTTGGTGATCCTTGTCTTGCTGCTGATCGTGCCGTTGCCCGGGCCAAGCGTGCTGCACGCCCGCTCGGCGGCCTACGTCTCGAAGAGCTCGGCCGCCGCGACGGCCGTCCGCTTCGCGCTGGACCAGCTCGGCAAGCGCTACCGCTGGGGTGGCGCCGGTCCGATGGCCTACGACTGCTCCGGGCTGACGATGATGGCCTACCGGTCGGCCGGCGTGCGGATCCCGCGCGTGTCCAGGTGGCAGTACGAGGTCGGCCAGCGCATCCCCGCGCGCCAGCTGGTCGCCGGGGACCTCGTCTTCTACGCGCGCAACCCCGCCAAGCCCAGCACGATCGACCACGTCGGCATGTACCTGGGCGGCGGGCGCATGGTCGAGGCCGCCAACCGCTCGGTGCCGATCCGGATCGCCTCGATCTGGCGCCCCGGCCTGATGCGCTACGGCGTGCGCCCGGCGCCGTCGTCGCCGCGGATGCTGGGCGTGGTGCGCCATGGGCAGTGGAGCGCCGGCGTGGCCGCGGTCCAGAGCCGCCTGCGCGCCGCCGGTGCCTGCCTGGCGGTGGACGGCGCCTTCGGGCCCGTCACGCTCGCCACGGTGCGGCGCTTCCAGCACACCCACGGCCTGCCTCCCGATGGGGAGGTCGGCGGCGCCACCTGGGCCGCCCTTGTCAGCAACGGACGCCAGCGGAGCCGATCGCCGGCCTGCTGAGCGATCCACCAGCACGACCCGGTCGGGCCGCGGAGCCGTCCGGCCCGACCGGGTCGCCCAAACCCCGCGCGGCGGGTCGGCCCCGGGCCCGCACGGACCGACCCGCCGGCGGCGGCCCCACCACCGGTGGCTTTCCGCGGCCCCGGCGCAACCGCTATTTGGCGGCGGCGGCGGCCAGTGTGGACATGACGACGAGTCGACGAAGATTCATGTTGCCGTGCCTCCTTGGCGATCCCAGATCATTGCTCGTTCGTGCTCGGAGAGGCCGCCCCAGACGCCGTAGCGCTCGCGGTGCGACAGCGCGTAGTCGGCGCACCGCTCGCGCACGCGGCAGCCGGCGCAGACCACCTTCGCTGCGCGCTCCCGCCGCCGGCGTGCGGCCCCGCGTTCCCCGTCCGGCGAGAAGAACACCGAGCTGGGCAGCCCGCCACACGCCGCCTCCAGCCGCCACGCCCAGAAGCCCGGCTCCTCCGCGAGCCCTCCGGCGATGGAACGGGGTGCCCGGATCTGGCGGTGGTGGCTGCCCTCGGCGCGGTCGAAGGCGTCGAAGGCCCGCTCCAGCTCGGCGTGGCTCTCGATGATCACACTGGTCGCGTCCATGTCACTCCCTGGAGATACGGGTCGAACCGGATCGATGGTCGTCGCTCGGCGGGCGACCGTCGTCCGGCCGGGGGAGGCACTCGGGCTACGTCAGCGGGCGCAGCCGACCGGCCCGCCTGCCACCGGCGGGCCGCTGCGCGGCGACGCGACTACCGCCCTGGGAGTACGGTGCCGGGGTCGACACGGCACCAAAGGGACGAGTCGATATGGCGGCAGGAGGGCGGGGCGGCGCACATGGCGGCCGCCGACGGCAGGCTGACCGGCCGGCCGGTGGTGGCGTTCGCGGGCGACGGCTGCTTCCTCATGACCGGGCAGGAGCTGGCGACGACGATCAGCCAGCTCAGGTCCAGGGCCAGGCGGAGCGCGGAACGGTGACCACGATGGTGGCGCGCTTGATCTCTGGCGTGGCCCCCTGGCGGCTGGCGAATGCCTCCAGCGAGCCCATCCAGGCGGGCAGCCCGGCCGGCAGGTCGCCCGCGGGGATCTCGGCCAGGTCGTCGGGCTCCAGCGCCTCGCCGTAGGGCACCAGGTCGCGCTGCACGTCGCTGCCGCCCACCGCCGGGAACAGCGCTTCCAGCCCGTGGTTCCAGTTGGCGAGCATCGCCCGCATCGCCTCGTCGTAGCGTTCCTGGTTCCCGCGCGAGGACGCCTCCGGCTGGGTGGGGTGGGTCAGGTGCGCGTAGGCGAGCTGCCGACCCTGCGCGGCCGGCGTGGCCAGCCAGCCGCGGAACGCCCGGTCGGCCAGGTGCCCGAAGGCGATCACCGCGCTGACCCGCGAGTCGCCGAGCAGCAGCGCGTCGAGCCAGCGGTGCCGGTAGTCGACGATCGCGGGGTCCTCGACGTGGTGCTCGCCGCCGGCCTGGCCGTAGACGCTGTAGAGGAAGGCGTTGATCATCGCGTAGCTGCGCTCGATCCCCAGCCTGGCGAGGAATCCCTGGGCGCGCTGCCCGGCCTCGCCGACCAGGATGCGGCGCACGACGGCCTCGTGCACGCCAGGGTCCTGCCCGATGACCAGCAGGCGGGCGCTGCCGTCGAGCCGGCCCCGATGGAACAGCGGTCCCCACTCGACCCGGAAGTCGCGCGGCGGGTAGTCCTGCGGGCCGGGGTAGGTCCGGCACAGGGTGGCGAACGGCTCGGCGCCGTAGCCGGGATCGAAGTCTGCCATGTGACCTCCAGGGCGGGGTCTCCAGGATACTCAAAATAGCATTCGCTGCGTTATCACGAAGAATTGCGTGTTCTTTGCCCAAGAGGTCGGTCGCTCTACGATCCCCAAATCTTGCAGTCGAAATTCGAGGAGCAGATGCTTCGGGAAGCGCCCATACGCGCAAAGCTGATCGCGATCTTCATTCTGCCGGCGCTGGGAACGGTGATCCTGGCGTCCCTGCGGATCGCCGGTGACCTCCGCGACGGCTCCGGCGCCGGCCGCGGCAGGCTGGCGGTTGCCCTGGCGGTCGACGCCACCACGCTCGCCCACGAGCTGGGCGGCGAGCGCGACCTGTCGGCCGTCTGGCAGAGCCGCGCCCGTCCAGAGCCGAGCGACCGGGTCGCGGTCACCTCGGCCCGCCAACGGGTGGACCGGGCGATCGGTGCGTTCCGGGTCAGTGCGGCCCGGCTCGACGCCGACGGCCGGGACCAGCGGCTTCGGGGGCTGCTCCAGACGGCGCTCAGCGGCGTCGGCCGGCTGCCGGAGCGGCGCGGCGGCATCGATCACGGCCGCCCGGCCCCGGCGACGATCCGCCAGGCCATCTCCGCCTACACGGCCTCCATCGGCGCGCTGCTGGAGGTGGCGGCACGCACGCCGGGCCTGGTGGCCGACGGCCCAGCCGCCGGCGAGCTGAGCGCGCTGGTGGCGCTGGCACAGGCCGAGGAGGCGGCCAGCTTCCAGCGGGGGCTCGGCGCCGTGGTGACCCGTTCCGGCGCCTTCCAGGGCCGGGACGAGCAGCTCCTGGCCGCCGCGATGGGCGCGCGCCAGCACGAGCTGGCGCATTTCCGGGCGATCGCCACGCCGGCGCAGCAGGACCGCTACCAGCGTGCCATCGGTGCGCCCCGGGTGGAGCACGCCGACGAGCTGGAGGCGTTGCTGCTCGGCGCAGGGCGCGACCCGATCCGCCTGGTCTCGCCGGACGACTGGCTGTCGGCCGCCACCGAGCGCGTCGACGCGCTGCGCACGGTCGCCTCCGGGCTCGGCAGCGAGGCGGTGACGGCCAACCGCGCCGCCATCGCCTCCGCCTCCAGACGGCAGCTCGGCAACGCCGCCGTGCTGCTGGTGGCGGTGCTGGCAAGCATCGCGCTGGCGAGCTACCTGGCACGCTCGATGGTGCGGCCGTTGCTGCTGCTGGCGCAGGCCGCCATGGACGTGGCCGAGCGCACGCTGCCGAGCGTGGTCGACCGCCTGCACCACGGCGAGCCGGTCGACCTCGACGCCGAGACGCGGCCGATCGGCGTCGGCGCCGCCGGCGAGATCGGGCGCGTGGCGGCGGCCTTCACGGCGGTCCAGCGGGTGGCGGTCAGCGTGGCGATCGACCAGGCGGCCCTGCGCCAGAGCGTCAGCGAGATGTTCGTGAACATGGCGCGCCGCAGCCAGAGCCTGGTCGACCGGCAGCTCGCCCTGATCGACGAGCTGGAGCGCCACGAGGCCGACGCCGTCCGGCTGGACCAGTTCTTCAAGCTGGACCACCTGGCCACGCGCATGCGGCGCAACGCGGAGAGCCTGATCGTGCTGTCCGGCTCTGAGCCGGGCCACCGCTGGACCGCGCCAGTGCCGCTGGGCCCGCTGCTGCGCGCGGCGGTCTCCGAGATCGAGGACTACCCGCGCGTGCGGGTCCTGCCGGTCGGCGCGGTGGCGGTCGCCGGCCATGCCGGCGTGGACGTGGCCCACCTGCTCGCCGAGCTGATCGAGAACGCCGCCGCGTTCTCGCCGCCCCACACGGCCGTGCTGGTCGCCGGCGAGCTGGTGCCGAGCGGCTACCTGGTCGAGATCGAGGACCGTGGCATCGGCATGAGCGACGCCGAGCTGCTGGCCGCCAACGAGCGGCTCAGCAACCCGCCGCTGGCCGACTTCACAGTGGCCCGCATGCTGGGCTTCTATGTGGTCGGGCGGCTCGCGCAGCGCCACGGCATGAAGGTGCAGCTCCGCCACTCCCCCTACGGCGGGGTCACCGCCCTGGTGCTGCTGCCGATGGCGCTGCTGTCGAGGTCGTCGGCGGAGGGCGGCCCGGAGCCGGTCCTGCATGGACGGCCCCGGGGGCTGCGCGGGGCGCTGCCGCGGCGAACGCCCATGGCCAACGGCCTGCACCAGGCGCCGGTGCCCGACGCGGACGGGCCCCCGCTGCTGGCGCCCTCCGGACCCACCGACCGCTCGCGGGAGGACGTGCGCGGCATGCTCTCGCGCTTCCAGGCGGCCACCCGCCGGGGCCGCGAAGCGGCCCGGACGGGCGAGCGCGACCCGACCGGCGACCAGTGACCAGCTCGGACCGCGACCCCGGGGAGGTCAGGCCCTACGCCATCACCGGCGGGCGGACGCGGCCGGCCTCCCGGCTCGACCTGCCGCTGGAGGCCATGGTCAGGATCACGCGGCGGGGCCAGGCCGCGCTCCCGCTGCTGGCCCTGGAGTGGCACGACATCGCCGTGCTGAGCCAGCGTCCGGTGGCGCTGGCCGAGCTCTCGGCCCGGCTGCGGATCCCGCTCGGCGTCGGCAGGGTCCTGGTCGCCGACATGGTGGCCGAGGGCCTGCTCACGGTGCTGGACCGCGACGCCCTCGAAGGCGACGGGGCCGACCCCGCGCTGCTCGGCCGCGTCCTCGACGGCCTGCGTTCGATCTGACCTGAGGGCTGTCTGACGCCTGCATCGCGATCAGCCATAATTACCGCCATGAGGCAGTGGGGATGGCGGGCATACCTGTTCTTCGGTGCCGCGCTCGCGGTCGCCTATTACCTGGTCCCCCCGGCTTTCGCCAAGCTCGTGGTCTGGCCGGTGATCGGGTTCTCCACGGCTGCGGTAATTGTGGTGGGAATTCGCCGCAATCGTCCTGATCGAGCATTGGCGTGGTACTTGTTCGCGATCGGTCAGGTGCTGTTCGCGCTCGGCGATACCCTCTACGCGGTCCGCGCAAGCGTGCTGCACGATGCCTCGACGGTGTTCCCTTCCTCCATCGACTTCCTCTACCTGGCGTTCTACCCGTGCCTGGCGGGCGGTCTGTGGCTGCTGATCCGCCATCGGACCCCCGGCCGGGACACCGCCAGCCTGATCGACGCCACCATCGTCTCGACCGGTCTGGCGCTGCTCGCCTGGGTGTTCCTGATCGTCCCGTACGTTCGCGACGCCGAGCTGAGCACGCTCCAGCGGGTGGTCGCGGTCGCCTACCCGCTGGCCGACGTGCTGGTGCTGGCCATGGCCGCGCGCCTGGCGGTCGGCTCTGGCCAGCGTCCACGGGCCTGGGCGATCATGATGGCCAGCCTCTCGGCCCTGATCGCCGGCGACGTGGTCTTCGGTCTGCTCCAGCTCAATGGCACCTGGCAGCAGGGCGGCCCCATCGACCTGACCTGGATCGCCTTCTACGTCGGCTGGGGCGTCGCCGCCCTGCACCCGTCCATGGCCGACCTCTCCCGGCCGGCGCCGGTGAGCGTCCGCCTGCCGCGGGGCAGGCTGGTGCTGATCACCAGCGCCTCGCTCATGGCCCCGGCGGTGCTGGTCATCCAGTCGGTGCGCAGCGAGCCGCTGGACGTGCCGGTGATCGCCGGCGGGTCGGCCGTGCTGTTCCTGCTCGCGCTGGCGCGCATGAGCGGGCTGGCCGGCGAGGTGGCGCTCCAGCAGGAGCGCAAGCGGGCCATGCAGTCGGTGCTGCGGGTGACCGAGGCGGAGCGCTCCCGGCTGGCGGCCGAGCTGCACGACGGGCCGGTGCAGCAGCTCACCGCGCTGCTCTACGGGCTGGAGCTGGCCCGCCACCACGTCCGCCGCGACAGCGCGGTCGCCGCCGACGAGCTGCTGGCGAGCCTGGAGGAAAAGGCCACCGGCGAGATCAACGAGCTGCGGCGGCTGATGACCCAGCTCCGACCGCCAGTGCTCGACGAGCTCGGCCTGGTCTCCGCCCTGCGGAACCAGGGCCGGTCGTTCGAGTCGGCCAGCGGCGTGCGCTGCGCCATCGACACCGAGTCGGAGCTGCGCCTGGCGCCCGAGCTGGAGACGGTCCTGTACCGGGTCGCGCAGGAATCCCTCACCAACGTGAGCAAGCACGCCAACGCCTCCAAGGTCAACATCTCCCTGGCGGCCGTCGACGGGCACGTGCGCCTGCTGATCCGCGACGACGGCGTCGGCTTCAACCCCCTCGAGGCCACGGCCCTGGAGGCGCAGGGGCACTTCGGCCTCACCAACATGCGCGAGCGCGTCGAGATGGTCGGCGGTACGCTGCTGGTCGACTCCTCGCCAGGGCGTGGCACCACCATCGCGGTCGAGATGGGCCGCCGGATTCCCTTCCCCTGAGCAGGCGACTTGCTGTAGCGGCCGCCGGCCCCGCAACATCGTACCGGGACGTATGCCTCTGTTGAAATGGGAGGAATTCATTTAGCATGCCGACAGTCTTCGCATCCAGCGCCCTGGTCAACGGCGACCGCGCTCAGGGACGTGCGATCCAGCACCACGGCCCAGGCCGACGACCGCTCTGGACCAGGGATGAGAGCAATCCGCCCCGCCGGCCATGAGGCCGGCGGCCCAGCCACCGCTCGTCCCTGGCTGGACCGATGGCTGGCCGCCAACGCCGACCTCGCCGACCTTCATGCCAGCAACCCGCAGGTGGACGCGGTCATCGAGGAGATCGACGGCCGCCGCGTCCGCATCGGCGACCGCTGGCTGATCGACTTCGCCTCGTGCAACTACCTCGGGTTCGACCTTGACCGCGAGATCATCGAGGCGATCCCCGCCTACCTCGACCGCTGGGGCACCCACCCGAGCTGGTCGCGCATGATCGGTAGCCCGGTGCTGTACGAGCAGCTCGAGCGCGAGCTGGTCGAGCTGCTGGGCGCCGAGGACGTGCTGCTGCTGCAGACGCTGACCCACATCCACGCCTCGGTCATCCCGGTGCTGGCCGGCGACGGGGCCATCTTCATCGACGCGCGCGCCCACAAGACCATCTACGACGGCTGTGTGGTCGCCAGGGCGCACGGCGCCACGATGAAGCGCTTCCGGCACGACGACCCCGACGACCTGGAGCGCCTGCTGGCCAGCGAGCGCGGCCACCCCCGCCTGATCTGCATGGACGGCATCAACTCGATGACCGGGAACCCGCCGGACCTGGCGGCCTTCAGCGAGCTGGCCCGCCGCTACGAGGCGCTGCTGTACGTGGACGACGGCCACGGCTTCGGGATCGTCGGCGAGCGCGCGCCCGACGAGCTCAGCCCGTACGGGCGGCGCGGCAACAGCGTGGTCCGCCACCTCGGACAGTCCTACGACCACCTGATCCTGACCGGCGGCTTCTCCAAGGCGTACTCGTCGATGCTGGCGTTCATCGCCTGCCCGTCACAGATGAAGGAGCTGCTGAAGATCGCGGCCCCGCCCTACCTGTACTCCGGGCCCTCGCCGGTCGCCTCGCTGGCCACCGGCATCGAGGGCCTCAAGGTCAACGCCAGGCGCGGCGACGCACTGCGCGCCGGCCTGTACGCCAAGACCCGGCGGGTGCTCGACCATCTGGAGCTCCTGGGGGTCATGACCCTCAACACCTCCGGGTTCCCGATCGTCGAGGTGCCGATGGCCGACCCCGACGACCTCGGCAAGGTCGGCGCGGTCATGTACGAGCGCGGCATCTACGTCACGCTGGCGTTCTACCCCGGGGTCCCCCGCGAGGAGGTCGGCTTCCGGCTCCAGATCACCGCCGCCAACACCGACGAGGAGGTCTCGGAGCTGATCGACGTCCTCGACGAGCTGGCGTCGGCCGGCCGGCTCCGCCTCCGCGACGAGCGAGCCGGCCGGTCCCGAGACCCGGGGTCAGGCGCGATCCACCTCGGCTAGGGCCAGGGCGGCGTCGGCGATCGCGTCGGCGTCGATCCCTGCTTGACGCAGCAGCTCGGCGGGCTTGCCGGAGCCGGGCATGCCGGACACGGCCAGCTTGACCACCCGCGGGAACGGCCGGGAGTCGGCGAAGGCGTCCAGCACGGCGTCCCCGAGCCCGCCCTCCGGCCAGTGGTCCTCCACGGTGACGATCCTGGAGGTCGCCTCGGCAGCGGTGTGGAGCGTGACCTGGTCGATCGGCTTGACCGAGTAGCAGTCGATCACCCGGGCGCGGACGCCCCGCTCGGCCAGCTCGCGGATGCCGCCCTCGGGATCGTCGAGCGGCTTGCCGTGCATGCCGTTGCGGTTCTCGACCGCCTTCACGCCCTTGCCCTTGACGGTCCGCGCGACGATCGCGGTGGGGCGCCCGGCGGTGCTCACCGCCTCCTGGTAGGCCTGGTCGATCGCGTCGACGTCGTGGCCGTCGATCTCGATGGCGTGCCAGCCGAAGGCGCGCAGCCGCTCGGCGTAGGCGCCGGTGTCCCAGCCGTGCCGGGTCGCCCTGGTCTGGCCCAGGCGGTTGACGTCCAGGACGGCGGTGAGGTTGTCGAGCTGGGTGAAGGCCGCGTGCTCGAAGGCCTCCCACATCGACCCCTCGGCCAGCTCGCTGTCGCCGCACAGCACCCACACCCGGTACGGGAGGCGGTCCAGGTAGCGGCCGGCCAGCACGACGCCGACGCCCACCGGCAAGCCCTGTCCGAGCGACCCGGTGGCCACGTCGACCCAGGGGAGCCTCGGGGTCGGGTGGCCCTCCAGCCGGCTGCCGAGCTTGCGGAAGCTCAGCAGCTCCTGCTCGCCGATGGCGCCCGCCGCGTGGTACAGCGAGTACAGCAGCGGCGAGGCATGGCCCTTGGAGAAGATCAGGTGATCGTTGCAAGGGTTGGCGGGATCCTCGAAGTCGTAGCGCAGGTGCCCGTCGAGCAGCACCGCCATCAGGTCCGCCGCCGACATCGACGAGGTCGGATGGCCCGAGCCGGCCGCGGCCGCCGCCCGCACCGAGTCCACCCTGAGCTGCTGGCCCAGCTCGGCCCAGCGCTCGGTCCGCTGCATCGTCGCTTGTCCATCCACGTCAGCTACCTCCCGAGGCTCGTCTTCATCAACGGGTATCTCGCCAGGCAGCGGGCTAACGAACCGGCTCCCCGACGGTCGACGTCCCGAGGCGGACGGTCGTGAGGGCAGGCTAGCCGGGGGCGACGACGGTGGCGCCGGCGCGGTGGACGTCCTCCATCGCGCGCTGGGCGTCGCCTGGCTCCAGCTCCACGGCGCGGACCGCCTCGGCCAGCAGGGCGACCTCGAAGCCCCGCTCGGCAGCGTCGATGACCGTCTCCTTCACGCAGTAGTCGGTGGCCAGGCCGGCGACCACCACCTTGCGGATACCGCGCTGGCGCAGCAGGTCCTCGAGCTCCGTGGGCCGTTCCTCCCCGGTCTCCGGATGGCGCGTGGAGAAGCCCGAGTAGCCGTCCTCGCCGCCGCTCCCCTTGCGCACGACCTCACCCTCAACGTGAAGCTCAGGGTGAAACTCCGCGCCCCAGGTGCCCTGCACGCAGTGCACCGGCCAGATGCCCCCGTCCTTGGCGAAGTGCGGGGTGCTCTCCGGATGCCAGTCCTGGGTGTACGCGACGGTGGCGCCGGCGGCCGCGGCCAGCTCGATCTCCCGGTTGACCACCGGGACGACCTCCTCGCCCCCGCGCACGTACAGGCTGCCGCCGGGGTCGGCGAAGTCGTTCTGCATGTCGACGACGATCAGGGCGGTCTGGGGGTCGTACTTGGCCATCAGCGGTCCCTCCCGGCGCTGCGCCCGGACGATCCTTCGACGAAACGTACCCCCAAAATCGCTGGGCGATGCGGGCTCGGGCCCGCGGCGGGTCAGGCGTCAGGCGTCGCTGGCGACGAGCTGCTCGTGCAGGCGCTCGCAGGAGCGCCGCAGCAGGCGGGAGACCTGCATCTGGGAGCAGCCGATCAGCGCGCCGATCTCGCGCTGCTTCAGGCCGTCGAAGTAGTACAGGACCACCACCGCCCGCTCCACCGCCGGCAGGCTGGAGACCAGCTTGGGCAGCATGATCAGGTCCTCGACCTCGGTGCGCTCCCCGGTGTCGGGCAGGAGCTGGCCGAGCGGCGGCGCCCCCTGCTCGACCGGGACGTCCAGCGACAGCACCGTGCGGTTCTCCATCGCCATCACGGCCTGCCGGATCTCCTCCTCGTCGAGGTCGACCTCGCCCGCCATCCGGTCGGCGCGCGGCCAGCCGTCGAACGACCGGGGGAACCCGTCCAGCGCCGCGGCCAGGCGCAGCGCGTTGTCCTTCACCGTCCGCGGCACGCCGACCTGCCAGGTCGAGTCGCGCAGGTAACGCTTGAGCTGCCCGAGGATGGTGGCGATGGCGAACGGCGCGAAGGGCGTGCCGCGATCCGGGTCGTAGCGGTCGACCGCGGCGATGAGGCCGATCCTGGCGATCTGCCGCAGGTCGTCCCGGGTGGTGTTGGGACGGTCGCGGTAGCGCATGGCCAGGCGGTCGGCAAGGCCGAGGTGCGCGAGGATGATCCGCTCGCGCAGCCTCGGATCGCGTTCCCGTGCGTTTGACTCGAGCCAGGCGGCGACCTGCTCCGGGGTCGCCTCGCCGGCGTCCGGCGCGCGCGTCCCCGCGCTGGCATTCGATCGGTCGTGCAGGGGCAGGCTCATCGCAGCCTCGCCATGTGGAGTGGTGGTGGCCCGTAACCACTGACATCGGCGAGTTCACCCGGGACCTACACGGTCGACTCGCCGAGCTGCGGCGCCTCGTCAGGCGTCGGGTGGCGCACCGGCGTGGATGGCGCGGACCATCTCGATGGTGTCGGCCTCGTCGGGGCGTTTGTCCGGGCGGTAGCGTAGCACCCGCGCGAACCGCAGGGCCATCCCGCCGGGGTAGCGGGGGCTGGTCTGCACGCCGTCGAAGGCGATCTCCACGACCAGCTCGGGCCGCACGAACACGGTGTAGGCGTCGCGGGAGCGCTCCAGCTCGAGCAGCTCCCTGGTCTGCCAGGTCAGCAGCTGGTCGGTGAGCCCCTTGAAGGTCTTGCCGAGCATCACGAAGCCGCCGCGCTCGGGATCGCGGGCGCCGAGGTGCAGGTTGCTGAGCCAGCCCTGGCGCCGGCCGTGCCCCCACTCGGCGGCCAGCACCACCAGGTCCAGGGTATGGACCGGCTTGACCTTCACCCAGCCGGCGCCGCGCCGTCCGGCCTCGTACGGCACGGTCAGCGACTTGACCACCACGCCTTCGTGACCGTGCGCCAGCGCGTCGCGCAGGAACGCCTCGGCGACCGCCGGGTCCGCGGTGACGGTCCGGGGCACGCGCAGCGCCTCGGGGGTCACCGCGGCCAGCGCCGCGTGCCGCTCGGCGCCGCTCCGGTCGATGAGGTCCTGGTCGTCCAGGCGCAGCACGTCGAACAGGAACAGGGTGAGGGGCGTGGTCGAGCGGAGCCGCTCGACGTCGAGTTTGCTGCCGAAGCGGCTGCCGGTGACCTGGAAGGGTTGGGGCCGGCCGTCGGCGCGCAGCGCGATCGCCTCGCCGTCGAGCACGATCGCCTCCACCGGCAGCCGCCGGACCGCCTCGACCAGCTCGGGGACCCGCGTGGTGACGTCGTCCAGGGTGCGCGTGAAGACCCGGACCTCCTCGCCCAGCCGGTGGATCTGGACGCGGATGCCGTCGAGCTTCCACTCCACCGCGGCCGGCGCGACCCGCTCCAGCGCCTCCTGGATGCTGTTGGCGGTCTGGGCCAGCATCGGCTGGAGCGGGCGGCCGACTTGCAGGTGGAAGGCGCGCAGGCCGGTGACGCCCTCGGCGAGGGCCGCGGTGGCGACGGCGCCGAGCGCGCCGCGCAGCATCAGCGCCCTTCGCACCTCGCTGGAGGCGACCCCCGCGGCGCGGGCGATGGCCTCGACCATGACGCCCTCCAGCGCGCCCTGGCGCAGCTCGCCGCTGAGCAGCCGCCCCAGGAACCGCTGCTCATGGGAAGTCCCCCGGCCGAGCAGGTCGGCCAGCAGCCGACGGCGCTCGGCCTGCGAGCCGGCGCCGGCCTGCCGCCCGATCAGCTCGAAGGCGCGGTCGACCTCGAGCAGCTCCAGCGTTGGCGGCAGGGGGCGGACCGGCGGCGGGTGGCGCAGCGACGCCCAGCCGACGCCGATCTGGCGCTGGCGGAGCTCGCCGGAGAGGAAGGCGACCGCCACCTCGACCTCGCCGGGGTCCAGCCGGCGCAGGCACGAGGCCAGGTGCTCGACCTTGGCCAGGCGAGCCGCGGTCGCGGTGACCGCGTCGGAGGTCTCGACGATCTCGGAGAGCAGCACGAGCAGTATTGTGCCGGCCCGGCGCGACAGCGCGGGCGCCTGGAGGAGGCGGCCGGCGGCCAGTCAGCCGTGCAGGCCGGCCAGCCGGATGCCGAAGGCGTTGATCCTGCGGTAGATGGTGGCGCGGGACATGCCCAGCTTGGCGGCCGCCTGGGTGCGGTTGCCTCTGGCCTCGACCAGGGCGTCGACGATCGCGTCGCGCTCGATCCACTGCATGCGGGTGAGCACCTGGCGGGTGACGGTGTGGCACTCGGCCGGAAGGTCGGCGCTCTCGATACGGCCGCCGCGGGAGCGCCCCAGCGCGACGCTGAGCGCCCTTTGGAGCTGCCCGACGTTGCCGGGCCACCGGTTGTGCCGCAGGACCTGGAGCGCCTCGGGCGAGCAGCGCGCGTCGGAGCCGGGCGCGAGCTGGTCGAGCAGGAGGGGCACCAGCTCGTGCAGGTCGTCGATGCGAAAACGCAGCGGCGGGACACCGACCTGCGTGCTGAAGCGCTCCAGCAGGGCAGGGTGCAGGTCGTGCGTGGCGCTGGTGGCCACCACCCAGGCGGCCGTGGCGCCGAGGTTGCCGAGCTCGGCCGCCAGCAGCTCGGCGGCGGTCGCGTCGAGCTGGTCGAGCCGGCGCAGGACGATCGTCCCGGTGGTCTGTTCCAGCTCGAGCCGGAGATCGGCGATCCAGGTGCCGGGGTCGTCGCCGGCGGGCCCGTCCAGCACCCGCAGGCGCTCCGAGGGGAACCAGCGGCGGTGGACCGCCCGGGCCAGCGCCTGCTTGCCGGCGCCGGCCTCGCCCACCAGCAGCAGCGGCGCGTGCCGCTCGCAGGCGGTGATCGCCCCCTCGCAGGCGTGCAGCCATGCGCCGCTGCGGCCGGCGACCCCGGCCAGCGGCAGGTAGCGCGGCATCTGGTCGGGCCGCCGCCGTGGGACGCGTCCGAGCGTCTGGACCTCGACCAGGGCGCCGGCGACGCCCGCCCGGCTGGCCACCTGGCGGCATTGCAGCCGCACCGAGCGGCCGCTGGGCAGCCGCAGGTCGGCGGTGGTGTCGGTGGCCGAGCGCAGCAGCTCGGCGGCGCGCTCCTGCAGGGCGGCGTGGTCGCCGGGGTCGAGCAGCTTGACCCCGCGCGAATTGCTGATCACCAGATCGTCGTTGAGCGACAGGATCGGGTTGTTGGTGCGGCGGCAGGCGGCGATGAAGTCCTGGAGCAAGGCGCGCTCGCGCTCGCTCTCCAGCTCGACGAGGCGTTGCGAGATGTCGCGGGCGGCCTCCTGGACCAGCACCCGCATCAGCGGGCTGGCCTCCCCGCGCCAGCAGGTCAGGTCGATCACGCCCTCCACACGCCCGCGCAGGGGGTTGCGGATGACGGCGCCGGCGCACGACAGCGCCTGGAGGCGCGCGGAGAAGTGCTCCGGGCCGTAGACCCAGGCGCTCGACTGGTCCTCGAGCGCGGTGCCGATGCCGTTGGTGCCGACGAACTCCTCGGCGTAGCTGAAGCCACGCGCCAGGGAAACCTGGTCCAGCTTGCGTTGCAGCGCGCGATCGCCGGAGCGGCGGTCCAGGACCCAGGCCTCCGGGTCGGTCAGCACCACCGTCATCGGCTCCTCGCTGAGCTCGCGCTCCAGCCGGTCGAGCACCGGCCCGGCGCTGCGCACCAGGCGGTTGTCGTAGTCGATGTCGGCCCGGTAGGGCGGATCGATGCGGTCAACGTCCACGCTGGAGAAACGCGACCTGCGCCACGAATTCAGGATCTGTTCACGTACGGTTCCCGCGACCGCCTCCCCTGCCGCCAGGAAGCGCTCACGCGCGGCGGCGATCCCCGCCGCCAGCTCGCCGTAGGCGTCCGGCATCACGGTCCCCCTTTCTCAGCACCGTGGCGCCGAGATCGGTGAATCAACCACTCGCCCCCAATAGCGCAAAGCGGTCGCTGAGCATACCGATTTCCGACAGGTGTCTCAAGCTGAGACGTTAATTGCCCTTGCTTGGCAGTTTCATGTGTTGGCGCGCGGTCGCCACCGGCCGGCAGCAGTAATCACATTGGGGGGATATGGTGCCTCGGCGGGCTCTTATGAATTTGGGTGGGAACATGGTCGTTTCACCCGGAGAGCCGACGATTTTGGCAAGCGTCGGACAGTTCCCACTTCTGCGGGAATTCCGGGAACGCTCGCCCAGGCCATCGAATACCGAGCATACCGTGGAGCTGCTGGCGCTGGCGGCCCGCGCCGCCTGGGTGCGTGGCGACGCCGCCGCGCTCACCCGCGCCGGGCGGCGCCTGTTTCGCTTGGCCGGCGCGGACGCGCTCGCCAGGGACGTACTGGCGCTGGGCGATCTGGCGGCGTCCAGGCTCGGCCCGCCGCCGGCCGGGATGACCCTGCCGTGGGCCAGGGACCCGGCGCTGTCGCTGCCGCCACGCCTGGTGCCGGAGCTGCTCGGCGACGACTTCGCCACCTACCGGTCCTGCGCCGCCCTGCTGGAGCGGCTGTACTCCAGCGACCCGGGGACCGCCCCCCCGGACGGGTGGAGCATCCAGGACAGCCGGCGCGTGCTGGGGCGGGCTCTCCCGGCGACCCTCGGGCAGCTCACCAGCAGCGCGGTCGCGCTCGGTCGCTGGTCGACCGCGACCGATCACGCGGCCGAGGGGCTGGCGATCGCGCGCATCGGGGGCCAGGCGATCGAGGCCGCCGGCATGCTGGCGCAGCTCGCCTGGATCGCCGCGGCGCGCGGCCAGGCGGCCGAGTGTGACCGCCTGGCCGCCGAGGCGCTGGCGATCACCGCGCCGAGGGGCTTCGCGCTGGTCACCGCGACCGTCACCTGGGCGCTCGGCCTGCTGGACCTGAGCCTCGGCCACCCGGCGCGGGCGCTGGACCGGCTGGCGCCGCTGGCCTCCTCCAGTGGCTCGACCCCGGTGCTGCTGCTGGCCACCGCCGACCTGGTCGAGGCGGCGGTCCGGGCCGGCCGGCCAGCGGCGGCCGAGCCGCTGCTCGCGCAGCTCGACCGCTGGGTGGAGCTGGCCGGGCCGGCGTGGGCGCTGGCGACGACCTTCCACTGCCGCGCCCTGCTCGCCGGCGGTGACGAGGCGGAGATCTGCTTCCAGGCCGCGCTGGACGCCGGCGGCGGTTCAGCACGCCCGTTCGCGCACGCCCGCGCCCAGCTCGACTATGGCGCGTGGCTGCTGCGGGAGCGGCGCTGGGGCGAGGCCGCCACCTGCCTGCGGGCGGCTCTGGAGACCTTCGAGCGGCTGGGCACCGCGCCCTGGGCCGAGCGGGCGCGGATCGAGCTGCTGGCCAGCGGTGCTCCCGTGCCGGGGCCAGCGGGTGATTGGACGTGGCCGCATGACAGTCGTGCCGGCGCCCATCGGGGGGGTGGCGTCCGGCCGGCGGCGAGGGGACGCTGCTGAGCTTCAGGGAGCTGGGCAGTGCCCCCCTCGCCGCCACTCAAGCTTGTACGTCCGGCTGGGTGGCGCACCGATCGGCTACCCTCTTCGGGGGGAGGAACGCGGCAGCGGCTGAGGGGGAGGGACGGTGGCGACCGACGACGCCGAAGGACCGCTGGTGTTCGCCGGCTCCGCCAGCCCCAAGCTGACCAAGGAGATCTGCGGGCACCTGGGAATCCCCGTCGGCCAGGGTGAGGTGCTGCGGTTCTCGGAGGGCACGCTGTTCCCGCGGATCCTCGAGAACGTCAGGGGCCACCGGGTCTACCTGGTGCAGTCGACGGTCTTCCCGGCCAACGACCACTTCATGGAGCTGCTGTTCTGGATCGACGCCTTCAAGCGGGCGAGCGCCTCGTCGGTGACGGTGGTGATCCCCTACTTCAGCTACGCCAAGGGGGACAAGAAGGACGAGCCCAGGGTCTCGATCCGGGCGCGGGTCTGCGCCGACGCGATCGAGGCGGCCGGCGCCGACCGGGTGGTCACCATGGACCTGCACGCCGCCCAGATCCAGGGCTTCTTCCGCATCCCCGTCGACGACCTGTACGCGCGGCCGCTCCTGTGCGACGCGATCCGGGCCGAGGGGCTGGCCGATCCGGTGGTCGTCTCCCCTGACGCCGGCTTCGCCAAGAAGGCCAGGATGTTCGCGCGCCGGCTCGGCGCGCCGCTGGCGATCGCCGACAAGGTCCGCTCCGACCACCGCGAGCGGCCCACGGTGGTCGACGTGATCGGCGAGGTGGGCGGCAGGGACGCGGTGCTGGTGGACGACTTCACCATCAGCGCCGGCACGCTCGTGGAGGCATCGGAGCAGCTCATGGCCAAGGGCGCCCGGTCGGTGATGGCGGCGGTCAGCCACGGGGTCTTCGCCGAGGGGTCGATGCGGCGCCTGGACGCGAGCCCCATCCGGCTGCTGATCACCACCGACACCGTCGAGACCCAGCCGGTGCGGCTCTCGCCCAAGGTCCGGGTGGTCTCGGCGGCGCCGCTGTTCGCCGAGGCGATCCGGCGGATCCACCACCGCGAGAGCATCAGCGGGCTGTTCAACGACTGAGCCCGGCTCCGCCGCCGCCGGCAGAGCGAGCGCATTCCGGATACCGCAGGCATCGCAGCATGATTACGCTGTCGTGCACGAGGTGTCATTGGGGGTGATCACCCAGAATGCACCTGTCAGTCGGTCTGCCACTCGGGAGGCGGAGACCACGCATCCGACCGCTTCTCCTGGCTGGCAGCGGACCGGCGGCGATGGGGTGCCCCATGCCCCTCGTCGCCGGTCCCGCCGTTTCCGGCGCTGACACGCGCCTTCGCCACTCCGCCGCTGGCACGCCCGATCGACGTTCGGACGTGGAACGCCGGTCACGTATCCGCGGTGCGGCCCGTCGCCGCCTTCTATCACCGCAGGGGATCGAGGCGCGGCACCGATCTCGCGAAGCGGCGCGATCGCGAAGCGGAGCGACATGACCGGCGTTCCACCGATCAGGGAGGCGCCATGGCGGAACGCACCGTGCTGGTGGAGCGCGAGGGCCCGGTCACGGTGGTGACCATCAACCGGCCGGAGCGCCGCAACGCCGTCGACGGCCCGACCGCCGCCGCGCTGGCCGGCGCCTTCCGCGCCTTCGACGCCGACCCTGACAGCTCGGTCGCCGTGCTGGCCGGCGCGGGCGGCGCGTTCTGCGCCGGGGCGGACCTGAAGGCGATCGCGGCCGGGGCGCCGCCGCGGGTGGCTCCCGACGGCGACGGGCCGATGGGGCCGACCCGGCTGCGGCTCTCCAAGCCGGTGCTGGCCGCGATCGAGGGGCCGGCCGTGGCGGGCGGGCTGGAGCTGGCGATCTGGTGCGACCTTCGCGTGGCCGCGGAGGGCGCCGTGCTCGGCGTGCTGTCGCGGCGGGCCGGCGTGCCGCTGATCGACCTCGGCACCATCCGGCTCCCCCGCCTGGTCGGGCACGGGCGGGCGATGGACCTGATCCTCACCGGCCGCGCGGTCGGCGCCGCCGAGGCGCTGGCCATGGGGCTGGTCGACCGGGTGGTGGCCGACGGGACGGCTCGCCACGCGGCGGTCGCCCTCGCCGGTTCGCTGGCCGTCCTGCCCCAGGCCGCCCTGCGCGGCGACCGCCTCTCGGCCATCGAGCAGTGGGGGCTCGACGAGCAGGCGGCCACCGCCAACGAGCTGCGGCACGGCCTGGCCACCCTGGCCAGCGGCGAGACCGTCGCCGGCGCCAGCCGCTTCGCCGCCGGCGCCGGCCGCCACGGCTCGCCTTTCAGCGGGTGACCCTGGGGCTCTGGACCGCGTCGACCGCCTGCTCGGCCTGGTGATGGACGGCCTCCGCCGCCAGCCGCCGGCCTGACGCCTCCGGCAACCTCATCCCAACCGGGTGATGACCCCGACCCGGTCAGGTGGCACGGTCTCGTGCAGCACCCGCAGAGGCGAGCAGCGAGGCGACATGGCGAACGGAGGTACGGCCATGAGCGATGGGGCGTCCGGACCCGGACTGCAGGTCAATCGGGGGATGGTGGTCGGCGGGGCGGTGCTCGTCGGCCTCGGCGGTCTGCTGGGGTTCAGCGGCATGGTGCTGCTCGGCTCCGCGCTCGTCACGGCGAGCCGGCGGTGGATGCGGCAGCTCGACCGGCCGCCCACCGAGACCGCCAGGCGCAAGTGGGAGCAGGCCAGAGCCGCCACCACCGCGGGCGCCGAGGCATGGCGGAGCGGGTCGCCGGACAAGGCGCCGGCCAAGTCGCCGGCCTCCTAGCCGTCCCGTCACAGCCCCGGCCCAGGTGAGCACCGTCGACCAGGCGTCGCGTCGCCGTGATCGATCGTCAGCGCCGGTCCCCTTCGAGGGCCTCGAGCGCCTCGTCGATGTCGTAGCCCATCGGCAGCGCGACCTTGGGGGTCGCGGAGATCACCCGGGCCATGCCGATGACGGGCGCGACCGCGATGAGGGTGCCGACGATCTCCTCGTCGGTGGCGCCCGCGACGATGGCCGCCTGGACGTTGCAATGGAACGAGACGGGCGCCGCACCAAGAGCCAGCAGCGCTCCGAGACGGACGAGGGCGTGGGTCTTGGCGTCCAGCCCTGACGCCTCGCGATTGTCGAGGCGCGTGGCGAACAGCGACTCGATGACGTCCTCGTCCTGGATTCCAAGACGACGCAGTCTCTCTTCGAGTTCCGCCGCGATCACCTCCGCCCGCTTCGAAGCCCGCGGGCCGGGCGGGTAGTCCCCATCGCCCGCGACGCGGCAATCACACCGCGCCAGTTCGGCCGGGTCATCATCCAGACGGCATGAAAGACCGGATCGGTGCCGCCCTAGGTGACCAGCAGGCCGAGGTCCTGGGCGTGCTGGATCGCCTGGCTACGTGACGAGACGCCGAGCTTGCGGTAGATCGCGATCGCCTGCGTCTTGACGGTGTGCGGCGACAGGTGCAGGCGCTCGCCGATCTCGCGGAACGAGTGATGGGTGGCCAGGAGCGGGAGGAGCCGCAGCTCCGCCGCGGTGAGCGAGGACGCCCCGATGACGTCGGCGTGCATGCTCTCGAGCTGCGAGCGCAGCTCGTCGGCCTCGCTCCCGAGGATGCCGAGGTCGGGCCGCCGGCGGAGCAGGTCGTCGACCTCCCGGAGCACCGTCCTGGCGCCGGCGACGTCGGTGAGGGCGATGTAGGCGCGGATGAGCTCCAGGCGCGTCTGGACCGCGTAGAACGGTAGGGCGTAGGTCATCTGCGGGCGCAGCCCCTGGGCCCGCGCGAGGTGCTCCAGGGCCGGCGGCACGTCCCCGCGGTGGATCGCCACGCGGGCCGCGGCGGCGTACAGCAGGATGGTGGTGACGTAGCCGTCCAGCCGGGCCTCGCGGATGACGTCGCGCGCCTGCTCGACCAGGATCTCGGCCTCGTGCCAGTCCTCGCGCCGCATCGCCAGGATGGCCCGCTCGGCGAGCGCGTCGACGGCCGCCACGGTCGCGCCGGCGTCCTCCGCCACCTCGACCGTATCCGCCAGGATGTCGTCCGCCTGCTCGGGGGCCCCGGCCCCAAGGTGCGCCATCCCGAGCACGAGCAGCGCTGGCGCTCGCATCAGGCTGTCCAAGGGAAGGAGCTTCTCGGCGAGCTCCGCGTCCCTCCGCGCCTGCTCCATCCCGTCCGGGCACAGCAGCGCCCTCCGTAGCGCCAGCCACCCCTCGATCGACGTGCTCCCGTCGGGCAGCGTCCCCTCCAGCGACCCGCGTCGGGCGGCTTCGGCCCAACGCTCGGACGCGGCCAGGTTCCCGACCACCAGGTGGTACCAGGCGCCGATGACGGCGAGCCCAGAGTACTGCTCGATCTCCCCGTTCTCATCGAACCAATCGAACCATCGCTGGACGGTGGCGAGTCGACCGGTCCGGTACATGAGGAACGCCGCGTTGGCGACCAGCCGCGCGACGCGATCGGTGTCGCCCGCCTCCATGGCGTATTCGATGGCGGCCTCGGGGAGGCCGTTGTCCTCACACCAGGCGGCCGCCCGGAGCAGGAGCTCACCGGCCGCACCGGCCTCGCCGCGATCCAGCTTGGCGCGCAGCAGTTCGCGGAACAGGTGGTGGTAGCGGTACCAGCGCCGGCGACGGTCGAGCGGGATCAGCAGCAGGTTCGAGCGCTCCAGCGACTCCAGGAGGTCGGCCGAGCCGGTCCGGTCGAGGACCGCGTCGCACAGCGGCCCGGAGAGCCGCTCGAGCACCGAGGTGCGCGTCAGGAACGACACCGACTCCGCCGGCAGGCGGGAGAGCAGCACGGACTGGAGGTAATCCACGAGGAAGCGATCGTCCCCGTCCAGGGCGATCCCGCCGTTCCCGGACCCGCCCATCTGGAGGGACAGGGCGGCCAGGTAGAGCGCGACCGGCCAGCCCTCGGTTCGCCGGTTCAGCTCGGCGCAGTGCGCTTCGGAGACCTCGACGTCCGCGCCGCGCAGCAGCGAGGCGGCCTCGCTCTGGTCCATCGCCAGGTCGTCCGTGCCGATCTCCACCACGCGGCCCTCGGCCCGCAGCCGCCCGAGCGGGAGCGGCGACTCGCCACGGCCGGCGATGGCAAGCTGTGACCCGCTGGGAAGGTGGTCGACCAGGACACCGACCTGGTCGACGCACTCGCCGTTGCGGAGCAGATGCGCATCGTCCAGGACCATCACGACCGGCAGCGTCCTGGAGGACAGGGCGGACCCGAGTCGCGGGAGGACCGTCTCCATGATCGGCGCGCCCGGGGAAGCCAGCGCGCGGAAGACCGCGCGGTCGATCGGCTCGCTCCGGTCGAGCGCCATGGCGATGTAGGTCAGCAGCACGACCGGGTGGTTGTCCCGTCCGTCGATCGAAAGCCAGACGAAGCTGCGTGCGTCCTGCTCCGCCCACTGGACCAGCAGGGTCGACTTGCCGTACCCCGGCGGAGCGGCGACGGCGACGACCGGCACGTCGCTTGCGGTCTCGAGCCGGCTGAGCAGCTCCTTCCTCGGCACCATCCCGTCCCGTCCGAGCGGCGGGGTCAGTTTCGACTCGAGGATCGGGAAGGGCGGAGACGGCGCTCGCGCTGACGGTTTGTCCAGCGTGCGCAATTGCGTTGTGACCATTCGGTGTCCCCCCCGGCAATCTTCCTCGCACCGTAGTGAGCTGCTGTCGACCCGGTCCAGGGACCAACGCCCCCCTCCGTCCCGGGACCGTTGGACCGCGGAGCGGGCAGCCGAGGCAGCACGAATGCCGCGAATCACGACACCAGCGCGGGAAACCCGGCGCTCGCTCCGCACGTTCTCCGGCGACGGAGCGAGCCCGCATCACCCCCGGAGGGTGATTTCCGGTTCCGCGAACGCCGCCGGCCTACGCCGCCGGGCGAGCGGGACCGATCAGGCGCTCCAGGAGCTTGCTGTCGCCAGGCCAGGCCTCCAGCAGCACCTCGCGAGGGACCTGCCGCGCGGCGTACCGGAGCGCCAGCGCGACCGCCACGACGTCGTCGAGCGGCCCGATCACCGGCAGGAACTCGGGGATCAGGTCGATCGGCGAGGCCACCCACAGCCCGGCCAGCACGACCGCGACCTTCGCGCGCCGCGGCACGCGCGGATCACGGCGGCGCCGCGCGATGGTGGTCGCGCAATCCGGGATGAACCTCGCCAGCTCGCGCAGCGGCCCGGGCGGCAGCCGGCGGGCGAGCAGGATCAGCACCGCCCAGCTCAGCACCATGAGCCCGACCGCGATCCCCAACCAGACCAGCCATTCCCGCATCGCCCGGCGATCCTGGCACGCCGCCGCGCCCGCCGCCAGCGATCGCCCTTTCGCCGCGATTCCGCCGACCTGGCATCCGGTGGGGCCCTCGGTTGAGGTCGTACGGTTCGCCCATGCCCGTGCCGCCCGCCGCGCCCTGGCGGTCCGCTGAGCCGGCCGCCATCCACAAGTGCCTACTCGCCGACGGTGCCGTCGGCCAGCTCCCGGACCACGTCCAGATGGCCGGTGTGGCGGGCGTACTCCTGGAGCACGTGGAACAGGGTCCAGGCCAGGGTTGGACGCGGGTCGTCCGGGCCGAAGCGCCCGCCGATCGCGGCCTGGTCGTCGAGGCGCGCGCCGGCGACGATCCGCCGCGACCTGGCGCACTCGTCGAGGAACAGCGCCTTGACGTCGTCGGCGCTCTCCTCGGCGCCGACCCGCCACGGGGCGTCGGGGCCGCCCTCCACCCAGGGTGAGGAGAGCCGCTCGGCGGCGAAGCCCCAGCGGAACCAGCGCCGCTCGACGCCGGCAAGGTGCTTGAGCAGCTCCAGCGGCGTCCAGCCCGACGGCAGCCTGCTGCGCCGCAGCTCCTCGTCGGGCATTCCGTCCAGCTTGCGCAGGATCGCGTCCCGGTAGAACTCGAGGTAGCCGACCAGCAGCTCGCGGGGGTCCGCGAGCGTCTGGGACGGCTCCGGTGGAGGTTCGACCGGCGTCAGCATGCCCGCGACCCTACGGGACGCCGGCGGCCCGCGCCACCACCCCGGGGCTACGACATCCGCACGATCTGCCCGGTGATGCAGCGGGCCTGGTCGGAGGCCAGGAAGACGATGACCTCGGCGACCTCGTCCGGCTGGGCAACGTGCCGCAGCGGGTTGGAGGCAGTGGCGGCCTGCTCGACCTCCGTCGTGATCCAGCCGGTATCGGTCACCGGCGGGTGCATCAGGTTGGCGGTGACCCCGTAGGGACCGAGCTCCCTGGCCGCAGAGATCGTGTAGTTCTCCTGGGCGGCCTTGGCAGCTCCGTAAGAGACCTCCTCGGTGACCAGCGCCACCCGGCCACCCAGCCCCGGATCGATCATGCCGAGGATCTTCCCATGGCGCGTCAGGCCCGGTCGCCGGGTCAGGCCCGGGCGCCTGCCGCGGGTCAGGCCGGGTCGCGGGCGGCGGGGTCGCCGAGGCCGCTGCGGAAGCCTTCGCGCCAGCTCGGGTAGCGCGGCTGCCAGCCCAGCTCGCGCTTGGCCTTGGCGTTGGACGCGCCCCGCACCCGGGTCATCATCGAGACGCCCACCGGGCCGACGGCCAGACCTGCCAGCCACGCCGGCAGCCGCCTCGGCGGCTTCGCGCCGACCGCCCTGGCCAGCTCGGGAAGCCACACCGAGACCGGCGCGGGCTCGTCGTCGACGACGTTGTACAGGCCGGCCTTGCCGGACTCCACGCAAGCCAGGGCGGCCGACGCCGCGTCCTCGACGTGGATGAAGGACCAGATCCCCGAGCCGCCGTCGACCAGCGGGAACTTCCTGGCGCGGACCGTCTCGACGATGTCCCCGCCCAGCGCGATCGAGGTCCCCGGCCCGTACAGGCTCCCGTAGCGCAGCACGGTCCCCTCCAGGCCCTGCGCGCCGAGCACCTTGTCCTCGAGGTAGCGGATCGCCTCCAAGGTGGGGCGCATCTGCGCCGGCGGGTCCGGATCGAACGGCTCGTCCTCGGTCTTGACCGCTCCGCCTTCCCGAGCGTAGGGCCAGCCGGCGTAGCTCTGCGCGATGAACCCCCGCGCGCCGGCGGCCCTGGCGCCCTCCAGCAGATGATCGGTCCCCTCGGTCCGCAGGCGGTTGGTCTGCGCCCACTCCCGGTCCCAGTGCTTCAGGTCGCGGAAGCCGGTCAGGGCAGTGAGCTGGTGGATGACCACCTCGGGCTTGGCCCCGACCACCGCGTCCACCACCGCCCGCCGGTCCAGGCCGTCCGCGACGGCAGGGATGGCGCCGCCCGCCTTGAGCTGGTCCGCCTTGCGCGCCGAGCGGGTCATCGCCACGACCTCGTGCCCTTCCGATACCAGCATGGGGACCAACGGCTTGCCGATTGCGCCGGTAGCGCCCGCCACGAACACTCGCATGGTCGCCTCCTCGTCCGATCTCGTCTGCATCCCGTGACGGGGACGCGGGTACCTTTGTGACACTCGGCGTCCGCGACCTGTCACAGGGCCGGCGGGTCGTACGTCTTCATGGTCGGCATGGAAAGGCATCGGGCAGAGATGGACGACGCGGGCGAGATCCACGCGGAGCTGCGGCCCCTGCTGTTCTCGATCGCCTACCGGATGCTGGGGAGCGTCGCGGAGGCCGAGGACGTCGTACAGGAGGCCTACCTGCGGTGGCACCGCGCCCTGACGGCCGGCACCGAGGTGCAGTCCCCGAAGGCGTACCTGGCCGCGGTGACCACACGGCTGGCGATCGATCAGCTCCGCGCCCGCAAGAGCCGCCGTGAGGCGTACCTGGGGCCGTGGCTCCCCGAGCCGCTCGTGGCGGAAACGGAGGCGGACGTGGCGCAGCACGCGGAGATGGCCGAGTCGCTGTCGATGGCCTTCCTGGTCCTGCTCGAGAGCCTCAGCCCGGTGGAGCGGGCGGTGTTCCTGCTGCGTGAGGTCTTCGAGTACGGCTACGACGAGATCGCCCAGATCGTTGACAAGAGCGAGGCGAACTGCCGGCAGATCTTCGCGCGGGCCCGCCGCCACATCGAGGCCTCCAGGCCCCGGTTCGAGCCCTCGGCCGGCGAGCGGAACGAGCTGGCGCGCCGCTTCTTCGCCGCCTGCGAGCAGGGCGACATGGACGGGCTGCTCGAGCTGCTGGCCGCCGACGCGGCCTTCGTCGGTGACGGCGGCGGCAAGGCGCAGGCCCTCCCCGAACCGATGTCCGGGCGGGAGCGCATCGCCCGGTTCCTGCTCGGGCTGTTCACCCGCGGCGCGCAGCTCGGCGCGCAGATCCGGCCGGTCCAGGTCAACGGGCAGCCGGGCTGGATCAGCCTCGACGCCAAGGGGCAGGTGGTCAACGTCTTCACCGTCGACGTCGCCGACGGCCACGTCCAGTCGATCCGGTCGGTGGTCAACCCCGACAAGCTCGAGCACCTCGGGCCGGTCTCGGACGTCGCCCGCCTCTCCCGCCCCAGGCGGAGCTGACGCCGCTTCCTGGTTTGTCCAGCACCTGCGCGAGGGTGCCACCGGCCGATGAGTTTCCACCGGCCGCTCGGTATGTACGGGTGAGCATTCGCGAACCCGCAACCGGGAGGTCAGGTGGAACGCGACCTGGGACAGACGTCCTCGACGTCGGCGCAGCGCTGGGTGCTCGCGCTGACGGCGGTGGCGTCCTTGATGGTGATGCTGGACACCATGGTGGTGACCACCGCCCTGAGCACGATCCGGGTGCACCTCGGCGCCTCGATCGAAGAGCTGGAGTGGACGGTCAACGCCTACACCCTCAGCTTCGCCGTGCTGCTGATGACGGCCGCCGCGCTGGGCGACCGGTTCGGACGACGGCGCCTGTTCGTCACCGGGATCGGCCTGTTCACGGCCGCCTCGGCGGCGTGCGCGCTGGCGCCGGGCATCGGCTGGCTGATCGCCGCGCGCGCCGTCCAGGGCGCCGGCTCGGCGATGACCATGCCCCACGCGCTGGCGCTGCTGAGCGCGGCCTTCCCGCCGCAGCGGCGGGCCAGGGCGCTGGGGCTGTTCAGCAGCGTCACCGGCCTGGCGACGCTCGGCGGCCCGATGGTCGGTGGCGCGGTCACGCAGGGCCTGGCGTGGCAGTGGATCTTCTGGCTGAACGTCCCGATCGGGCTGCTGGTCATCCCGCTGATCCTGAACCGGATCGAGGAGAACCGCGGAACCGACATCAGCCTGGACTTCCGTGGCCTGGCACTGGTGACCGGCGGCGCGCTCGGGCTGGTGTGGGGGCTGGTGCGCGGCAACGCGGCCGGCTGGGGAAGCCCTGAGGTGGTCGGGTCGCTGGTGGCCGGGGCGGTCCTGGCGGCGGCGTTCGTCGCCTGGGAGCTGCGCGCCCGCGAGCCCATGCTGCCGATGCGGTTCTTCCGCTCGGCCGCGTTCTCGTCGGGCAACGCCGCCAGCTTCCTGTTGTTCGGGTCGATCTTCGGAGCGGCGTTCTTCTTCGCGCAGTTTCTCCAGACCACGCTCCACTACGGCCCGCTGGGCGCCGGGCTCCGTCTGGCCCCCTGGACCGTGACCCTGTTCGTGGTCGCGCCCATCGCCGGCGCCCTGGTCAACCGCGTCGGCGAGCGGCCGTTCATCGTCGGCGGGATGCTCCTGCAAGCCGCCGGGTTCGCGTGGATCGCGCTGATCGCCAGGCCGGGCCTCCCCTACCCGGCGATGATCCCGCCGCTGGTCCTGGCCGGCAGCGGCGTCTCGATGGCGATGCCGGCCGCCCAGAACTCCGTCATCGGCTCGGTGCCGCGCGCCGCCATCGGCAAGGCCTCCGGCGCCTTCAACACGCTCCGCCAGCTCGGCGGGACCTTTGGGATCGCGATCCTGGCCGCGGTGTTCGCCGGCAGCGGCGGCTACGCCTCGGCGCAGGCATTCAGCAACGGGTTCGCACCCGCGATCGGCGTCGCGGCCGGCCTGTCGCTGGTGGCCGCGGTCGCCGGCCTCTGGACCCTGACCCCAGACCGGTGGCGGATGATCCCCACCAGCGCCAACGGCCAGCCGGCGGTCGGCGCCTACCTGCGTCGCGACGACGGTGCCCACCGTGCGCACTCGGTGCAGGTGTTCACCTTCGCGGACTCGGGCCTCGCCCGCATCGTCGCCTTCGTGGACCCGCACTTGTTCGCGACCTTCGGCCTGCCGCTGACGTATTCTCCGGCCGCCGCAGCCCCGAGGCGATGACCGGGCCGGGCGCCGCGGCAGGACAGATCGACGGCGTCGAGCTGCTGGAACGTGCGATCGGCTACGCGCTGGGCGCCGTCACGGTCGTCACGCCGGCGCTGCTGGCGCGTCCGACGCCGTGCCGGGACTGGGACCTGCGGGCGCTGCTCCACCACGTCAACGATTCCCTCGCCGCGCTCGAGGACGGCATCGGCGCCCGCCGTGTCAGCCTCGACCCGGCCGCGGACGACGACCTCGCCGGCGATCCCGTCCGGAGGTTCCGCGACCGCGCCCGCCGGCTGCTCGGAGCGCTGACCAGGGCGGATGGCAACGACCGGGTGCTCGCCGTCGCCGACCTCCCACTAGCGGCCAGCATCCTGGCCGGCGCCGGCGCCATCGAGATCGCCGCCCACGGGTGGGACGTCTGGTGGGCGTGCGGGTACCGCCGGCCGCTGCCTGACGACCTGGCGGTCGAGCTGCTCCGGATCGGCCCGCTGCTGGTCGCGGACGGCGGCCGCCATCCCCTGTTCGCCGACCCGGTCGCGGTCCCGGCGGCGGCCGGCCCCAGCGACCGGCTCGTCGCCTTCCTCGGCCGCGATCCCGGCAGCTAGGAGGCGGCGGCCTCCGCGGCGGGCCGGTCGGGAAGGAACACCCTGAACGAGGCGCCGCCGCCGGGGCGGTCCTCGACCCAGGCGCGCCCACCGTGCAGGTTGGCGAACTGGGCGACCAGCGCCAGGCCGATCCCCGAGCCGGGGGTGTTCGGGGCGACGTTACGGCCCTGACGGAAGGGCTGGAAGATCTGCTCGCGGAGCTGCGTCGGCACGCCCGGCCCCTCGTCCTCCACGACCAGCAGGGCACCCTCGCCGTCGGCGTGGACCCGCACCCAGATGGTGGTGCCCGCCTCGGTGTGCCTGGCCGCGTTGAGGACGAGGTTCTCGACGATCCGTTCCACCTTGGGGCCGTCCACCGCGATGTGCAGGGACGACGCGTCCACCACCACCGGGTGCTCGTCGGCCACGGCGGCCTCCTCCACGCTGCGGCGGGTGAGCGCGCCGATGTCGACGACCCGCCGCTCGGGGGTGAGCGTGCCCCTTGCGAGCCGGTCCAGGTCCAGCAGGTCGGCGAGCAGCCGGTCGAGCTTGCGGGCGTTGGTGGTCAGCCGCCGGATCAGGTCGACGACGTCGTCCGGACGCAGGCCGTCGGCGCCCCGCTGGAGCGTGAGCGCGATGCCGAGCACCGAGGTCAGCGGGGTGCGGAGGTCGTGGGACACCGCCTGGAGGAAGGTGGTCTTCATCTCGTCCATGGCACGCAGGTGGTCGGCCCCGGCGCGCTCGCGCTCCAGGGCGGCGGCGAGCTGCTCCGCGGCGTCCTGCTCACGCCCCAGCGCCTCGGCGAGGCGGCTGGAGGCCTGGCGGGTGGCGGTGATGTCGGTCAGGATCCCCTGCCAGAAGAGCTGCCGCCCGGCGGCGTCGCGGACCAGGATCGCCTCGTCGCGGACCCAGCGCTCCTGGCCGTCCCGGGTCAGTATCCGGTACTCGCCGAGGAACGGCTCGCCCGTCTCGTTGGTGCGCTCGCACTCGGCGTTGACCCATTCGCGGTCGTCCGGGTGCACCCACCGGTCCCAGAGACCCGGCGTGCCGATGCACTCCGACGCCTGCTCGCCGAGCAGCGCCTCGATCTGCGGGCTCACGTAGGTGGGCGCGTAGGGCGGGTCCGGGCTGATCGTGTACACCACCGCCGGCACGCGCTCCAGCAGCGCCTGGAAGCCCGCCTCGACGTCGGCGAGGCGCTGCTCCAGCTTGCGGTGCGAGGCGACGTCCTGCTGGGTGCAGACCCAGTGGGTGGTCTGCCCGCTGCGGTCCGGCAGCGGCGCGACCTGCCAGCGCGCGACGTACTCGGTGCCGTCCTTGCGGTGGCTGACGGTCTCCTTGACCCACGGCGAGCCGGACTCGAGCCAGGCGGCGATCGACTCGTACACGGACGCGGCCGCCTCCGGGCACTGCACCAGGCGCAGGGAGCTGCCGACCAGTTCCTCCACCGGATGGCCGGTGAGCTCGCAGAACGCCCGGTTGGCATGGACGATCCTCGGACCCTTGGGGTCGAGATTGGTGGTGCTGATCACCACCGCGTCGGGGACCGCCTCCAGCGCGCCCCACAGGTGCTGGTTGTGCTGGGTCAGCGCGTCGTCGGCCACTTTGTGCGCCTGCAGCTCGCTGCGCAGCTCGATCTCGTCCATCACCAGGCCGGCCAGGTCCTTGAGGCCCGCCAGGTCCTCCCCGGTCCAGTCCCGCGGCCGCCGATCGGCGACACAGAACGATCCCACGACGTGGCCCGACGAGAGGACCAGCGGGATGCCCATGTAGGCGACCGCTCCGAGCTCGGCCATGAAGGGGTTGTCGCTGCCCAGCGCGTCCCAGCGGACGTCCCCGATCACCAGCGGCTGCCCGGTCGCCAGCACGTACCTGCACATCGAGTGGGAGACGGGAGCCTGACGCAGCGTGGCCCAGGGCTCGGGCATGCCGAAGGACGCCTTGAAGAATTGGCGGTGCTGATCGATCAGCGACATCACCGCGATGGGCGTGCCGAGGACACGGGCGGCCAGCCGCGCCAACCGGTCGAACACCGCCTCGGCCGGCGTGTCGAGCAGGTTCGTCTGGCGTACGGCGGCGAGCCGGCCCGGGTCAGCCAGCATGCTGGTCAGGCTGGAGCTCATCTCGCGGGACCCCCCCTTCGGCAGTCGCCGCCCAGTGTCACAAGCAGAGCAGACGTTCCGCAATCACCGGCCATTCTCCCCTCCACGCCGGCCCACCGCGAATGCCACGAAGCAACGCATGGGCACCTAATCCGGGCGGCCTCGGGGCGGCGCGGGACCGGAACGGGCTGGTCAGGGCGCCGGGCCGGATTGTCACAGCGCCGTTCTAGACTGCCATGGTGCCCTCAGCGCCGGGGGCCAGCGCGGAAGGAGCAAATATGGGACAGCCAGTCGTTCACTTCGAAATCATCGGGAAAGACGCGGGCAAGCTCCAGAGCTACTACTCGGACCTGTTCGGCTGGCGGATCGACGCCAACAACCCGATGAATTACGGGGTCGTGCCGCGTGAGGGCAACACCAACGCCGATGGCATCGGGATCGGCGGCGGCGTCGGCGGGGGCCCTGAGGGGTACCAGGGCCACGTCACCTTCTACGTCGAGGTGCCTGACGTGGAGGCCTCCCTCGCCAAGGCGGAGCGCCTCGGCGGCAAGCGCCTGATGGGCCCGGACAAGGTCAGCGAGGAGTTCGAGGTCGGCCAGTTCGCCGACCCCGAAGGCCACGTCATCGGCGTGATCCGCTCCGCGACCTGACCGTCCCTGGGGTCGACCCTGCCGCCATGGACGTGGAGCAGGTGCACCTGATCATCCTGGGACTGCCCGAGGTGACGGAGTACGAGCACGGCGGGCTCCCGGCCTTCCGGGTTCGGGGCAGGCGCTTCGCCAGCATGCTCGACCGCGACCGCGTGAACCTGATGCCCGGCGAGGAGGCGATCCGCGCGGCGGCCGCCGAATGGCCGCAGTGGTGCCAGGAGGGATGGTTCGGGAGGCGGCTCGCCTCGCTGTGGGTGACGTTCGCCTCGATCGACCCAGAGGTCCTCGAGGAGATGGTCACCGACGCCTGGGCGTCGAAGGCGCCGAAGACGCTGGTCCGCGCGCACCACGAGCGCCGGGAGCGCCGGGAGCGGTAGCGGCGGCGGCGCCCCGGTCAGCCGGGGCAGCTCCGCGAACCGCACGGGCCGGTGGCGACCACGAACAGCATCGCCGCCAGGCCGAGGGCGGCGCCCCAGCGTGCGGGAACGCTGAGCGCGTCGTCGTGGAGCCACGCCTTGATCGCGGACCAGATAGCCAGCACCCCCAGGAAGAAACCGCTGAGACTGAGCGCGGCGAAGACCACGACCACCCAGGTCGGGCTGGCCCCGCGACCGGCGCGCAGGCCAGCGACCAGCGCCCGCACCAGGGCCGGGATCGTGGCCAGCACCAGGCCGCTCAGGCCTGAATTGAGCGACGTCCGGTCAGGGGCCACCGGCCGCGCGCTCCTCCGCAGCGCTCATCGGACAATAGTAACCGGCGCAATCATCGGCGATGGCGTGCGCGGGTCCGGGTACACTCCCCGCATGAATCGCTTGGAGGATTCGGCGGCTCACGGTCGACGGGCCGCGGACCAACGTCTTCCACCTTCCGGTGCGAGGAAGCGGGGACGGCGGCATCTACTCCACCGTGGCGGACGTCCACGCCTTGTGGAGCGCATTCCTCGCCGGGAAAATCGTGTCGGCGGACTGGGTCGCGGCGATGGTGCGTCCCCGCAGCGACGTGCCGTCGGAGTCGAGGCGCTACGGCCTCGGATTCTGGCTGCACAAATCGAGCGACACGGTGATGCTGGAAGGCTCCGATGCGGAGGTGTCCTTCCGCACCGTCCACGATCCGGTCGGCCGCTGGGCCCACACGGTGCTGCCCAACACCACCTCCGGCGCCTGGCCGATCGCGCGCCACCTCAACGAGCTCCTCACCCCGTGAGCCACCAGGCCAACGCCGATACACTCGGCGGATGAGCAACCTCGAGCGGGCACCGCGGCGATAGGCTTCCGGCCGCGGCCTCGGGCCAGGGCCGGCCCCGACCGCTCAAGCCGGGACCAGGTCCTCCAGGCGGGCGCGAGTCTCGGGGTGGCGCAGCGCCTGGAGCGCGCCGCCTTCGAGCTGGCGGACGCGCTCACGGGAACACCCCATCACCGCGCCGACCTGCTCCAAGGTCCGTGGCGAGCCGGAGTCCAGCCCGAACCGCAGGACCAGCACCTGCCGCTCGCGTTCGGGAAGCGAGCCGAGCACCTTTCCCAGCGCCTCCCGGCCGAGCGTCTCGGCCGCCAGCTCACCGGGATCGAGGGCCCGCTCGTCCTCCAGGAGGTCCTTCAGCTCGGCGCCGTCGTCGCCGACCGGGCTGTTCAGCGAGGCGATCGCGCGCGCGCTGTCCTTCAGGCACGCCACCTGCTCGATCGAGAGGTCCAGCTCGGCTGCCAGCTCCGCATCGCTCGGGTCGCGGCCGAGCTCGGCACGCAGCCGGGTCTGGCTGCGGCGCAGCCGGCCGACCCGCTCATCCACGTGCACCGGCAGACGGATCGCCCGCACGCCGCGGTCAGCCGCCCCTCGGGTGATCGCCTGGCGGATCCACCAGGTCGCATAGGTGGAGAACTTGAAGCCCTTGCGCCAATCGAACTTCTCGACCGCGCGCAGGAGCCCGAGATTGCCCTCCTGGACCAGGTCGACCAGCGGCAGCCCGGTGCCGGAGAAGCGCCGCGCGATCGAGACCACCAGGCGGAGATTGGACTCGACCATCGTCCGGCGGGCCTGCTCGCCAGCTCGCGCCGTCGCCGTCAGGCCGGGCCGCCGCGGATCGCCAGGAGCCAGCTCCCGCAGCGCGAGCTGGGCCTCCAGCCCGGCCTCGTACGCCTGCGAGAGGCGAACCTCGTCCTCCCTGGTCAGCAACTGGTGCCGCCTGATTTCGTCCAGATACAGTCGGAACAGGTCGAAGTCCACCGGCTCACGTTCGATCCTCGTCGGCATCGCGCTCCTGTTCCCGCTACCTCACCGCGGCGGCCTCGGTCAGGGTTCAGCATCGCGCGGGAGGGGCACGGCGTCTTCACGGCCAGCGCCCCTTTGCCCTGCCGGCTAGCGGGAGTCTGCGACTACCTGGTAGCTGCAAGGCGAGGGCGGGTCCGACGCCCGCGACGGCTGCCGGTCTCTTCGCGGTCAGTGGATCGCGTCGCGGGCGGCGTGGAGCTTCCGCGCGGTGTTCGGGCCGTACTCGCCATCGACCGTCAGGCCGCCGGCCTTCTTCTGGAACGCCTTCACAGCCGCCGCGGTTTTCGGGCCGTACTCGCCATCGGCCTCCAGGCCGGACCGCATGACCTTGTTCAGGCAGAGTTGGAGCTGCCTCACGACGCCGCCGGTGCTGCCGTCCTTGAGGACCGGGCTGCCCGAGGGCGCTCGGTCGCTGACGGCGGAAGCCGCCGCCGTGGCCCTTGCGGCCGCCGTCGGCCTGGCCCCCGGCCTGCCGGTGTAGTTGGGACGGCCATACCCGACGATGCTCGAGGCCCGGCGGGCGCGGCGCCTGCACCCGTCGGAGGTGTTGCCCTCGATCGTGAAGACGATGCCGTCCCTGACGCCGGTGACGAGCGCGATGTGGTCGATGGCCGGGATCCTGCGGGACCCCGCCCAGTCGAAGAAGACGATGTCCCCACGGCGGATGCCGCCGGTGCCGGCATGCCATTGGCCCTTATTGCTGAAGCGCTGCGCGTGCCAGACCGTGTAGGCGTAGTCCCGCCCGAAGCACACGGCGTCGTGGTTCCCCGAATGGAAAGCCCAGAAGGTGATGCTCTGGTCGCACCACGCCGCCCGGGCGAACACCCTCCCATTTCGGGCCGAGTACCACTCGGTGATGCCATTTGGTCGGCCACTGATTCCCAATGAGCGCTCGGCTCTCCGGATCATATCTTCGAGACCAGCCATTATTGCGACTCATCTCCTTTGGGCGCGCCATAGATCCCGTGATGATCGGCGGGACCGAATTCGCCCACGAGGAGGCCGGCTTCCTCCTCCTCGGTCATGTCCTCGCGGTCGTTGCCGGTCTCGTTGATCAGCGCGTACTGGTCGTCCTGCGTGGCGTCGTCCGGCTCGTCCACCGGCCGGTCGGGTTTCGGCCCGGCTGCCGCGGGCTCGGCGTCGGCCGGGGTGTCGGCGCCCGCCGGCTCGACGGCCACGGCGGTCCCGGGCTCCTGCGCCACAGCGGTCCCGGGCTCCACGGCCACGGCGGTCCCGAGGCCCGCTGGCGCATCGGGCGTTGGCGCTCCGGGTCCGCCAGGTCCGCCGGGCCCGCCGCCCGTGGGTCCCGCGGCGGCGCTCCCCGCGGTTGCCAAGGTCGTGGCCCCCTGCTGCGCCACCGCCGACTGCGCGGTGTTCGTCGCCGCCCGGATGCCGAAGTAGGCGGCGGTCATGGTGCTGATCGCCGTGAATGCGCTGCTCAGTATCGCCACGGACTGAGCGGAGCTCGCGGCCCCGCTTTTGATAACCCCGAAGGTCGCCGCACCTCCGATGAGAGCGTCACCCGCGATCACGACCAGCAGACCGGTCCACGCCCGGGTTCTCTGCAGGGCGTTTTCGCTCGGATTGAACTTGCCCCGCGGGCGCCGACCATCTGGAGCAGCGATTCCAAGGGCATTGTCTGCCATATGATTCCCCCCGAGAGCGAACTCGAATGAGCCTACCGAGCCGCATGGGAGAGCCTGCGGTGAAGCCAGGGTGCGCGATGAGAGATCAGCGCGGCGGTCGGGGCGGCTGTACCTGTGCCAATAGCATTGCAAGCGTGCTCGTGTAGATTGCCGATGTCCAGACCAATAGTCGTATACAGCGCGGAGATCCTTATATCTACGGAGAGTCCGGGCCGGTGGGGAACCTTGACTGGGCGCCCGCGGACTCCCTCTCGGTGCGGGTCAGGGCAGCCGGAGGACCTGGCCGACGGCGATGCGGTTTGGGTCCTTGATGCCGTTCTTGGCGACCAGGGCGGCGACGGTGGTGTGGTGCGTCGCCGCGATGGCCGACAGGCTGTCGCCCGGCCGGACGATGTACGTCTTGGCCGCCGGGGCGGGCGCGGGCGTCCCCGGCACCTTCAGGACCAGGCCGACGCTGATCCTGTCCGGGTTGGCGATGTGGTTCTGGGACGCCAGGGCGGCGACCGTGGTGTGGTGCGTCGCCGCGATGGCCGACAGGCTGTCGCCCGGCCGCACGGTGTAGGTGCCGGTCCACGACGCGGTCGAGGATGGAGCCGCGCCGGCGGACGTTGCGGCCATCGCCGGGGCCGCGCCGCCCTTGACGTGATCGACGAGGAAGGCGTGCCGTGCCAGGACGTCGGCGGCGTAGTCGTGCCCGGCGGTGTGGGAGTCGACCGACTGGCCCGCCGCGAGCGCCTTCTTGACGTTGCCCGCGCCGCAGTTGTAGGCGGCGACGGCGGCGTCCCAGTGGCCGAACGCCCGGTGATGGGCCGCCAGGAGCTCAGCGGCGTCGTCAGCCTGCTTGCGCACGTCCTTCAGGTACGACTCGTCGACGTGGAAGGAGCCGGAGTCCCGCTGCCACACGCCAAAGCCATGGAAGCGCGGCGAGGACTCGTTCTTGCGCTGGACGAAGTCGCCCTTGATGTTGCGGAGGTTGGTCTCGCGCGAGCCGACCGCGAACAGCAGTAGGGCCGGCAGGCCGTTGGCCTTCTCCACGGGCTCGATGAAAGGCCAGTCCGCCTTCGCCCGCCGGTACTCGGCCAGGAGCGTGGCGCCGGAGATGTTCATGGTGTCCCCCAGAAATCGGTGCAGCGGCAACGCTAATCTTCCGCCACGGCGTCCCGAGATCGTTACGGCAAACGGACGATTTGACGGAGGCTTCTCAGTTGCCCGGTGGCCGGGGCGGCGTCCCGGGATGGTGGCGGGCCCGGCCAGAGCCCGGCGTTCGCGTTCAGGTGAGCGTCGCCTGGACGACGGCGCCGATCTCGGGGCCCGCCTGGGCGATCGCGAGGCCGTCGGACGTCCAGATGCTCGAGCGGCCGGCGGCTTGCGCGTAGCCGCCGCCGGTCGAGCCGGCGAAGCTGGCCACCGCGACCCAGACCTGGTGGTCGGTGGCGACGCGACGGGCACGCTCGTCCTGGAGGGCCGCCTCTTCAACGGACTTCACGGTCCCGGCGACGTAGGCGTCGATCCCCAGAGCCGCGGTGTCGGACGCGTGCTGTGGGACGCCGGTGTCCTTGCAGATGGCCAGACCGAGCCGCCAGCCATCGACGTCGAGCACGGCTGGCCTGCCACCCGGGGTGAACCGCTCGGACTCGGCCGTGCCCAGCCACATCTTCTTGTAGGCGACGGTGGCCCCGGCGCCGTCGATGGCCAGCATGGCGATGTGCGATCGGCCTGCCTGGCCTCGCACCGGGGCGCCCACCAGCGCTACCGACCCCGGCTCGGCGCAGGCTTCCACGATCGGCCCCAGTCGAAGGTCCTCGGCGGTGATCGCCGGGGCATCCAGCTCGTAGCCCGTCAGGGAGAGCTCGGGAAAGACCACCACCCGGGCGCCCGCGGACCGGACCGTCGCCGCGTGCGCCACCGCGTTCACCGCAACGTCGTACGGCACGCACGGCGGTTGGGCAACGGCGATGCGAAGCGGCTCACGCACGAGAACCCCCAGGACAGGCCGGGCAACGAGTCAGCGACCAGCGCGCTCAGCTTGCCACAGCCCGGAGCCCACCGACCGTGGCCAACTAGGACGGCGGCGGGCAGCGTGGCCGACCTCCGTCCCGAGAACGTTACGGGCCGAACCAGCGACCTGATGGACGACCTCGCGGCTGGTCAGCAGGCTGACGACCAGACCATGGGGCTTCCTCACGCTGTTCTGGCCCGTCAACGAGGTTCGATCGCGTTCGTGGTCATGATCGAGGTCCTCGGATTCGGCACACATTGCGGCAGCGCCCTGACGATCAGCGAGCGCAGTTCCAGCGCTTCGGTCGGGGCACCCTCCATGCGCAACCATCGCGGGAGGACCAGGAGTTGGTCACCGCTCGGGATCGCGTCGGGGTGGATCGTGAACACCGAGACATGGTCGCGATCGCCGGAGCGCTGGCGATCATATTGGATCCAAGGTTCCAGGGAGCGCAGGTAGGCCACCAATCTGCGCGGGTGCTTCGCGAGCTCAGGGTGCTGGCGCAGGTCGACATGCAAGGTCGAATAGGTCGGGTCCAGGACGACGGTGGCGCGGCACTGCCTCGGCGCCGAGTACAGCATCACGGCGGCACGGACTCCAGCCCGGCGTAGCCGCGCGTTGAGGGCGTCTGGGTCGTGCAACTGGTTCCAGCGAACCGTCACGTCCACGGTGCCGTCCGGATTCTTCGTGACGGCGTAGGCGGCCGAGGGCGCCTGGCCGTGCCACCAGGGCACCGGGATGACGCCGGCGATCGCGGTCGCCGCCACTGCCGCGACGACCGCTCCGGCAAGCGCCAGAGGAATGCGACGGGGGCGGGCATGGTCCGGGTGGGCCGAGCCGCGGTCGTCCGCCGAATCCAGGATCTCGGTCAGCAGCGCCAGCCGGTCCGCGTCCGTTTCCAGTGCGTCGACAGGGGTCGCGGCGGCCGGGTCGGCGTTCCGGAGCCGAGACAATGCAGTGTCGAGGGTCGTGGTCATGTCCTCACCTGGCTTCTGGTCGTGGAAGCGGGAGCGCGGCGGGTCGCTGATCGCCTTCCGGGTTGGGGCTGGAGTCGGCCGCCGCCAGGCGGCGGGCGAACCGGCGCCTGGCGCGGTGGAGCCGGACCTTGGCGGCGGTGCGTGAGCAGCCGAGCGCGGCAGCGGCCTCGGTAAGGTCCAGCTGCTCCCATTCGGTCAGGCGCAACACTTCCTGGTCCATCTGGGACAGCGACTCGAGCACCGCACGTACCCGTATCTGCTCCGCGATCAGCGTGGCGTGGTCGCCCGCGACCGCGCGATCGGTGGCAATGTCATCTCGGGTGTGCTCGCCGAGTCTGTCCCGACGCTGCCTGGCCCGCAGCTCGTTGGCGATCACGTGCCGCGCCGTCATGTACAACCAGGCCCGGGCGTGCTCCACCGGGACCTCAGGCAACCGGCGCCAGGCGATCAGGAAGGTCTCGGCCACGACATCGCCAGCCGCGTCGATCCCCACCCGACGTTGCGCGAAGCGCAGCAGCTCCCCGTAATGGCCCGCGAAGAGCCCCTCGAAGCGCGCCCTCGCCTCCGTCTCCCCCGACTCCGCTCTCATGCACAGAAAGTGTCCGCCCAGCGGCGAACGGTTACACGTCCGCTGAGCCAACCCACGGTGCACCGCCGCACGCCGTGTCAGGCCTTTCCCCCAGGTGGGTCTTTCAGGCCTTAGAAGGTGTAGCGGGTCTGGCTGTAGGGGGCTTTGCCGAACGAGAGGATCTTCGTCGGTGTGACGCCGAAGACGAGTCCCTGGCGACCGTCGGGATCGCGGAACGCCCCTTCGCCGACCTCGAAATCCCAGTCGAGCTTCGACTTCCAGATGGCCGCCAGCCGTTGGAGCTGCGCGTTGTCGGTCACGCGAGCGGCAGCTCCCTCGACCACGACGTCCAGCCCCGACCGGAGCTGGTTGGTACCGGTCGTGAGGATGCAATGGGGATTGGACTCCAGGTTCTTGGCTTTCTGCTCGGCGGCGCCGGCGCAGAAGTGGAGCGTCCCGTCGAGCCAGATCGCCGGGAGCGGCGTGACGTGCGGTCGCCCGTCGCGACGCACCGTCGACAGCCAGAACATCTCTGACCTCGACAGCACCTCGACCACCTCGGCCCACGGCGGCGCCGTGGCGTCCGGCTCACTGAATCCCTCGTGCAACTCCACGGTCGGTTCGATCTCGGGCATCAGCGCTCTCCCGTTTGCCGGCTCCATGCGATCGCTCACCACGAACAGACAACGCCCCGAGGTGAAACTCATCGCTCCCCGACGCAGACCCGAAGGCAACCCACCAGGGTGCCAGTTGCTCAAATGAGTCATACCGCGGTGCCAGCGCCAGAGCCTGACAGCGATCCTCCCGACCGCCTCCACCACACCTCAACAGTTGCCCAAAGACGGTCTGCGCAGGCGCCACGAGGCCCTCTCGCACCTCGGAACCTGCTGCGGCTGCCGTGCTGGCGAGTGGCGGCCGCCGCGATCACTCCGCCGCTTCTGAGCTGCAGCTCAGGCGTTCGCCGGCGTGGCCCCTGGCCGCATAACCGTGTGCCGCCAGAGCTTGAGCAGGTTGTGAGTGCCGCACAAGAGCTTCCACGGGGGGCATGGCCAGCGAGGACGAGTTTGGCTCGGGCGTATCGACGATGGTCGCCAGTTCAGCCGTAGGTGAGGCCGCCCTCGCTGAGCCCCGTGCCTGGTTGGCAAGACGCACCGAGGCGCGCGACAGACCTCCTCGCCTGACCGTCCTATGCAAGCCATATCGGGGCTTGTTTGTATCACTTTGGTCGTTATGCTGCGTGTTTGCCCTCTGCGCTACATTGGCCAAAAGTACAAGTGGAAGCTACTCTGTATTTCTGTGACATTGGCGCCTGTCTGACCGATATGCGGTGTAGATCGGGTCCATTGGGGGGATCGGCAGATGGCATTCCCTACGCTTGAGACCGCGGCGCTCAGTGGCGCGACTGTGCGGCAGCTCACGTACTGGCGCACTCCCGGAGGGAACCCCAGGAGAATCATCCTGACTCTCGTGCTCGCGCTGGGCCTGGTCACGGCCGTGGCAATCGCCGCGCCGCGGCCCGCCAACGCGGCCGTCACGACCTACTACGTCGCCGCGACGGGATGTGCCGACACTAACCCGGGCACCGACCCCGCCGCGCCGCTGTGCCACATCCAGGCTGCCGCCGACAAGGCGCTCCAGCCCGGCAACGTGGTGCAGGTCGCTGGCGGCTCCTACCCGGAACTTGTGACGCCGAAGGCATCCGGCTCCGCCGGATCGCCGATCATCTTCACCGCCGCCCCGAACGCCGCCGTCACGGTCGGGGCCGGGCTGGCGAACGGCTTCAAGGTCTCGGCGAGGAACTGGATTTCGATCCAGGGCTTCACCGTCTCCGGCACCACCAGCTACGGGATCTACGTCACCAGCGCCTCGTCCAACGTGGTCGTGAGCGGCAACACCGTCGACCACGCCAAGGACGCGGGTGTGGACGTGTCCGGCGGCAGCAACAACGCTGTCACCGGCAACCACGTCGGCTACTCCGGCGTGGTCTCTGGCAACACCTCGGCCCGGCCGGGCATCAAGCTGTCCGGCGTCACCGGTGGATCAGTCGCTGGCAACGTGTCCGAGCACAACTCCGACGCCGGCATCACGCTCGCGGCTGGCACCACCAACGTGTCGGTGACGGGCAACGAGGCGTTCGGCAACGCGCGGGGCCTGATCGGCCTCAACCGCGCCGCGCCGGGCATCGACGTCCGGGGTTCCGGGAACCAGGTCGTGGGCAACTACAGCCACGACAACGAGGATTCCGGCGTCCAGGACTACAGCGGCGGCAACGCCGCTCTGATCGCCAACAACGTGCTCACCGGCAACGGCGATCACGGTATCGACATGAGCAACGTGCAGAGCTCGAAGGCCGTGGAGAACACCGTCTACCGCAACTGCACGTCCGGCATCAACGTCGAGGGCTCGACGGCCAGCGGCAACGCAGTGTGGAACAACATCGCGACCGACAACGCCGTCTTCCCGGCCTTCGGCGGCATCTCCTGCACTCGGAAGCAAGGCAACATCGCCGTAAGCGATGGTGCCGTCGGTACGACCACGGTCGACCACAACGACACCTGGCTCACGACGAGCGGCACCCAGTACTACTGGGGTGCCAAGCTGACCCTCGCCGGTTTTCGGACCGTGAGCGGCCAGGCGGCTGACGACGTCTACGCCGACCCGCAGTGGGTGGGTGGCGCCGACTTCCACCTGACCGCGGCTTCCCCAGCGATCGGGCTGGCTGAGCCGTCGGCACCGGGATACGTCGGCACGGACTTCTCGGGCAGTGCCCGCGATTCCGCTCCTGACAGCGGTGCCTTCGAATACGCGGGCGCAGCTGACCCGACCACGACCACCACGCCGCCGACAACGGAGCCGACCACAACCACATCGGCACCCACGACCACGCCCCCAACGACGGTCGCTCCAACCACCACCGTGGCACCAACCACGACGGTGTCGCCGACGACCACGACCAGCCCGCCGCCTCCGAGCGGCAACAACCTGGTCACCAACTCCAGCTTCGCGGCCGACACCCAGGGCTGGAGCACGGGAGGCAGCACCTCCGGGGCGGGCGTGACCCTCTCCCGGATCGCAGGCGGCCGGACCGACGGATTCGCGGCCCAGCTCTTCAACCCGAGCGCAGCCACGGCCAACTGCGTCCTGAACGATTCGCCCAACTGGGTGGCGGCCACATCGGTCGGCACCTATACGGCGAGCATCTGGGTGCGGCCGGCGGTCGCCGGTGAGTCCTTCACCCTCCGCATCCGCGAGTACGCGGCAGCGGGCGGCAGCGCCGGCTCACCGGTATCGACCACGGTAAAGCTCAGTGACCCAGCCGCCTGGCAGCAAGTCACCGTCAACTTCACCGTCACCGCGGCCACTGCCGGTTCGAACCTGGACTTCGGTGCCTACACGCCATCAGCACCGGCCAACGGCGTCTGCTTCATTGCAGACGACGCGTCCATTGCCCTGGGATGAAGTCCCAGTCTCTGGTGTGCTCCCCCAACAGGGGGGCCGCCCGGAGGCTTTTCATTTACGTGCTCTTATTAATTCAAAAATAGCCACGGCTTTTCATGAGGCGTGGTGAGGTCCAAGCGCTGATTACAGAAACACCCTCGCACCAGACGCTCAGTCCGTCGTTCCCCGGCATGAGCTGGTACAAGGCCGCCACCAGCAAAGCACCGCCCTCCTGCCAACGGCGGCCAGGTCGATGTCCGGGTCGGTGCGGTCGGCGAGCAGCTCGGGAAACGGCAGCTCGATGTCCGCGGACGAGGGGCTGCTGGAGGCGGCGCCCTGGAGCAGCGGTGTCAGGAACCTGGCCAGTTCGCCGGCCTGATCGACGGTGGTCATGGCAGCCTCTGCGGGTCGTCCGCAACGTCGTCTTCCTACTCCTCTACCAGAGGGCTGACCTGCACCGTCAGATACATCGGGCGGCTCACGTGTGGTTGGAGAACTCGATCTCCCAGCGCCATTCGCCGTGCTGACCCCGGATCCAGCCGTGGCATGCTTTCTCTTCACGGTTCTCGTCATGGGAGGAGGCCGATCGTGCCGACGGCGGCCTATGACGAGATCGCGGACTGGTACGAGCAGGAGTTCCTCGGCAAGCAGCAAGCCAGCGGCGGAGGAGCGGACGCCGATCCCCTCGGCATCGACCGCGCCCTGCGCGACCTCCTCGGCCAGGCGGCGGCATCTGCCTGGAGATCGGCTGTGGCACCGGCGTCCACGCCGCCAGGCTCCGCGAGCTGGGCTGGACGCCGGTCGGGGTCGACCTGTCGGCCGGAATGCTGCGGCACGCCCGAGGCCGCCTCGCCATGGCGCAGGCCGATGCCCAACGGCTACCCATCCGGAACGGCTCGCTGCCCGCCGCCATCGCGGTGATGGTCCACACCGACATGCCCGGCTGGTCCCCGCGTCGGCTCGGCGTCGCCATGACGGCATCGTGGTTCGCTTGGTGCACGCCAACGATCCGCACGCCACGATCGAGGTGACCGTCGACGAGCGGCAGGCGTTCATCGAGTGGCTGAGCGCTCACGAGCACCTTGACGTGGGCGACGACTCGACCGAGCGTTCCTGGACCACGCAACTGGTCGACGCCGTGGCCGCTTTGCTTCCTGGTGAGTACGAGGTGCAGGACAGCTACCTGGGCCGCTTGCTGGTCAAGACTCGCGTTGTCGATGTCGCCAACCCAAGTGTGCCGCGTGTCATCAGCACCATCGGCACGCTGCTGTTGCCGTTGTCGGCGTTCAAGCCGACCCGGGTGCGGCGACGGCGAGTCTCCTTCGGTGTCCAGCGGCCTGGCAATCTGCACGACAACGACACCACCTGATGCGCTGTGTCGCTGGTGGGTAGACGGTTCGGCACGGCTTCGTCGGCGGCTCGGCCGCCAGCGGACAGGGTCGGGCCGATCGAGGCGGGACCGCCGGGCAGGGTGAAGTTGACCAGGTGCACGCCCGAGGTTCATGGGTCGTTCCGTTCGTGGCGTCGGGGAGGTGGTTCAGCCAGCCGCGGTCAGGCCGACCAGATCGGCGCTCACCTGCCAGAGCCGTGCCGCAGCGGCCTCGTCGTAGCTGCGCTCGGAGGATCTCTTGGGTTTGCAGTTGGCGAAATAGCGGCCCGTCACCTGCTCCAGATCGGGAGCGGAAGCCAAGTGGATTGACGTCGCGGCGCCCTGGGCCGGGGCCTTCATGAAAGGCCGCATGAATGGGACCAACAGTCGCTGGACGCCGGCGGGGTCCTCGGCTCCGAAAGCTGTGCGCACCATGCCGGGATGCAGCGCATTGGCGGTGACGGAGGTGCCCTGCAGCCTTCTGGCCAGCTGGTAGGTGAACAGGACGTTGGCGAGCTTGGACTGGTTGTAGGCCCGTGCGCCGGAGTAGGACCGCTCGCGCTGGAGGTCGTCGAAGTCGATTCGCCCCTGGACGTGCGCGTTGGAAGCGACCGTGACCACGCGGGCCGGGGCGCTCTGCTGCAGCCGGTCGAGGAGCAGGTTGGTGAGCAGGAACGGCGCGAGATGGTTGAGGGCGAAGGTGCGCTCGAGCCCGTCAGCGGTGACGTGCCGGGTGTTCCAGTACCCCCCGACGTTGTTGATCAGCACATCGATCCGGGAGAGGCTCTGGAGTCCCTCGTCAGCCAGCCGCCGCACCTCCGACTGGGAGGACAGGTCCGCGACGAACACGTCCACCTGCCCTCCCCCGGCTGCGCGGATCTCGCCAGCCGCGCCCTCGGTGCGCCCGCGGTCCCGGCCGGTGATCGCCAGGTGCGCACCCATCATGGCCAGGCCCAGGGCGGTCGCCCTGCCGATGCCTCCGCTGCCACCGGTGACCAGCACTGTCCTGCCGGCCATCGGCCCGCTGTGGATCTGTTCCATGTTCGTGCTCCTTCGGTGCATGTCGGGACTCGTGATGATCCGTGCCCGCTGCACCAACCCCGCCCCTGCCGGCGACGCCCGCGTCAACCGCTCCAGCTCCGCGCGATCATCCTCGCGCAATCCCATTGCCGCCGCCGAGGGCATGCCTGACGGGCGACGCGGCGGTCGCCACCCTCGGTGAAGCCGGCTCAGCTCGACTGGTTTTCGGAATCGCGCAGCTGGGCGAGCAGCTCGTCCGCGGTGGGGGGCTGCGCCCCGATGCGCGTGCAGGTGATCGCCGCCGCCAGCACCGCTTCGTCGAGGACCTGTGTCAGGGTCTCGGCAGAGATCGCCCGCAGGTCGCTCCGCCGGCGCGCGCCGAGCAGGTCCCGATGGTGCAGGCCGGCGAGCAGACCGCTCATGAAGGCGTCGCCGGCGCCGACGGTGTCCGCGACGGGGACGCGTCGGCCCGCACGCCGGATGGTGCCCGTCCGCTCCGAGGCGGCCACGACGCCGTCGGCTCCAAGGGTGATCGCGACGATTGTGGGGCCCTTGCCGAGCCAGTCGCCGACGACCTCCTCTGGGGTGCGGCCGGGGAGCAGCCATGCGAGGTCGTCCGCGCTGGCCTTGACCACGTCGGCGAGCGCGATCAGGTCGTCGACCTGTTCGCGGACGCGCTCGGGGCTGCCCATGAGCAGCGGCCGGAAGTTCGGGTCGTAGGAGATGGTGGCGGTGGCCCGTGCGCGCGCGAGCAGCCGGCACATCACGGCCGCGCCGGGAGGCATGGTGAGCGCCAGCGAGCCCGAGTGCACCGCGAGCAGCCGGTCGTCGAGGACGCCGGCGAGCTCCTGGTCGCGCCACTGCCAGTCCGCGGTGCCCTGGACCCGGAAGTCGTAGTCCGCCAGGCCGTCCTGGCCGACCGTGACGATCGCAAGCGACGAGGGCTCCGCCGCGTGGACCGCGAACGAGAGATCGACACGGTTGCCGGCCAGGTGCGCGCGGATCTGCTGGCCGAGCGAGTCGTCAGAGATCCGGGCGAGCATCCGCACGGGCACGCCCAGGCGGCCCAGGCCCACCGCGACGTTCGCGGGGCTGCCGCCTGGAACCGCCTCGAACAGTCCCTGCCCGACCGGCACGAAGTCGATCAGCGCCTCGCCCGCGACCGCGACGACCCCGGACCGGTCGTGCCGGTCAGGTTCCATGCCGTCGACCGGTGCTCGCTGCCGGCGGCTCGGGTTCAGCCACGGGAAACCTCCTCGCCGGCCATGGCGCCGGTCATGATCGCGACCGCGTCCGACATCCTGAAGTCGCGCGGGTTGATCACAGCGACCCGTCGGCCAAGACGCTGGATGTGGACGCGATCGGCCACCTCGAACACCTGCGGCATGTTGTGGCTGATCAGGATGACCGGCAGGCCGCGGTCGCGGACCTTGCGGATCAGGTCGAGCACCATGTGGGATTCCTTGACCCCGAGCGCGGCGGTGGGCTCGTCCATGATCACGACACGGCGGGCGAACGCGGCGCTGCGGGCCACCGCGACACCTTGTCGCTGGCCGCCTGACAGGGTCTCGACCGCCTGTCGCATCGAATTGATGCCGATCTTGAGATCCTGCATGTGGCTGCGGGCCTCAGCCTGCATCCGCCGCGTGTCGAGCATGCGCAGCAGCGAGCCGAGGATCCCCGGGCGGCGGAGCTCGCGGCCGAGGAACAGGTTGTCGGCGATGTCGAGCGCGGGCGCGACGGCCAGGTCCTGGTAGACGGTCTCGATGCCGTGGCGGCGGGCGTCGAGCGGGCCGTGGAACCGGACCGGGGTGCCGTCGAGAAGGATCTCGCCCTCGTCGGGGATGAGGGCGCCGGACAGCGCCTTGATGAGGGTGGATTTGCCGGCGCCGTTGTCGCCGATGACCGCGAGGATCTCGCCGGGCAGCAACTCGAAGTCGGCGTGGTCCAGGGCGGTCACCTGGCCGTAGCGCTTGACCAGGCCGCGTGCCTCCATGACCGGGGTGGTCGAGGGCGGTCGGGTCGGTTGCTGGTCGGTGACGGCTGGGATCACCTTTGCCTCCTGCGGGCGATCTGGTCGACGGCGACGGCGAGGATCACCAGCACGCCGGTGATGAGGACCTGGTAGATCGAGCGGACTCCGAGTAGCTGCAGGCCGTTGCGGACGATACCGACGATCAGCGCGCCGATCAGCGTGCCGATCACGCTGCCCCGCCCGCCGAACAGGCTGGTGCCACCCAGCACGACCGCCGTGATGCTGTCGAGGTTGTCGGTCTGGCCCGCCTGGGGGTCACCGACGCTGGTCCGAGCGACCAGCAGCAGGGCCGCGATGCCGTAGATCAGGCCGGCGGTGGCGTAGACGCCGAGCAGCAGCCGGCGGGTGCGGATCCCGGTCAAGCGGGCCGCCTCGGGATTGTTGCCGACCGCGTAGACGTGGCGACCGGCGCTGGTCTGGCGCAGCACAAACCACGCCACCGCGAACAGGGCCAGCATCAGCACCGACCCGTAGGTGATGTCGGTCTGGCCGATCGTGAAGGTGTTGCCGAGGAACGTCAGCGCCGAGGGGAGGTTCGAGATCGTCTGCTCGTTGGAGTAGATGTGGGTGAGCGCGAACGCAATGTTGAGGGTGCCGAGCGTGACGATGAATGGGGGCAGCCGCAGCGAGGTGACCAGCGTGCCGTTGAAGGCGCCGAAGGCGACGCAGACCAGGATCCCAAGCGCGATCGCGACGAAGGGATTGATGCCGCTCGCCACCGCCAGCTTGGTCATCACGACCGACCCCAACGCCATCACGGCGCCGTTGGACAGGTCGATCCCGGCGGTGAGGATCACCAGCGTCTGCCCGATCGCCAGGGTGCCGACGACCATGACCTGCTGGACGACCAGCGACAGGTTGGTCCCGGTCAGGAACCGGTCCGTGCGGGCGGTGAAGAAGGCGACCGCGAGCAGCAGCGCGATCAGCGGTCCGACGGTGGACAGGGCGAGCGCCCGGGACAGCAGCGAGGGGGCGGCCTCACGGCCTGCCTCGAGCCGCTCGGGCGTGGTGGCGGGGGTGCTCATCACCGTTCCTTACGTGCGTGACCTGGGAAGGCCGGCGGCGGACGGGACGTATCCTCTGCCCGCCGCCGGCCGGACCGCTAGCCCCAGCAGTTGGCGAGCCCGAACTGGACGTCCTTGGACTCCACGCCGGACTGCGGCTTGGCGGTGATCAGCGTGACGCCGGTGTCGGTGTAGCCGGACACCTTCTGGCCGCTGCTGGCGAAGTTGACCACCGCGTCGACGCCCTCGCTGGCCATTTTCAACGGGTACTGCTGCGAGGTCGCGGCGATCCTGCCGTCCTGGATCGCCTTGACCCCGGTGCAGCCGCCGTCGACCGAGACGATCAGCACGTCGTTCTGCTTGCCGGCCGCCTTGAGCGCGGTGTAGGCGCCCAGCGCGGCAGGCTCGTTGATGGTGTAGACGAGGTTGATGCTCGGGTCCTTCTGCAGGCAGTTCTCCATCGCCGTCTGACCCTTGGCCTGGTCGCCCTGGGTGTCCTGGCTGCAGACGACCTGCGAGGAGGTCACCTGGTCGCTTGCGGTGTCGTCCACGCTGGCGGCGCCGAACCCGGACAGGAAGCCGTTGTGGCGCAGCACGCCCACGGTGATGCCCGGCGCGAGGTCCAGCGTGGCGATCTTTGCGGCCTTACCGCCCATCGCGGCCTTGGCGTACTGGCCGATCAGCACGCCGGCCTTGAAGTTGTTGGTCGCGAACAGCGCGTCCACCGCGCTCTGCGGGTCGGTCGGGGTGTCGAGCGCGATCACCTCGACGCCCTTGTCACGGGCCTTCTGGATCGAGGGCACGATCGCCTTGGTGTCGCTCGGGGTGATGAGGATGCCCTTGACCCCGGCGGCGACCATGTTCTCGATGGCGGTCGCCTGGCTGGCGTTGTCGCCGTCGAACTTGCCGGCGGCGGTCAGCAGCTTGGCGCCCTTGGCGGCCGCCTCCTTGGCGGCGCCCTCCTTCATCTTGACGAAGAACGGATTGGTCTCGGTCTTGGTGATCAGCCCGACCTGGACCTGGCTGCTCTGCGACGACCCCGATGACGAGCTGCGGCCGCTGCAGCCGGCGGCCAGCAGCGCGACGATCGCGACGACGCCCACTCCCGCCAGGCGCCACGACCGGCGCCGGGAGGCCCAACGATCAGCCAGCTTCACTGCTCCCTCCTCCCGCCCCAGCTTCCACGCCGGGCAGTTGGGACAACGTTGTCTCGGGTGTATAGCACCCTCTTGAGCTTGTGTCTAGATGTGCTATTAAACTAAGACACAGCGCTTCGGCTGACGAGCACGAGGAGGCCCGAGATAACGTTATCCCAGCAATCCGAGCGCACGGCCTCGGCCAAGGCCCCGACGATGCGCGACGTCGCCGCGGTCGCGGGTGTCAGCCTCAAGACGGTCTCACGGGTGGTGAACCAGGCGCCCAACGTCGCGCCCGACCTGGTGACTCGCGTGCTCGACGCCGTCCGCCTCCTGAACTACCGTCCGAACCTGACCGCCAGCAGCCTGCGGCGAGCCGACCGCAAGACCGCCGCGATCGGCCTGCTGCTGGACGATGTCGCCAACCCCTTCTCCTCGGCGTTGCACCGCGCGGTCGAGGATGTCGCCAGGGAGCGCGGCAGCCTGGTGTTCGCCGGCAGCAGCGACGAGGACGCCGACCGCGAGCAGGAGCTGCTGCTCGCGCTGGTGGCCCGGCGGGTGGACGGGCTCATCGCCGTCCCCTGCGGCGACAACGACGGCGGGCTGCTCCGCGAGCAGCGGCTCGGCCGCCCGATGGTGATCGTCGACCGATTGATCGCCTCCGGCGACGCGGACACCGTGACGGTCGACAACCGCGCCGGCGCCCGGCAGGCCGTCCAGCACCTGGCCGCGCACGGCCATCGCCGGATCGCCTTCCTCGGCGACCTCCGCACGATCTGGACCGCCGCCGAGCGCTACCTCGGCTACCTCGAGGGGCTCGCCGCCTCGGGCATCCAGCTCGACCCGCGGGTGGTGGGCCATGACGTCCACGGCATCGAAGCCGCCGAGCGGGCCACGCTGGAGCTTCTGTCCACCAGCGAGGCCCCGACGGCGCTGTTCACCGGCCAGAACCTGATCACCATCGGCGCCATCCGCGCGCTGCAGCGGCTGGGGCTGCAACACCGGGTCGCCTTGGTCGGCTTCGACGACGTCCTGCTCGCCGACCTGCTCGACCCGCGCGTCTCGGTAATCGCCCAGGACCCGGCCACTCTTGGCCGCACCGCCGCCGAGCTGCTGTTCGCCCGGCTCGACGGCGATCGCAGCCCACCTCGCCACCTCCTGGTGCCAACCCGGCTCGTCCCGCGCGGCTCGGGCGAGCTCGCCGCCGCCCGACCCTGAGCCGCCGCCTCCCGGGCACCCTGGGGCCCGAGCGTTGGCGATCGCGGAGCCCTGGCCGGGCAGTCAGCTGACCTCGGCTAGGCGGACCGCCGCTCGGACGGCGGCCAGCCGGTCGGCCCCTGCGGCTCGTCGATGGTGGCCACCAGGTCGGCGACCGAGTCGACGATGCGCGACGGCAGGTACGGGAAGCGGCCGACCTGCTGCCGGGTGGTGATGCCCGACAGGACCAGGATGGTCTCCAGGCCCGCCTCGATCCCTCCGACGATGTCGGTGTCCATGCGGTCGCCGATCATCACCGTGGTCTCGGAGTGCGCGCCGATGGTCCGCAGGGCCTCGCGCATCATCAGCGGGTTCGGCTTGCCGACGAAGTACGGATCGACGCCGGTGGCCTTGGAGATCAGCGCCGCGACCGCCCCGGTGGCCGGCTGCGGCCCGGCCGGCGACGGGCCCGTCGGGTCCGGGTTGGTGGCGATGAAGCGCGCACCGCCCTCGATCAGCCGGATCGCTCGGGTGATCGACTCCTGGCTGTAGCTGCGCGTCTCGCCGAGCACCACGTAGTCGGGCTCGCGCTCGCTGAGCACGTAGCCGCGCTCGTGCAGCGCGGTGGTCAGGCCGGCCTCGCCGATCACGTGGGCGGTCCCACCCGGGCGCTGCTGGTCGAGGAAGTGGGCGGTGGCCAGCGCCGAGGTCCAGATCGCCTCCTCGGGGATCTGCAGGCCGGTGAGGCTGAGCCGGGCGGCCAGGTCGCGCTGCGTGTAGATGGAGTTGTTGGTCAGGACGAGGAACGGGTGGCCGGTCTCCTGGAGGCGCCTGACGAACTGGTCGGCGCCGGGGACGAGCTGCTCCTGGTGGACCAGGACACCGTCCATGTCCATGAGGTAGGCCTCGATCTTGTGGTCGCTGGTCATCTACTCAACTGCCTTCCAGCATCTGGCTGCTTGTGAACATATTCACAGAGTGCCGCAGCGGCGATCACGGTCCGGTAACGCTCGCAAGAGCATCAGGTGAACTCCGGCTCGATCGGATCCTGCTCCCTCAGCTGAGAGGTCACCAGTTCGGGCCGCCTGTCACCCCCGAGTAGGGACCTTCAGCCCAGTCCGCGCTGCGGCCATGGCGTGATGCCGTGGGGAACCTGCCATGGGAGGTGCGTATGACTAGCGAGATCGCAGGTGAGTCGATAGGAGCGGTGGTCGGCGCGCTCGTCCA
>WNGG01000732.1_pt1 | contig 57089 bp, 50 predicted proteins | sample 5400661 | NCBI WGS metagenome assembly WNGG01 (sample SAMN13153372, study PRJNA577476) | soil metagenome | isolation source: 100 cm soil or saprolite under Garry oak tree replicate 1 | place: USA:California | collected 2016-06-15
ATTGACGCGATACCGAACCGACTCTATGGGGCCGACCGTGAGGCCGGAACCCCTCTCCTGCTCAGCCCGGCAGAGCGATGCTTCGGGTGACATTCGAGCTCGGAAAGGAGGCGTGCTCAATGGCTACCAAGCATCGCAATAAGCGGCGTTTCGGTTTGAGGGAATGATGCGATGTGCGTTGTGACTCATCCCGGCAGTTGGAAGCTGACTTCCTTAGCGCCCTTGGTGCACATGACCAGAGCGCCTGGTTGAAGCTGAGGTGACGAGCCAGGGACGGGCAGACCTGGGGATTGACAGGTGAAGCCATCCGCCTCGACCCACGGCGCCCCCGGTGACCACTTCACCTTCGTCGTGCCGATGACAGAGAGAACAGACCTCACTACATGATGACCCTCAGCACAGCTAAGCCCTGTCACGTCGTAGTGCAAGGTCGAAAATCCTTCGGCCAGCCCTGGGGCCGAGCAATCTACAGTGGCCTTGGGGGCCACCTTGGGGGCCGGACTGGTTGGGAGATAACCCCTTATGTAGCTTATAACCCCCGGGCAGTTCTTGACCACGGAGTGCATCCAGATGCTGCCTGGCATCCCGAACCCCGGTGGGATTCCGGGAGGGCCCCAGGCCCCATCTAGCGGAGCCGATGGTCCGCCGCGGTGATCTTGGACCTGGCCGTTCACGACGCTGCACGGGTCGATGAAATATCGGCCCGCCGGTTGGCACCGCGAGGTGGACAGGTCGAACGGATCTGGGAAGTTCCCCGCGCAGTCAGGCTCCGTGAAGAACAGTTCCGAGACGATGCCGATTCTTGCATCTGTGGTGGGCAGACTGGTTGCACCGTTGTCACCGGCATCGTACAACGGGTCGCCGTAGGTGCCGATGGCTGTGAACACCTTATCCTGACTATCTTGAGAGACCCAGTGCGGATCATTGCTATCCTGCGATGACCACAGTGCAGAATAGAAGTCGCCGAGTTTCGCGCCAACGCCAAAGGGGCCACACAGATGAATCGAACAGAGTCCTGCATCGTACAGGCCGTTCAACGGTGAGTCTAGGGAGAAGACCTGCTTAACACCATGCAGGTTGCTGCGGTGATTAAGCCACCATTGCTCGGCGATAAGGCCGCCATTAGAATGTCCGACGACGATAATCGCCGCACTTGGCCACACGTTGCGAACGTTCGCTATCTCGGTATCGAGTTTCGCTTGTTCATCCTGGATGGTATTGTTTGCCACATCATCCTTGTTGTATGAGTTAACTGTGAAGGTAGCACTCGTGCCGCTACCGCTAACCGTTGCCCCGGTGTATGAGAATGGCAGCACGTACCCACCCGTACTCGCGAGCGTGTCAATGAGATTGTTGCCTGAACCGGCACCGACCGTGGAAGGACCAGTTGTGACATTGCCCTTACTCCTGTCGTAGTTGAGCCACCCCGAAGCCAGTGCCTGCAATGGCAGCTGGTCATTTTGTGGCGGCATTGCGCCAGTCAGAGTGGTGCAGTAGTCGACCTTCGCCGGATCAAAGCTACCTTGCTCGATCGAGCTACCGATACCCTGAAGTACGATGGTTACCACGGGAGGTACCGAATCAGGCAGTCCCGACTCGAACACAGGGTGGTCCGGTAGGGTCACTTGCGACATCTGACCCGAACCGCCCACTGCCTGTACACCCAAGGCATAGAAAGTGCACAAGTTGAGGCCAGAAACAGTGGCCGAGGTGGAGTCGGATGAAACGCTTGTTGTTGTCTGCTTTGGGGTTCCGTCGGCTGCTATTTCGACGATGTTGTAGCGAGCAACCTTGGTACAAGGCGGCGTCGGGTTAACCCACGAAACGTCCATGGTCCGCGGCACGGACCTGCTGGGCGTATTAGCCACGTTGTGGGCGGCGCATGCGCTCACCGCTGGAGGACTGGAGGTCCGCGCACCGGCGCCGCTACTCCCATTTGGGCACCCAGCCAGCAGGACAGCCAGGCCGGGCAGGAATACCCAAGCGCATCGTCCCACCCGTCCGAGGCGAGCTAGGTGCAAGTCCTTCTTATTCATACTCCCTCCAGAGGAGTCCGTTGGGAACACCTGCTTATGCCGGCCTAAACTGCCCGGATAATGCAACATGGTCAGATAGAATAATACGATGCCAAATACAGCGTGAAGCGGTTGTGGATAGCGCGAGGATGTACTGATGACTGCGACCCCTGCGATCAGAAGTATCTCACACCCGCCTCTGCCCGCGCCTACCGCGAGCAGCACAAGTCTGCGCCGACAATGAACGCAAACTGGCCCGCCACAGCGAGCGAGCCCGCAGGAGACCCTGGCGTGCCTGCTCTCCCCCATTCTTAATAGTGGAGGAGTGGGACCGCCACGGTCGAGCTAAGGGAACTCAAACCCCTGACCCCCTGCTTGCATTGTGCATCCCGACTGTCTGGCACAGTCGATTGACTAGGGCTGCACGCGACATGTGTTCGGGTGCTGTTGATCGTGGAGTCGGCGTCGTTGCAGGCAAAGCGCTTCGTCCCACGCGGCGAATGATGGACAGACTGTTCGCGTCGTCTTTGGCGACACACCGAATAGATAATACGTGCGTTACTGATAGCGAGGTCGATCGATATAGTCGCCGCACCTATTCGGCAGGGAGACTGTGGGTAAGTGCTTCCGGCCCTGCCTCCCCGGTTTTGCGGTGGTACGGGCGTAGGGTCGGGGGCCTGGGTCCCGGCCTGACCTCCTATTCGGCTGACGCCGCTGGGGTTGTCCTTCGAAACGATCGCCTGGACAGAGGCCGGGGTTCACAGGTCCGACGGCCAGCGGGTGCGTGCCACCCCTTCAACCAGAGAAGAGGGATGGCATTGACCATCGTAGAGACACGCGCGGTCACCGGCGGGGTGGACACCCACGCCGACGTGCACGTCGCCGCCGCGCTCGACCCGATCGGCGGGCTGCTCGGCGTCGGGGAGTTCCCGGCCACGCCAGCTGGTTACGCGGGCTTGCTCGGCTGGCTGCGCGGGTTCGGGACCGTCTGCCTGGTCGGGATCGAGGGGACCGGCAGCTACGGCGCCGGCCTGGCCCGGCACATGGCGACGGCTGGGGTCCGGGTCGTGGAGGTGGACCGCTCGGACCGGCAGGACCGGCGCCGTCAGGGCAAGTCCGACCCCCTGGACGCGGTCAGCGCGGCGCGGGCCGCGCAGTCCGGCCGGGCCCGCGGCGCGCCGAAGGGCCGGGACGGGCAGGTAGAGGCGATCCGCGCGCTGATGGTCGCCAAGCGCACCGCCCGGTCCGAGCGGACCCAGACCATCAACCAGGCCCGAGCGCTGGTCCTGACCGGCCCCGACGACCTGCGGACCCGGTTCTCCCGGCACACCCCCGCCGGCCTGGTCGCCCAGCTCGCCGCGCTGCGGCCCCGGCCCGGCGACGTGGTCGGCTACGCCACCCGGATCTCGCTGCGCGAGCTCGGGCGGCGCGCGCAGTTCCTCGACAGCCAGCTTGAGCGCCTCGACGAGCTGATCGTCCCGCTCGTGACGGCCCGCGCGCCCGGGCTGCTCGCCCTGCACGGCGTCGGCCCCGACACCGCCGCGCTGCTCCTCATCGCCGCCGGGGACCATCCCGGGCGGCTGCGTTCCGAGGCCGCCTGGGCGCACCTGTGCGCTGCAGCCCCCATCCCCGCGTCCTCTGGCAAGGTCACCCGGCACCGGCTCAACCCCGGCGGCGACCGGCAGGCCAACCATGCCCTGTGGCGAATCGTGATCACCCGGATGGGCTCGCACCCGCCGACCCGCGCCTACGTCGAGCGCCGGAGCGCCGAGGGCCTGTCCAAGACAGAGATCATCCGCTGCCTGAAGCGCTACGCCGCCCGCGAGGTATACCCCCACCTGCGCCCGGGCGCCGGCTGACGCTCAACGCTCCGGGGACGGCCTGACCCTCTAATCGGCTGCCGCACTCGTGCTGGCCTGCTAACGATTCGTCAAGAGCTTGCCCTCACCCGAGTGGCCCGACCCTGTCTTGTCCGTAATCCAGCAGCCCCTGACACCATCCCCAATGAGCTCCCAAGAAGTGAGACCAAGGAAATGTCACGCGAACCCTTGACAGACATAGGAGCATCGTTATACGGGTGATGTTTGTCAAGCGCGTGTCCGGAGTTCCGGGCTGTGGGTGGCGGTCAGGTCGGGGTAGCCGTTGGCGCTAGTGATGATCTTGGCGGTGTGGTGGCTGGATGTCCGGCGGTTAAGGGGGCGTTTGCTCGCTGTTGTTGGCAACGCGCCGGGCGCCGGTGTGGACGGCCACGGGATCCCAGTGCACTGACATCGAGATGACCGAATCACTGACACCGAGGTGCGGCCTCTCACCCAGCGGGGCTGCGATGCCGTCCCAGCGGGGCGCCCTCGCCGGATGCCCGCGGGCAGCGGCCGTTAGCGCCCGTCGGCGCTTGCGCTCAGCAGATCCTCGGCGATGCGCGGGATGGCGCTGCCGATCGGCTCCCTGATCACCTCGGTCGCCAGGGCGTCGTAGGGCGTCGGATCCCGGTTGACGACGACCAGGTGCGCGCCCGCGTCGACGGCGACCGCGCACAGCGAGGCGGCGGGCTCGACGGTCAGCGTGCTTCCGACCGCGAGCATCAGATCGCAGCCGGCCGCGGCGCGGGCGGCGCCGGACAGGACCGCGCGGCCGAGCGGCTGGCCGAACATCACCGTCGCCGACTTGAGTATGCCGCCGCAGCACTCGCACGCCGGATCGGCCTCCCCGGCCCTGACCCGGTCGAGCGCGCTGGCCATCTCGGTCCGGTCGCCGCAGCCGACGCACACCACGCCGTAGATCGACCCGTGCAGTTCGAGCACCCGATCGGCTGGCGACCCTGCCCGCTGGTGCAAGCCGTCGATGTTCTGCGTGACCACCCAGGTGTCGACCCCGGCCGCCAGTCTCGCCAGCGCGGTGTGTGCCGCATTGGGCACCGCCGACCAGGCCGGGTTGGCGAGCCTAGCCTGCCAGGCTCGGCGGCGCAGCGCCGGGTCGCTGACGTACGCCTGGTAGCTGGCGAGCCGCTCCGCGGCCGGATCGCGGGTCCACAGCCCGTCGGGGCCGCGGAAGTCAGGGATACCCGAGTCAGTGGAGACGCCGGCGCCGGTCAGCACCGCGATCCTGGTCACGCCGCGAGTCCAGGCCGGGCCGTCACGGTCGCTCATCAGGCCATCGTTACTGCTGTCGCGGGCCTCGCGCAAACCCGCCGCAGCACCGGGCCGGGACTTCGCTGATCACGGTTTGGCCAAGATTGGTGACTGAGGTTGCATACGCACTAACACGCGATGAATCTATGTTCATGTTACGGCGATGCAGTCCTCTGAACGAGGATTGAGCACGCTAGAGGCCTGACCAGGCAGGGAATTGGCCGATGAATGATGGTTCATTGGACATCCAGGGTCTGACGGTGCGCTTTGGGGGTCTGACGGCTCTCGACGACGTGACGCTGATCGCTGCGCCCCGGCAAGTCACCGGGATAATCGGGCCGAACGGGGCGGGAAAGACGACGCTGCTCAACGCCGCGTGCGGCTTCGTCCGGCCGCAGGCCGGCCGGATCCGGTTCGAGGGACACGAGCTCACCAGGATCAGGCCGCATCGGCTGGCCAGGCTCGGGATCGCCAGGACGCTGCAGGGCATCGGCCTGTTCGGTGGCCTGTCGGTCGCGGAGAACGTGATGATCGGGGCCACCCGCCACGCCAGGGCCGGGTTCTGGTCGGCGCTCAGCGGCCTGCCTGTTTCCGACCGGGACGAGCGGCGGCTGCGCGAGCGGGCCCTCGAGGCGCTGGACCGGGTCGGCGCGGCCGACCTGGCCGACCGGATGCCCGAGACGCTGGCGCACGGGCCGCGCAAGCGGGTGGCACTCGCCAGGGCGCTGGCCTGCGAACCGCGCCTGCTTCTGCTTGACGAGCCCGCCAGCGGGCTTTCTGGCGACGGGCTCGGCGAGCTCGGGCAGCTGATCGGCAGGCTCGCCGCGGACGTGAGCGTGCTCGTGATCGAGCATCGGATGGACCTGATGATGTCGGTCTGCGACCGGATCTTCGTACTCGACTTCGGCAAGCTGATCGCCGACGGAACACCGCGGCAGGTGCAGGACGATCCGGTCGTCACCGAGGCCTACCTCGGCAGCGCGGTTTCCGAAGCCGGCGAACAGCCGGCGGCGAGCAAGCAGGCCCGCGATGAGTAGCGGAGCATCGCTGGCCATCGAAGACATCGTCGCTGGTTACGGCGCCGTCCGGGTGCTCGACGGCGTGTCTGTAGCGGCCGCTCCTGGCACCATTACCGCGGTGCTTGGCGCGAACGGCGCGGGCAAGACCACGCTGCTGCGGGCCATCGACGGATTCGTCCGGCCGAGCCGGGGCCGGGTCCTGGTCGACGGGACCGACCTGGCTCGCCGCCGCCCCGAGGACATCGCGAGGGCTGGCGTCGCCCATGTCCCCGAGGGACAGGGCGTGATCACCGAACTCAGTGTCGGGGAGAACCTGAAGCTGGGTGCCCTGCTGCGCGAGCGGACCAGCCGGGCGGCCGCGCTTGCGGACATCTACCAGCGCTTCGGCGCCCTCGCTGACCGCAGGAACATGGCGGCGGGAACGCTGTCCGGCGGCGAGCGGCAGATGCTCGTCATCGCGCGGGCGCTGCTGGCAGCGCCCAGGGTGCTCTTGCTTGACGAGCCATCGCTCGGCCTGGCTCCCAAGATTGTCGCCGGTGTCATGGACCTGATCCGGCGACTGCGCGACGAGAACGGGCTGACCATCATGCTGGTCGAGCAGAACGCCCGCAGCGCGCTGGCCATCGCGGACCAGGGAATCGTGCTCAACCTTGGCAAGGTCGTCGCGAGGGCCGAGGCGGCCGCGCTGGCCGCCGACGAGGCCCTGCGACGCCACTATCTCGGTTTCTAGCCCGGAAGGAGGGACATGCAGGAGTTTCTTCAGCTCACCCTCGGCGGGATCAGCGCGGGCATGATCTACTCGGCGATCGCGCTGTCGCTCGTGCTGATCTGGCGGGGAACGCGAGTGCTCAACTATGCCCAGGGCGGCATGGCCATGTTCAGCTCGTACATCGCGTTCATCGTCATCCAGCACACCGGCAACTACTGGCTCGGTTTCGTTGTTGCGCTCGTGGCCGGCTTCGCGCTAGGAGGGGTGCTGGAGCGGACCGTGGTGCGGCAGGTGGAAGGCAAGCCGCCGCTGAACGCGATCATCGTGACGATCGGGCTGCTGATCCTGCTTGAGGGCCTGGCCGGTATCATCTTCGGGACCAACTACCGCTCGTTCCCGCCGGCCTACTCGGTCAGCGGGCTGCACATCGGATCCGTCGCGCTGGGGATCACCCGCGACGATGTCTTCACCGCCGTTGCCGTGCTGATCGCCGCTGGGCTGCTCGCGATCACCTTCCAGTACACCCCGCTGGGGCTGCGGCTGCGGGCGACCGCCTTCAACACGCCGGTAGCCAGGCTGCTCGGGGTCAGGGTCGGCCGGATGCTCACCCTGGGCTGGGCGCTGGCTGGGCTGCTCGGCGCGCTGGCCGGCATGCTGGTGACACCGTCGACATTCCTCTACCCGAACAGCATGGACGCGATCTTCGTCCTCGGATTCACCGCCGCGGTGATCGGCGGGCTGGAGAGCCCGGCCGGCTCGGTGGCCGGAGGCCTGATACTCGGCGTCGGGCTCAGCTACACCGGCGGCTACCTCGGCAGTGACCTGGTCGACCTGTTCGGCCTCGGCGCGCTTGTGCTCGTGCTGATGCTGCGGCCGGCGGGCCTGCTCTCCTCGGCCCCGGTCAGGCAGGTGTGACATGACCCTTGCCAGGCACGTCGGCATCGCGCTGCTGGCCGCCGTCGTCGTCGTAGCCCTGACGGTCAAGCTCGGCGACTACCGCGATTTCCAGTTCGCCCAGGTCGCCGCGTACGTGGCTGCCGTGGCGGGCCTGACCGTGCTGATCGGAACCAGCGGGCAGATCTCGATCGGGCACGGGGCATTCATGGCGATTGGCGGCTATGCGACGGCGCTGATCTTCGGTCACCTGCACTGGAATCTCGCGCTGATCTTCCTAGGGGCCACGGCCGCTGCCGCGCTGACCGGGGGAATCGTCGGCGTCGCAGCCGCACGGCTCCGCGGCCCGTACCTGGCCGGGGCCACGCTGATGCTGGCCGTGGCGCTGCCGTCGCTGGCCGACAGGTACCAGGGCGTGTTCGGCGGGGATCAGGGGCTGAGCTTCTTCGTCTCCGTGCCTGGCTTCCTCGGCACCAGCGTCTCGCTCGCCCGCTACCAGGCCTGGCTCGCCGCCCTTGGCGTGCTGGTGACGCTCGTGCTGCTGGCCAACCTTGACCGGAGCCGGGTGGGCAGAAGCTGGCGGGCCCTGCGCGACGACGAGGTCGCAGCGTCGCTCGCCGGGCTGAACGTGGCGTGGCTGCGGACGCTCGCGTTCGTGGTCAGCTCCGCGTGCGCTGGCGTCGGCGGCGCGCTGCTGGCCGTCGTGACCGGGACAGTCACTCCGAGCGGATACACGCTCGCCTTGTCGATCGGGCTTCTCACCGCGGCCGTCCTGGGCGGCCTCGGCAGCCTGCTCGGCGCCATCTGGGGCGCGGGCCTTGTCCTTGTCCTGGTCCAGACCTATCTGCGGAACCTGGCGACCAGTCACGGCGTGGCCGCGACTACCGGGGCCAGCATCGCGATCATCGCCTACGGGGTCGTCCTGATCGTCGTCATGCTCGCGTTCCCGGCTGGCATCCAGGGCGGGCTGCGCCGGCTATTCGGGCCGGTCCGGCCGGTCGCGAGCACTCCGTATCACTCGATCCGCCGGCGCAGGCCGGCCAAAGAACACCAGGAGGAGCACGCGAAATGAACAGACCTCACAGCGGGAGAATGGGAGCCGCCGGCGCGGCCGCCGCCCTGGCGATGGTGCTCGCCGCCTGCAGTTCCGGCGGCACATCGGGTGGCGGGGCAGGCGGCGGGCTTACCGCCTCGGACACCGGGATCACGCCGACCCAGATCCTGATCGGCAGCCATCAGCCGCTCACCGGTCCCGTCGCGCCCGGGTACAGCGAGATCTCGCAGGCCTCGAACGCGTACTTCAGTTACGTCAACGCGCACGGCGGCATCTACGGCCGCAAGATCGTCTATAAGTACCTCGACGACGCCTACAACCCGAACACCACCGTGTCGGTCGTGCACCAGCTGATCCAGCAGGACAACGTGTTCGCGATCTTCAACGGCCTCGGCACGCCCACGCACCTGAACGTCGTGCAGTTCATCAACGCCTCGAAGGTCCCCGACGTCTTCGTCGCCTCGGGCTGCGACTGCTGGAACGACCCGAGCAAGTATCCCGATACGTTCGGCTGGCAGCTCGACTACATCAGGGAAGGCAAGATCCTCGGCAGCTACGTCAAGCAGCACTTCAAGGGCAAGAAGATCGGCTTCCTGTTCCAGAACGACGAGTTCGGCCAGGACGGCGTCAAGGGCCTCAGCTACGAGATCCCGAAGCCCCAGGTAGTTGACCAGGAGGCGTACAACATCGCGGCCCCCAACCTGGCCCAGGAGGTCGGCACCCACGTCGCCAAGCTGAAGGCCGCGGGGGCGCAGGTCGTGGTCTCGTTCTCGGTGCCGGCCGTCACCGCCCTGCTCAGGCTTACGGAGCTGAAGCTGAAGTACAACCCGCAGCTCGTGGTCAGCGATGTCGGCTCCGACCCGATCACCCTGGCCGGCCTGCTGAACGCGTTCGCCAAGCAGTCTGGCGGATTCGGCAGCAGCCTGACTCAGGGAATCATCACCGACGGCTACCTGCCGTCCCTCGGCGAGGCTGGCAACAGCTGGATCACGCTGTTCAAGTCGATCCACGACAAGTACATGCCGTCGAAGGTGCCCTTTGACGGCAACGTGCTGTACGGCATGTCGGTCGGCTACACGTTCGTCCAGGCGATGTTCAAGGCGGGCAAGAACCCGACCAGGCAGGACCTGATCGACACCATCAACGGTGGCCTGCCGGCAGGTGTCGCCGTGGCGCCGTTCGCCTACTCGAGCAGTGACCACAACGGGATTACCGGCGCCTACATCGGCGTCGTCAAGAACGGCGTGCTCGACCAGACAGGCGGCGTCCTGACTACGGACGACTCGCCGGCCGGGGCGGTGACTCCGTACACGACGGCGCAGGCTCAGGCGCCTGCCAACGGGATACCGCCGCACTGATGCGGCGGATAGGCTGGCCGGCCGCGGCAGCGGCTTGCGCGGCCGGCCAGCCTTCCGGCTTCGGCCGGCGCCGGCGGGGTGCGCGGGCGGGAGGCCACCCGTCCCGCGGGTTACGAGGGGAAAGTCGAGGTTCGCCCGTGAGCGTCCAAGTGGGTCGCAGGTCCACTGCGGCCGGCCGGCCGCCGCGTGACCGGCTGCTTACCGCCGCCGAGCAGCTGTTCGGCGAGCGCAGCTACCGCCGGACGAGCGTGGCACAGATCTGCGCCGCCGCGGGCATCGCGACCGGGAGCTTCTACGCGCATTTCGGCTCCAAGGCCGACATCTTCGCCGCCGTGCTGCGACAGATCAACGACGATCTGCGGGCGGCGATGCGGGCCGCGCTCGTGGACGCCGGCCCAGGTCAGCGAGGCAAGGAGCGGGCCGCATTCCGGGCGTACTTCGACTTGATGTCACGGCGCCCTTGGATCTACCGGATCGTTCGCGAGGCCGAGTTCGTCGCGCCCGCCGAGTTCAGGGCCTACTACGAGCGGCTCGCCCGCGGGTACTCCCGCGGCGTGCGAGTCGCGCAGCTGGCCGGTGACATCGACCCCAGATTCGATCCTGAGGTAATCGCCTATGCCTATATCGGGCTCGGCAACTTCGTGGGGATGCGCTGGGCCGAGTGGACGGCTGGCGGCCGGGTTCCCGACGATGTGCTCGGCGATCTGCTTGCCCTGCTAGCAGGCGGGCTGCCGCCGCTGAGCTAGGCGCCGAGGGCCCGTCGGCGCGGCGCTGACCACGGCGGAGACGTATTGTCTGGTTTCATGGGCGGCGAGTTCGGCACGAGTCTGGCTGACTACTCGGGCACGATTCCCCGGCTGCTCGACCGGGCGGCGGAGCGGGATCCCGGCGGGACCTGGTTGCGCACTGACGACCTTCGGCTCACGTTCGAACAGGCCGCAGGGCGGGTCGGCGGCGTGGCCGCCGAGCTTGCCGACGCCGGGATCGGCCACGGCGACCTGGTCATGCTGACCGCGAGGACCACGCCCGAGTACCTGTTCGCCTGGCTGGCGCTCGCGGCACTCGGCGCCGTGAGCGTGCCGGTCAACCCGGCGAGCGCGGCGGCCGAACTGGCCGGGCTGATCGGCCAGGTGCGGCCGGTCGCCGTGCTGACCGACCCCGGCCTGTACCCGGTGCTCGGCCAGGCGGGCAGGGTCGGCGGTGCTGGCGTGGTTGGCGGGGCCGGAGGGGACGGCGGGGCCGGAGGGGACGGTATCGCTAGCGGGGCCGGAGGGGACGGCGGGCACGCGGGGCAGGGCCTTGCCCCCGTGCTCGATCAGGCCGCCCGCCGCGACGGGCCGGTGCGAGCCGTTATCGATGTCAATCGGCTTGGCGCTGGCCGGACCGCCGGCCACGCGCTCGCCGACCTGCCGCACGCGCCGGTCCGTCCCGGCGACCTCGCGGTGCTGATCCCGACATCGGGCACGACGGGGCGTTCGAAGCTGGTCATGCAGACGCACCGGGCGTACGCGCTGGCCGGCGAGGGCTTTCCGTTCTGGATGGAACTCGGCGCCTCCGACCGGCTGATGACGTCATTGCCGCTGTTTCACATCAACGCGCCGATCTACTCCGTGCTCGGCTCGCTCGTGTGCGGAGCCGGGCTCGTGCTGGTGCCGAGGTTCTCGGCGAGCGGGTTCCTCGACACCGCGCGCCGGCACGGGGCCACCGAGTTCAACGCGATCGGGGCGATGCTCGAGATCCTGATGCGCCAGCCCGAGCGCCCGGACGACGCAGACACGCCGCTGCGCCTGTGCTACGCCGGGCCGGCCCCGGAGCGCGAGCGGCACGAGCAGATCGAGCGCAGGTTCGGCCTGCGGATCGTTGTCGGCTATGCCATGTCCGAGTCGCCGTACGGGCTGGTCTGGCCGCGCGGGCAGCGGCCGTACGGCACCCTCGGGGCCGTGCGGCAGCATCCGTACCTGGGGACGATCAACGAGGCGAAGGTCGTCACGCCGGACGACGGCGGGGACGGCGCGGGCGCCGAAGGCGCAAGCGGGGCGCCGCTCGGGCCGGGGGAGACCGGGGAGATCCTGCTGCGCAACCCGGTGATCACGCCCGGGTACTGGGGGATGCCCGAAGAGACCGCGGCGGTGCTGGTGAAGGGGGATGGGGAGGAGGGTGGGGGCTGGCTGCACACCGGCGACCTGGTCACCGTCAACAGCGACGGCACCTACACGTTCGTCGGCCGGCGCAAGGAGGTGCTCCGCCGCCGGGGCGAGAACCTGTCCCCGCTGGAGGTCGAGGAGGTGCTCGACTCGCATCCGGCCGTGCTCGAGTCCGCCGTCGTCGGCGTCGCGTCTGAGCTGACCGAGGAGGAGATCAAGGCCTTCGTCGTCGCGGCCCCCGGCGCCGATATCGACCTGGCCGGGTTGCGCGACTACGCGGCCGAGCGGCTGTCGGCGTTCAAGGTGCCGAGGTTCTGGCAGATCATCGAGGAGTTGCCGCGGACCCCGACGGCGCGGATCGCGAAGCACCGGCTGCCGCCCGGCCGCCAGCCCGCGGACTACGACGGCGCTGGCTCCCCATGATCGTGGTGGATTGACTGGTCTATTCGACGTGCGGGTTCAACCCACCACGATCATGAAATCGGCCCCGCTCAGATCCAGTGGAACAGGTTGAGGAAGCGGTCGGCGAGCGCCTGGTCGCCGCGCACCGTCCCGGCCCGCATCCGGCCGAACGCGGTGAGCACCATGCTGCCCGCGTCGAACTCGATGACCGCCGGCAGGTCGTCGATGCTGCCCGGCTCGTAGCTCATGCCGTTCTCGTTGACCGTGACCCTGGTGGTCCCCGCATTGTGACCGGTCGTGACGTGGATGCCGATCGTGAGCGGCGTGCGGTCGGCGTCCGGCTTGATCGTCGACTGCCAGATGATGAACATGAACGGGACGAGCAGGTCGGCCGCCTCGGCGGGGAGCGCGTGCCCCTTGCCCTGCCCTTCGCGGATGTCCCAGGTGTGCACGCCGTAGTCCATCAGCTGCCCGGCCGCGTAGATGAACGCCGGCACCGGCCCCATGTAGAAGTGCGGGACGATCATTGAGGACCACTCGTCCGCGCTGAGCGGCTCGAGTATGCCCATCATCTGGTCCAGGTCGGCGCGGACCCTGGTCATCATCTCGGCCTGGGACAGGTTCCGGAACGCGCGGGCCGAGTCGCCGGCTCGCTCGTGCATGCCGAGCAGGCCGAAGGCGTTCTCCGGCGTGGCGCCGGACCTGGCGATCTCGAAGGCCTTGAAGTAACCCTCCATGGTGTCGACGAGGTGGCCGATGATGTCCCTGACCTCCCAGCTCTCGCAGGCGGTCTTGCCCTCCCACGCGCCTGGCTGCTCGGCCAGCCCGAACATCTGCGCCGCCTGGTCGCGCACGACGCGGAGGATGGTGTCCTTGCCCTCGTAGGTCATCGCGTTCCACTCGCTCATACCGCCCACCTCTTGCGTTGTCGTAGGAAAGAGACTGTGCTGTCCCCGGCAGGGACGTGCTGTCCCCGGCAGGGACGTGCTGTCCCCGGAGGAGACGCAGGACCAGCCGACCCGGAGGAGGCTGCTCGGGCGCGCCAGAGCGGCCGGGCGGCACATATCACGAACCTCAGCGCAAGCGAGTGCCGGCTGTCAATGGCTTCTGACGCTGATCCTCGCCAGAGCCTCGCCGTAACGGACGGCGACGAGTTGGGCGATCGCCGGGTGCGCGCGGAGCGGGGCCGAGCACGGGGCGCCGAGCGCCGTGCTCAGCGCCGCGAACTCGGCCGGATTGGTCTCCGGGCCGATCACGCACGGGGCGATGGCCAGGTGCACGGCGCCGGCTTCGCGCAGCCGCTGGACCGCCGCGTCGATGCTGGCCGGATCGCCGAGCGCTGCGGGCGCGGTCGGCACGGCCAGCCTGGCTGCGAGCAGCACCGCGGTCACCCCGGCGTCATTGATCGCCTGCGGCCCGCGGTCCGCCACGACGAGGATGCCGGCCGCCCCGGCCGCGATGTTGAGACCGCGCGCTCGGCCGGCCCTGGCCAGGCCCGCCTCGGACAGCCGGTCGTGCACCGCGCCGGCCAGCAGCGGATGGGGACCGAGCGCGGTCGCGAGCATCACAGGAGGCTGCGCCGAGCCGATGGCCGACGCGATCGCCGCATCGAGCGCCGGATGCGGACCCGCGAGCAGCGGCACGACAACCGCCCGCGGCTCGTGTGCGGGGCGGCTCTGGTCGAGCCGGTTCTGCTCGCGCCGCTCGCGCCGTGATCGCCCGTTGCCCTGTTGGCCGTTCCCACGGCGCTGCGAGACATTGGCCGCGAGCACGTCCGCGAGGTTGTCGGTGCCGCCGCTCAGGTAGCCAATCCTGATGTCCACGCCCGGGCACGACTCGGCCGCCGCCTCGGCGACCTGGCCGGCGAGGCTGGTCAACTCGGGGAAGTGAGAGCGGTCGGCGAAGCCGCCGGGTCTGGCCGTGCCCGGGCTCTGGCCGGGGACGGCCAGCACGAGGGCTGGGGCGTCGGACGCGACGCTGATCCTGTGCAGGCTCCTGTGGCGGCCCGCCCTGCGCTGGCGGCCGCCAGCCGCGCGGCGCGGCAGCCCGCCGACGCCGCGTTCCTGCGACCCCGGGACGCGCTGCGGCAGGGCGGGACTGGCTGGATTTTCCCCGTTGGGCGAGGTCGGCCTGCGCCGTGGCAGCGGCGAGAACGGCGCTGAGTCGGGGTTCAGATCAGTCACGCTCATGTATCGTAATGCTCGGCCGCCGACGCCGAGAGGCATTCTGTGATGTCTGCGATGATCTCACCTAATAGTCGGTGAGATCACAAATCCACTATTTGTGAATCGCAGTTTCTCCTGGGACGGGTGAGCCCTCAGACCTGGGCTCATGGCCGTCAGCCGGCCTCGCTGCCGTTGGCCTGGGCTGGTGCTCGCCCCCCGGGCGGGTCAGTCCGCGCCCAGCATGCTCCGGTGCACCGAGATCAGCGCGGCTTTCTGCTGCTCGGATAGCCGTTCGTCGGCGGCGATGGCCTGCTCGACCGACGGGACCTCAATCCCGGCGGAGCGCGCGTCGGCGTCGCCGTGGTGCAGCAGGCCGGCGTGGGTGAGCAGCGTCTCCGCGGAGACGTTGAGCGCCTCCGAGATCAGTTTGATGACCCGCATCGACGGCTGATGCAGGCCGCGCTCGACCTGGCTCAGGTACGGATTGGACAGCCTGGTCTTCTCGGCGAGCTGGCGCAGGGACAGGTTGGCCAGCTTCCGCTGCCTGCGGATGAAGTCGCCGAGCGCCTCCATCTGCGTGTCCCATGGTTCGTTCATATCGCTCCTGCTCCCACCGCCGACGGGGCGCGGCCGGTGGTCCTGCCATCGGCCGCGCCCCGGTCACCGCCGGACCTTACTTCGTGGTCGGCTTGGACTTCTTGGGCGTCGAGGTGCCGTGCTGCGCCTTGCCGGGCCTGGCCTTCGCGGCCGGCCGGCCCTTCTCGGTCGAGTGGGCCTTGTGGGTCGCGCTCGCCCTAGCGGCCTTGCCGTCGTCGCTGGCCGGCGTCGTGGCCTTGACGTCGTCGCTGGCCGGCGTCGTGGCCGGCGTCGTGGCCTTGCTGGCGCTGGCGGCTCCGCTGCCGGTCACCGCGGCGGTCTGCTCCGCCTTGGCGGTCGACTCGGGAGCCTGTCCTGTGGCCTGCGCGAAGGCGGCCGCGGCCTGGTGCGCGAGCGGCGAAGCCACGGTCCGCACCTGGCCGACGAACTGGCGCTGGGCGGACCGCACCTGGCCGGCGAGGTCCGTGGCGCCGGTCTTGAGGTGGTCGGCGTTCGGCAGCTTGCCGAACAAGCCAGGGGCCTTCTCGCGCAGCTGACCCAGCTGCTTCTCGGTGAGCTTCGCGAGGTCCTCGGGGCTCGGCAGCTTGGCGAGCAGGACGGGCGCCTTCTCGCGCAGCTGGCTGAACTGCTTCTCGGCGAGCTGGGCGAGTTGGTCCGGGCTCGGCAGCTTGCTGATGCGGATAGTAGGCATGCTGGGGAGCTGCGGCCGGATCATCTGAGCGGTGGCCGTGACGTTCTTGACGGTGTTAGTCACCCTCCGGTGTCCCTTGCGGGCAGCGGCAAGAACCTGGTCCTGAAGCTCCTGCCCCACGGCGCGGGTGTCGATCATTGGAATCCTCCTCCTTCTGCTACAGCTAACTATAGTTAGCAACGATTGATATGTCAAGCGAGGCAGGGGCGGCGGGGGCGCGGGCGGCGGGGGCGCGGGCGGCGAGGGCGCGGGCGCACGGCCGTTCGGCGCCCGTTGCGGCAAATCCGGGTCGGCGTTGGTTGATATCACGGGTTAGGGCGCCGCGAAACGGGCAAACCGGACAGCGAAATGGTCCTACCGAGTGATAAGTTCCTGCGGCGCTAATGGAGGCGGGCGGATCCGGGCTGAGGAACCGGGCGCAGGCGATAAAGCGGGCAGCGCGGGGCTGCCCAGAGCCTGCGAGCGTCACCGCCGCGCTGCGCCCCGGCCGGCGTCCGTGCTGAGCCCCGGCCGGCGTCCGTGCTGCGCCCCGGCCGGCGTCCGTGCTGAGCCCCGGCCGGCGTCCGTGCTGAGCCCCGGCCGGCGTCCGTGCTGAGCCCCGGCCGGCGTCCGTGCTGCGCCCCCGGCCGGCGTCCGTGCTGCGCCCCGGCCGGCGTCCGCGGCGCCGAGCCGGGCGTCGCCGCGGCTAGGCCGAGCCGCGCGCCTTGACCAGTCCGGTCTCGTAGGCGAACACGACCGCCTGCACTCGGTCGCGGAGGCTGAGCTTGGCCAGCACCCGGCCGACATGCGTCTTGACGGTGGCCTCGGAGACGAACAGCCGCTCGGCGATCTCGGTGTTGCTGAGGCCCTGCGCGATCAGCATCAGCACCTCGCGCTCCCGGCTGGTCAGCCCGGCCAGGTCCGGCGGCTCCCCGGCGCCATCGGCGGGGAGCATCGGCACGAACCTGTCGATCAGCCTGCGCGTCGTGGAGGGAGCGACGACCGCGTCGCCGGAGTGCACTGACCTGATCCCGAACAGCAGTTCCTCGGGCGGCACGTCCTTGAGCAGGAACCCGCTCGCCCCCGCCTTGAGCGCGGCGAACGCGTACTCGTCCAGGTCGAACGTGGTCAGCATGAGCACCCGGGGCCGGTCACCGGCCTGGCAGATCCGCCTGGTCGCCTCGATCCCGTCGAGCCTCGGCATCCGCACGTCCATCACGACGACGTCGGCCGGCGTTCCGCGCAGCAGGGCGACGGCCTCGAGGCCGTCGCCGGCTTCGCCGACCACGGTCATGTCGGGCTGAGCGTCGAGCACCATCCGGAACCCGGTGCGCACGAGTTCCTGGTCGTCGACCAGGAGAATCCTGATGCTCACGCGGTGCCTCCCGCTCGCCTGCGGGGTGCCTGCGCCTCTGGCCCGCTCACGCGGCGCCTGGCCGTGCGGCTGCGGTCGGCAGCAGCGCCGTGACCTGGAAGCCGCCCTCCGGCCGTGGCCCGGCCTGGACCGACCCGCCGTACAGAGCGGCGCGCTCGCGCATCCCGGTCAGGCCGTGGCCGGCGCCGTCGCTGGCGGCCGCGCCGCCCAGCCCGCTGTCGGTGACCACCACCTCCACCGCGTCGGGGGCGTAACGCAGCAGCACGCTCGCGCGCGCCCACGGGCCGGCGTGCTTGCGGGTGTTCGTCAGCGACTCCTGGAGGATCCGGTAGGCGGCCAGCGCGGTCCCGTCCGGCAGCGGTCGCGGTTCTCCCTCGACGGTGCAGGACACCGGCAGCCCGGCAGCCCTGGTCTGTTCGAGCAGATCGTCGAGCTGGCCGATGCCCGGCATCGGCGCGAGCTCGGCCGTGCCGACCGTTCGCGCCGTGGCCGACACCGGGCGCACCGAGTCTGCCGAGCTCACCGAGTTCACCGGCCGCGCCGGACCCGGCGACCCAGCTGGCCCGGCCGGCCCGGTCGGCCCGGCCGCACCGACCAGGCTGGCGGCGCCTGCCTGACCGGCTACGGCGGCCGTCGCGGCCGGCTCGGACTCGTCGTTCTTGCGGAGCACGCCGAGCAGGACCCGCATCTCGGTCAGCGCCTGCCGGCCGGTCGCCGAGATCGCGGCCAGCGCCTCCCTGGCCCGGCCGGGATCGGTGCCGAGCGCGTAGGCGGCGCCGTCGGCCTGCACGACCATCACGCTGACGTTGTGCGCGACCACATCGTGCAGCTCCCTGGCGATCCTGGCCCGCTCGGCGGTCGCGGCGATCTTCGCCTGGGCGTCCCTGTCCCGCTCCAGCCGGGCGGCGCGCTCCTCGAGGTTGGCGTAGTACGCGCGGCGGTATCGCATCGAGTCGCCGAGCACCCACGCGATCAGGCACGGCCCGGCGAACAGGATCAAGCCCATCAGCGCCCAGTTCGACAGGCCCGAGCGGACCATGTGGGGATGCAGCTCCGCGAGCTCGGCAGCCGAGCCGAGCAGGCAGATCGCGAGCCCGGTCACCGAGATCCGCCGGACCGTGTACGCGGCGACGGTATAGAGCAGGACCACGATGGCGAGATCGGGCGCCGTCGGGCGGAGCAAGAACGCGACCTGGAACGCTCCGACCGCGATCACGGCGGCGAATGCCCCCACCGGGTGGGTGCGCCGGAACACGACCGGGATGGTCAGCGCCAAGGTGACCGGGATCATCAGATACCGGTGCAGCCCGAAGGCGGTCGCCAGGCCGAGGAACGCCAGCACCGCGGCGAGCACGCCGTCCACCAGCCTGGGGTGACGGCGCAGCCACGCGTACAGGGCGGACACGGCACCAGGCTATCCGCGCGCTTGTTCCATGACGTCATCCCGCGGGGTAGCTCTTCCTCATCCTGGTGGATGACTCACCCGCGAGCCGCCGAAGGTCAGCAGCGGGACGCTGGCGGTGTAGGGAAGCTGACTGCGGGTAGCGGATCAGCCATGTCACGAGGTAGCGCCGCAGGCCCAGGGCGCCAGCAACGGGGGACTCCCGGCTGGCTGGAACCCGAGCTCGCGACCCTGACCAGGGACAGGTTCTCCGATCCGGCGTGGCTGTTCGAGCGCAAGCTGGACGGCGAGCGCTGCCTCGCCCGCCGGGCAGGCGGCGGGCTGCGGCTGATGACGCGTAACCGCAGCGATGTCAGCTCTACCTACCCGGAGCTGCGCCAGGCGCTCAGCGACCAGTCCTCGCGTGACTTCGTCTGCGACGGCGAGGTCGTGGCGTTCGACGGCCAGGCGACGAGCTTCGGCCTGCTCCAGCAGCGGCTCGGCGTCCGCGATCCCGGTGCCGAGCTGCGACGCCGGGTGCCGGTGTTCTACTACGTGTTCGACCTGCTCGTCGCCGACGGCCGCGATGTCAGGGCGCTGCCGCTGCGAGAGCGCAAGAAGCTGCTGCTTCAGGTGCTGGCGTTCGACGACCCGCTCCGCTATACGGCCTACCGGGACTGCGACGGCGAGAAGTTCTTCGAGCAGGCCTGCCGGGACGGCTGGGAGGGGCTGATCGCCAAGCGGGCTGACGCGCCGTACCTGGCTGGCCGGACCAGGGACTGGCTGAAGTTCAAGTGCGAGAACGGCCAGGAGTTCCTCATCTGCGGCTACACCGACCCGCGGGGTTCCCGGGCCCACTTCGGCGCGCTGCTGCTCGGGTACTACGACGGCGCCGGCCGGGTGGTCTACGCGGGCAAGGTCGGGACCGGCTTCAGCGAGGCGACGCTGGCCAGCCTGGCCCGGTCGCTGAGCAGGATCGAGCGGAAGGACCCGCCGTTCCAGCGCGGCCAGCCGCCGCGCTCGGGCGGCGGCGCGCTGCCCAGGTCCGGCGTGCACTGGGTGGAACCCAGGCTGGTCGCCCAGGTGGCGTTCACCGAGTGGACGAGCGCGGGCCAGCTACGCCATCCCCGGTATCTGGGCCTGCGGCGCGACAAGGATCCTGCCAGCGTGGTGCGCGAGGTGCCCCAGGCGGCCGCGGGCGGCTAGCGCAGGTCGGGCCCGCCCCGCTGCGCCGAGTCGAAGTCGCCGGTGCCGTCCGCCTCGCCATCGGCGTGGCTCCGCGGGTAGACCGCGCGGCCGCCGACCGGGATTCTTTCCGGGTGAGTTCCCGTGGCCGATAGCCGCTTGATCTGCACGAACCGCTTGATGTCTCGCCACCCCAGCGCCAGCGCGGCCCCGACGGCCGCGACCGCTCCGAGCTTGAGCGTGGTCTTGATCACCTGTACCATCCCCCGTCACGCCATCCGGGACGGCTCGCCATCGTCGGTACCGAGTCGGCGGCAGCGAGCTGCTCCCGCCGTCATCATCGCATGGCCGATCGGGCAGCAACAGCGGCTCCCGCGGCCAGTCCGGCCCCGATCCCGGCCGCCGCTCCGGCCGCGGCCAGCCTGCTCGCCGTCGTGGGCTCGGCCGGACGCGGTGCGGCCAGCCGCTCGGGATGATCGCGGGGCAGTTCGGTCGCGTAGGCCAGCAGCTCCGCCAGGTGCATGGCCTCGCGGTCGCCGCTGTCGAGTTCGTGGATCTGCGTCCGGCAGCTGAACCCGTCGGCCAGGATGACCGTGTCGGGGGCCGCGTCGCGGAGCCGGGGAAGCAGGACCCGCTCGGCGAGCGCGCGGCTCACGTCGCCGTGGCCTGGCTGGAAGCCGAAGTTGCCGGCCAGACCGCAGCAGCCGGACTCCAGCGGCTCGGCCGTTGCCCCGGCGGCGCTGAGCAGCCTTGCATCCGCATCCCAGCCGAGCACCGCGTGCTGGTGGCAGTGCACCTGGGCCAGGACCTGGCGGCGTACCGGCGGCGGCTGCCAGCCAGGCGTGTGCTCGGCAAGCAGCTCGGCCAGGGTGAGCGTGTGGTCGCGCAGCCTGAGCACGTCCTGGTCGTCGGGGAAGAGCTCGGCGGCGTCTGAGCGGAACACCGTCGTGCAGCTCGGCTCCAGGCCGACGACGTAGCCGCCGCCTCTGACGTGCTCGGCCAGCCGGGCCACGGTCCGGGCGAGTATCCGCTTGCCGGTCTGGAGCTGACCGGTGGAGATCCAGGTCAGGCCGCAGCAGAGCGGCTCGGCCGGGATCTGGACTGCCCAGCCGGCCTCCTCAAGCACGCGCACGGCCGCCTGGCCGACGTGCGGATGGAAGTAGTTGGTGAACGTGTCGGGCCAGAGCAGCACGGTGCCGAGCGAGCCGGCCGCATGCGGCGGTTGCCCGTTCTGGCTCGCCCCGGCCTTCGCGCCCTGGCCGCCCGCGAGTGCGCGCCTGGCGTGCCAGCGCTGCAGGCTCTCCCTGGCGAACAGCGGCGTCTGGCGCGGCTCGATGCCGGCCGCCAGCGCGGCGATCCGGTCCAGCCCGCGCGCGTGGGTGAGCGCGTTCGCGGCGCCGGCCAGCCGCAGGCTGGAGACCAGCCGCGCGGCCGCCGGCAGCCAGCCGAGTGCGAGGTCCGACCGCGGCCGGCGCCATTGCCGGCCGCGGAAGTGCTGGGCGAGGAACTCGGCCTTGTAGGTGGCCATGTCCACGTTGGCGGGGCAGTCGGTCTTGCAGCCCTTGCAGGCCAGGCACAGGTCGAGCGCGTCGCGGGCGGCGGCGGACCGCCAGCCGTCGCTCACCGGCGAGTCGGCGTGCCCGTTCAGCATCTCGAACAGCAGCCGGGCCCGGCCGCGGGTGGAGTGCTCCTCCTCGCCGGTGACCTGGTACGAGGGGCACATGACCGCGCCGCCGGGATGGGAGTGCTGCCGGCACTTCCCGACGCCGACGCAGCGGTTGGCCGCCTGGGCGAACGATCCGCCGTCGTGCGGGTAGCGGAAGAACAGGTTCTGCGGGGTAGCTGGCGCCCAGTCGCCGCCGAGGCGCAGGTGATGGTCGAGCCGGGCGGGATGGACGACCTTGCCGGGGTTCATCCGGTTGTCAGGATCGAAGGTCGCCTTCAGCTCGCCGAACGCCCCGACCAGCCGCTTTCCGAACATCTTCACCAGCAGCTCGCCCCTGGACTGCCCGTCCCCGTGCTCGCCGGACAGCGAGCCGCCGTGCGAGACGACAAGGTCTGCGGCGCTCTCCATGAACCGGCGGTACTTCGCGACTCCCTCCGCGGTGTACAGGTCGAACGGGATCCTCGTGTGCACGCAGCCCTGGCCGAAGTGGCCGTACAGGCTCGGCATCACGTCGCTGCTGTAGCCGAAATGGTCGTAGAGGCGCTGCAGGTCGCGCAGGTAGCCGCCGAGCCGCTCCGGCGCGACGGCCGAGTCCTCCCAGCCTTCGAAGGTGTCTGGCTGGCCAGGCACGTGCGCGGTCGCGCCGAGGCCGGCCTCGCGCACCTGCCAGAGCTCGTCCTCCCTGGCCGGATCGTCGAAGAACTCCACGCTCGGGTGGTGCTCGGTCTCGTGCAGCGCGTCGAGCATCTGCTGCGCGGACTTGTCGACCTCCTCGGTGCTGTTGCCGCCGAACTGCACCATCAGGAAGGCCGATCCCTGCGGCAGTTCCCGCAGAGCCTGCGCGTTGAGGTGCTTGACCTGCTGGTCGCGGATCAGCCGGTGGTCGAGTCCCTCGAGGGCGATCGGCTTGTGCGGCAGGATCGCCGGGACCGCGTCGGCGGCCTTGTCGATGCTCGGGTAGCCGAGCACGACCAGGCTGCGCTCGGGCAGCAGCCGAACCAGCTTCAGCTTGGCTCGCAGCACGGTGACCAGTGTCGACTCGCTGCCTACCAGCAGGCCCGCGATGTCGAAGTTGTGCTCGGGCAGCAGCGAGTCCAGGTCGTACCCGGAGACCCGGCGCGGAATGTCCGGATACCGGCTCCTGATCTCGTCGGCGTAGGTGTCGCGAAGCCGGCGCAGCCTGCGGTAGATCTCGGCCCTGCGGTCGCCGCGCCGCTCGATCTCGGCATACTTCCCGTCGCCGGTCGGACCGCACCAGAAGCTGGTTCCGTCGTAGAGCAGTACCTCAAGGGCGGCGACGTTGTCGACCACCTTGCCGGTGCGCTGGGCAGTCGCGCCGCATGAGTTGTTGCCGATCATGCCGCCGAGCGTGCAGTTCATGTGGGTGGCTGGCTCGGGGCCGAACCGCACATTACGCCACGCGAGCTCGGCGTTGAGCACGTCGAGCACGATGCCGGGCTCGACCACGCAGGTCTGGTTGTCGTCGGCGACGCTGACCACCCGGTTGCAGTACTTGGACCAGTCGAGCACGATCGCCTCGTTGGTGCACTGTCCGGCCAGGCTGGTCCCGCCGCCGCGGGAGAGCACCGGAACGCCGTGCTCCCGGCAGACGGCCACGGCCTCGACCGCCGCGTCGACGCTGCGCGGAATCACGACGCCGATCGGCACCTGCCTGAAGTTCGAGCCGTCGGTCGAATAGGCCGCGCGGCTTCCCGCGTCGAACCGCACCTCGCCGGCGACTCGCTCGGCGAGCTCGCGCTCGAGGCCCGACGTGTTCGCGCGGCCCGCAGCGCCGTCGGCGGCGACGACGGCGATCCGCCGTCCAGGAAGCTCGCCGGCCATGTGCCCTCCCGCTCCGGGTCGGTGCCGAAGGCCGTCAGGTGCGCGACGCGCGCGGCCAGCGGCAGTTCATATGCACTGCCCGGACTGGGCGCGTCAAACATGACCGGCCTGGGCATTCCCCGCAGCGCGGGGTGTCCCGGGCGGTCAGGGACGGTCGCCGCGCGCCGGAGTCTGCTCGGGTACGCGGTCCTTGCCCTGCTCGGGGACCGTGTGCTCGGTGCCCTGCCCGGGGACCGTGTGCTCGGTGCCCTGCCCGGGGACCGTGTGCTCGGTCCCCGGCCCGGCCGTCGGCGGGCTGCCCTGCCGCGGCACGTTCTCGTCGGTTTCCGGCACGAGCGGTGCGCCAGGGTCAGGCATCACCTGCCGGCCTCCCTCGCGGGCCGCGAAGGCGCCGCCGATCACCTCGCGGTGCGGCGCGGACTCCTGCGGCGGGCCCGGGCTGCGCTGGCCCGCACGGAAGACGAGTACGATCCAGAGGGCCAGGGCGGCCGCGAAGGCGACTGCCATGATGCCGAGCCAGTAGTTGGGCATTGCGCTCACCTCCGACGGAAGTCATTTCCGCTGTTCCGGCCCGGCAAGCATGGGCGGCCGAGCACGGCCGAGCACGGCAGGACGCGGTCAGGCCGCACGCCGCTGCGCGGTCTGGCTCGTCGGCCACCGCGCCGGCGCCGACGCGGCGCTCCTGGCTGGCCTGGCGTCCTGGGCGGAGATGCACCGTTCGTACGCGGCCGCGGTCTCCGCCGCGATGCGCGCCCACGGGTAGCGTGACCTGGCCCGGTCGGCGGCGGCGATGCCGAACGCCGTGAGCTTCATCGGAGTGGCGAGCAGGTCGCGCAGCCGCCTGAGGAGAACTTCTGGCCGGCCGGGCGGCAGGAGCAGGCCGGTTGTGCCATCGATGACCGCGTCAGCATGCGCGCCTACCGCGGTCGCCACGACGGGCTTGCCGCAGGCCATCGCGCTGATCGCGGCGGTGCCGTACGGCTCGTAGCGTGCCGCGCTGACGAACAGGTCGGCCGAGCGCATCAGGGCAGGCAGGTCCTTGCCGACGACCAGGCCGGTGAAGGTGACGCGGTCGGCGACGCCGAGCGCGGCGGCCAGCTTGCCTAGCTTCTTGCACGCGATGTCCGAGTCAAGCTCATCCTGGTCGGGTCCGCCCGCGATGACAAGCTCGGCTCCCGGCAGGCCGGCCAGCGCCTTGAGCAGCGTGCCCAGGCCGCTGTGCTCGGCGAGGGAGCCGACATGGAGCAGCCGGAACTCACCGTTGCGCTTGGCGGCAGGCCCTTCGGGATCGAAGCGGCTCGTGTCGACGCCACAGGGCACCACCCTGACCCTGGCGCCCGGAATCCCGAGCCCCGACAGCTCAGTGACCTCGTCGGAGGCGGCCGCCAGCACCCCAGTGACTGTCCGAGCGATGCAGGCCTCCATCCGGATCCTGGCGCTTGCCCCAGGACCAGGCACGCCGTAGCGCGCCTCCGCGGTGCCCAGCGAGCCGAAGCTCTGGATGACCGGGACGGGCTGCTCGCGCGCCGCGAGCAGGGCAGCGAGACCGCTGGTCCAGTGGTGCGCGTGCACGATGTCTGGGGTGTCCTTCCGCCAGCGCGCCGCGAGGTACCTCGCGATCTCGGCGACATGCTGGGGAAGCTGGTCGGCGGGAACTGGTGCGGGCGGTCCTGCCTTGATGTAGCGGGCGGTCAAGCCGGGAGCGAGCGTCTCGCGGTCCGGCATTCCGGGCGCGACCTTGCGGGCGTAGATGACGACGTTGTGCCGCTGCGCGGCGAGCGCCTTGCCGAGACCGGCGACGTGATCGGCCTGCTCCGCGGCGTACAGGTCTGACGCGGTGGCCGGAGCTGAGACATGCCGTGCGACGAGGGCGATCTTCATCCCTGGGGCCTCCTTGCGGTGTCCGGGCTGATGTCACGCCGCGGATGCCTGCCAGGTAGCCAGCCGGGGGGTTCTGAGCGCTACGAGCGAGTCGCTAGTACCACCGCGAAAACGGGAAAAGGCACACCCAACACCATCACGCCGTGACAGACGGGTGTGCCTGCGTCGTAAGCACTGCCCGAAACGCTACCCGAGGTCGGCCTGCCTGTCCAGCGCGCGCGGTCCGCTCCGGCGTGGGACCGGTGCCCGCGGCCGGGCTAGCCGAGCTCGGACCGGCTGAGCCGGCGGCCGCTGGCCCCGCAGCCCGGGCGCGCATAGCATGTCCCTGTTAATGCATCGATGTCGTGGCGTAGTTCCGGCGTCGACGCGTCGTGCCGGTCCTGGTCGGCCTGATCCGGTTTGGGGGTACGGCGTGCCAGAGTTCGAGCTCTCGGCTTCCGAGAGCGATGGCACCTTGGTAGTCGGCATGGTCGGCGACCTGGACATCGTCACCAGCCGGCAGCTTGACGACCTGCTGGCAGACTCCCGCGCCAGGATCGACCGGGTGGTGCTCGACCTGTCGGTGGTCGACTTCATGGACACGAGCTCGCTCGCCGTGATCGTCGGCCACTGGAAGGGCCTGGTGGCGGCCGGCGGATCGCTGGCGCTCGCCGGCGCGAGGTTCCAGTACACGAGGACCTTGTGGATCACCGGCCTTGCCGACCGGATCCCGATGTACGACACCGTCGAGCTGGCGATCGCCGCGCAGCAGGCCGCCGCCGAGGAAGCGAGCTGATCGCCCGATCCGGTCAGCTGTCCGCTGGCTCAAGGTCCACGGCGAGGCGCGGACGCGATTCGAGTATCCGGTCGCGCAGGTATCCGAGCGCGTGCGCGAGCAGCCGCGAGACATGCATCTGGGAGATTCCTAGCTGATCGCCGATCTCGCGAGCTGCAGGCAGTCGACCGCGCCGGCGTCGAGCAGGCGCGCCGAGTCGGCCAGGGTCCAGCTGTACTCGCCGGCCGCCACATCCGGCGCGACCTGCTCCCTGATCGCGGCGAGGCCGGCAGGATTCTGGCTCGACACGGGTTCCTCGAACCAGCTGACGCCGTAGTCGCACAGCCACGCGCCCACTCGCACCGCCTGGCCGGTGCCGTATCCGCCGTTGGCATCGACGTACAGCTCGGTGTCCGGCCCGATCACCTTCCTGGCCAGGGCGACGCGCTCACGGTCTCTTCGCTCGTTGCCGCCCCAGGACTCGCCGACCTTGATCTTCACGCGCGGGATCCGGTCACCGTGCACCCATCCCGCCAGCTGATCGCGGGTCTGCTTCTCGTCGTAGCAGATGAAGCCGCCGCTGCCGTAGATCGGCACGTCCGGCCTGACCTGGCCGATCAGCGCCGCCAGCGGGACGCCGAGCAAGCGTGCCTTCAGGTCCCAGAGCGCGATGTCGACGGCGGAGATGGCGATTGACGCGATTCCCTCGCGCCCGATGTTGCGCACCGCCCTGGTCATCGCCTCCGCCGCGCGCTGTACGTCCATGGCGTTCGCGCCGGCGACCAGGCTGGCGAGCGCGTCGCGGATGAGCCCGGCCGCGACCGGTGAGCCGTAGCTCCAGCCGAGTCCCTGCTCGCCGTCCGCCAGGACCCTGACGATGATCATGCCCGTGGAGTCCCAGGAGAGCGTCCCGTCGGACTCAGGGGCGTCGGTGGGGATCACGTAGGACGCCGCGGTCACTGTCTCCACCGGAGGGCCCGCCTTCGCCGGCGACTCCGTGCCGATCGCGGGCCCTGTACTCACCGCGGACCTGCCTTCCTGGCAAGCGCCCCGCCGGCCTCAGCCGGGGGCCGGACTCAGGTCAGCTACCGGGATAGCCGGCCGCCAAACCAGGCCTGCCACCCGCCTGATCGGCGCCGCGGTGAGTAATACCCGGAACAGGGGTAGCGGAACAGCGCGCCGACACCTCCTTCCTGGATAAGTACGTCAGGGCCATGGGCAAGTGGCGCGAGCAGATGACCGGTCAGCAGGACGAGCTCAGGAGCCCCATCGCCCCGCAGTACGTGGTCGGCGTGCTCGATCAGCTGGCCGCCGACGACGCGATCCTGACCTGCGACAGCGGCACGATCGCGACCTGGGCCGCGCGGCACTGGACGATCACGGGCGGCAGGCAGTTCTACCTGTCGGGCAACCTGGCCAGCATGGCACCCGGCCTGCCCTACGCGGTAGGCATCCAGCATGCCCTGCCCGGGCGGCAGGTCATCGGATACGTCGGCGACGGCGGGTTCTCGATGCTGATGGCCGAGTTCCTGACCGCCGTGCAGCACAGGCTGCCAATCAAGATCGTGATCAACAACAACAACTCGCTCGGCCAGATCCTGTGGGAGCAGATGGTCCTCGGCTACCCAGAGCACGGCGTGCGCTACCCGCAGCCGTTCGCCGACTACGCCTCCTTGGCGACCGCGAACGGCGGGCTCGGGATCAAGGTGGAGCAGGCCGAGGACGTGCGCGGCGCGATCAGCAAGGCGCTGGGCCACGACGGTCCGGCACTCGTGGACGTCAACGTCAACCCCGACGAGCCGCCGCTGCCCGGCAAGGTGGAGTACAAGCAGGCCAAGAAGTTCGCGGAAGCGTTCCTGCGGGGCCAGCCGCGCAAGGCGACGATAGCCACCACCTTGTTCAAGGACAAGATCGAGGAGCTGAAGCCGTAGCGTGCGGGCGGGCTACTGGCCGCGCCGGGCGATGCCGACGAGGCCGCCGAGCACGGCCGCTCCGGTTACCCCGGCCGTCACCTGGCCGGCATGCTGGGAGAGCCACATCTGCGGCGACCGGTCATGTGATCGGCCGGAGAACTCGCCGCGCGCGCCGAAGTCCGGCCCGGCGGGACCGTCGGCGGGTTCGCACAGGTTGTCGGGCCGGCTCGCCCTGGCAGGCTCGTCGGTCTGCTGGGAGTCAAAGCCGGTCCTGGCCAGGTATCGGTCGAGCAGCGCGGGCGCGATCCGGTTCGCGATCAGCGTGGCCGCGGTCGTGCCGCCGACCCAGTACATTCGCCTGCGCGGATGATCCGCCGCGTACGCGATGCCGCGAGCGGCAAGCTCCGGCTGGTAGATGGGCGGCACCGGCTGCGGCTGCCTCGGCAGCCTGGAACGGACCCAGGAGAACTGCGGCGTGTTCACCGCGGGCATCTGCACCACCGTGACATGCACGTCCGAGCCCTCGTGCAGCAGCTCGCATCGCAGCGAGGAGGTGAACCCGACGATCGCGTGCTTGGCCCCGCAGTAAGCCGACTGCAGCGGGATGCTGCGCTCGGCGAGCGCCGAGCCGACCTGCACGATCGTGCCGTGATCACGCGGCCGCATCCGGTTCAGCGCCACCATGGTCCCGTGCACGAAGCCGAGGTAGCTGACCTCGGTGACCCGGCTGAACTCCTCGGGACTGATCTCGGCGAAGGGAGCGAAAACGGAGCTGAAGCCGGCATTGATCCAAGTGTCGATGGGCCCGAGCGCCTCCTCGATCTGATCGGCCGCGGCGTCGAGCCTGGCGTAGTCGGCGATGTCGGCGGCGACGGCCAGCGCCGACCCGCCGGACCTGGTGACGTCGTCGGCTGCGGCGTTGAGGCCATCGGCGCCGCGCGCGATCAGGCCGACCCGGTCGCCGCGCCGGCCGAACAGCCGAGCGGTAGCCCGGCCGATTCCGGCGCTGGCGCCGCTGATAACGACGGTCTGAGTCATGCGCGGGCGGCTACCCGCCGCTGCGCCGCGCAAACCGACACCGGTGCAGGGCGCGGTGTTTGATCGAATCGCAGCTGGAGAGCGGTAGCCGCCATGGGGAGAAACACAACTGTGGGGACGAGACTGATCGAGTCGGCCAGCGAGATCCGCGAGCACTATGCCGGCAGCGCGGACCGGCCGCTCGGCGGCTACCTGGTGACGGTGACCGTCTACTCCTCGGTCGTCGCGGCACTGGCCGGCGCCGACATGCTGCAGTTCGTTCACGCCTGGCTGACGAAGGCGGCGTCCTGACGCCGATGCGAGACCTGTGGCGGCCCCGCGTCCTGCGGGACTACTCGTTCATCGCCGACGGCGAGCGCGGCGGCCTGATCGGGCCCGATGGCGCGATCGTCTGGATGTGCGTGCCGCGCTGGGACAGCCAGGCCGTGTTCTCCTCGCTGCTCGGCGGCGAGGGCGGGTATGCCGTGACGCCAGACGACCCGTGGCATGTCTGGGGCGGTTACTACGAGCCGGCCAGCCTGATCTGGCGCAGCCGGTGGGTCGGGCCGGGGGTGATGGAGTGCCGGGAGGCGCTCGCGATGCCGGCCGACCCGCATACCGCGGTGATCCTGCGCCGGATCGAGGCGCTGGACGAGCCGGCCAGGGTGCGCGTCATCCTCGACCTCCGGGCCGGTTACGGTCGCGGCCGGATACGTGACTTGTCCCGAGCGGAAAGCATCTGGACCGGCCGCAGCGGTGCGCGAGCGAATACCGGGGCGGTGTGGCTGCGGTGGTCCGGTGCAGGGCGGGCGCGTCCCGACCCGGCCGGGCGGCTGTCGCTCGCCCTGACCGTGCCGGCCGGGCAGCACCATGACCTCGTGCTCGAGATCTCCGACCGGCCGCTCGCCCAGCCTCCGGCCGATGCGGAGGCTGCCTGGCAGGCGACCGAGGAGGCGTGGGCAGCGGCCGTGCCGAAGTGCGACGACCTCGTCGCGTCCCGCGACGCCACGCACACGTACGCCGTGATCAGGGGCCTGACGGCCAGGTCAGGGGGAATGGTCGCCGCCGCGACGACGTCACTTCCCGAGCGGCTCGAAGGCGTGCGCAACTACGACTACCGGTACGCCTGGATCCGCGATCAGTGCTACGCGGGCATGGCGATGGCAGCCCACGGAGCGGGCAGCCAGCTGTCGGGAACGATCGGGTTCATCACCGGGCGGCTGCTCGCCGACGGGCCTGACCTGAAGCCGGCCTACACGGTCAGCGGCGATCGCATTCCTGGTGAGAGCGGCCTTCGGCTCCGTGGCTACCCGGGCGGCTCGGCGCGCGCGGGAAACCGGGTGAACGCTCAGTTCCAGCTCGACAGCCTCGGCGAGGCGCTGCAGCTTCTCGCTGCTGCGGCGGAGCTGGACCTGCTCGGGCCCGACGACATGCGGGCCGCCGAGGTGGCCGCCGCGGCGATCGAACGGCGATGGACCGAGCCAGAGGCCGGCATCTGGGAGCTGCACGACGACTACTGGACCCACTCCTGGCTCGCGTGCGTCGCCGGACTCCGCGCCATGGCGGGCGCCACGGCTGCGCATGGCGGGCGGCTCGCTGCGCGCTGGAGCGGGCTCGCGGATGCGATCATGGCGGACCTGGATCGCGCGGTGCACAAGACTGGGCGGTGGCAGCGCACGATCTCGGACCAGCGCGTGGACGCCTCGCTGCTGCCCTCCGTGCTGCGCGGTGCACTGCCAGCAGGCGACCCCCGCAGCGAGGCGACGGTGGCCGCCGTTTCCGCCGAGCTGGCCGACGACGGCTACCTCTACCAGTTCCGCCATGACGACAGGCCGATGCACGAGGCCGAGGGTGCCTTCCTGCTCTGCGGCTTCTGGATGGCGCTGACCATGCATGTCTGGGGCGACGACGTGGCGGCGGCGCACTGGTTCGAGCGCAACCGGGCAGCCTGCGGGCCGGCCGGGCTGTACACCGAGGAGTACGACGTGCACCAGCGCCAGCTGCGCGGAAACCTGCCGCAGGCCTTCGTTCACGCGGCGATGCTCGAGTGCGCTGTCCGGCTGTCCCGAGAGGCGGGACTCGGCGGGGCGGTGTCGCCCGTGATCGAGTGAGCCGTCGCATGCACGCGCCGAGCGCGGGTAGAGCGGCTAGGTAAGTCCGGCCCGGGCGATCCGGCCGCGAAAGCCACGGACGCGGGAAGTGATGGGCATGCCGAGGGGATCAAGCCAGCAGCGGGAAAGGCAGTACGCGCACATCAGGGACAGCGCACGGAAGCGCGGCGAGAGCCAGGAGCGGGCAACCGAGATCGCGGCCCGCACGGTCAACAAGGAGCGGGCCAGGGCCGGGGAGTCGAAGTCCGCCAGCCGGACATCGAAGAAGGACATCTCGTCTTCCCGCCGCGGCGGGCTGCGCTCACGCAGCGGCGCGGGCGGGCCGACCTTCGCGCAGCTCTACAACGAGGCACGCCAGCGGGGCATCAAGGGCAGGTCGTCGATGAACAAGTCGCAGCTGGCCCGCGCGCTTGGCAGCTGAGGCGGCGCAGGCGGCTCGCCCCGGTTCCGGCCTGCCGAGCCCGCGCCCGGCGGCGTGCGGCCGCGGAGCCCCGGCGCACCGGTGATCACCGGTAGTTAATGGACCGGCTCAGCGGGTAGTCAAAGGACTTCCGGGCACATCGGAGCGGACAGCGGAAGGAAGCGAACCGGAATGGCAACGGCCAAGCAAACTCGGGCGGCCAGGGGCAACGTGAAGAAGGCGCAGCGGGCCGCGTCAGCGAAGAAGACGATCGCGCACATGCCGGCGAAGACCAAGACCGCGCTCGGCAAGCAGGGCGCGGCCGTGGCCCAGCGCAAGCGGGCCGGAGCGAGCACGCCCAAGACGCGGGCGGAGTTGTACGAGATTGCCAAGCGCAGGGACCTGCCGGGCCGGTCGAAGATGGGCCGCGACGAGCTGGCCAGGAAGCTCGGCCAACGCTGAACCTGCGCCGGCTGGCGTCAAGGATCACGAGCGAGCGGGCCCTGGCCGGGAGCGGCCGATGGTGCGAAGGTTGGGATCGTGGCCAGCAGCGGCGAGCAGCTCGGGCAGTACCGGGCCAAGCGCGACTTCAGCCGCACCCCCGAGCCCGCGGGGGCACGCGCCGGGCCGGCCGCCGGCGACGGTCATCGGCGGTTCGTGGTGCAGCGGCACCGGGCCCGCCGGCTCCACTACGACCTGCGCTTCGAGATCGACGGCGTGCTGGTGAGCTGGGCGGTGCCGAACGGCCCCACCCTTGATCCCGCGGTCAGGCGGCTCGCCGTTCACGTCGAGGATCATCCGATCGAGTACCTCGACTTCGAGGGCGTGATCCCGGCGGGAGAGTACGGCGGCGGCGACGTGATCGTCTGGGATCTCGGGACCTGGGAGCCGCACGCGACGGATGATCCGGCCGCCGCGGTAGCGGCCGGGGAACTGCACGTGGACGTTACCGGACGCAAGCTCCGCGGCCGCCTGATCCTGGTGCGCAGCAGTGGCCGGGGCCGGTCCCGGGACAGGGCCGCCGAACAGGCCGGCGGCGACTCCGACCAGTGGCTGCTGCTGCACAAGGCCGACGACGACGCGGTGCCGGGCTGGGACCCGGAGGACCATCCGCGCTCGGTGCTCAGCGGAAGGACCAACGAGGAGGTCAAAGCCGACCCCGACCGGCTCTGGCGGTCCGACCTGCCGCCCGCGCAGGCATCTGTCGCGCTGCGACCGCCCGCGGTCCCGCCTCCGAGCGAGGCCGAACTCGCGGCGCTCGACGAGCTGGGCTCCGGCGGCCGGTGGGACGTCTTCGGCCGCACGCTGCGGCTGACCAACCTGGACAAGGGGCTCTTCCCCGGACGGGAGGGCGACGAGGCGGCGGTGACGAAGCGGGAGCTGATCGGCTACGCGGCAAGGATCGCGCCGGTGATCCTGCCCTACCTGGCCGGGCGGCCGCTCAACATGCACCGCTTTCCCGGCGGCGCGGCCGTGCCGGGGTTCTGGCATAAGCAGCTTCCCGACCACGCGCCGGACTGGATTCCGCGCTGGGACAACCCGGAGGCAGAGCGCGGCAAGACGACGACATACCTGGTGGTCGACGAGCCCGCGGCGCTGGTCTGGGCCGCTAACTTCGGTGCGCTCGAATGGCACGCGTGGACCGCCCTGGCCGCCGACCCGCGCTGCCCGACCTACGCGCTCATCGATATCGACCCCGGTGCTTCGACCTCCTGGCAGGACATTCTCGTGCTGGCCAGGCTGCACAGGACCGCTCTCGAGCATCTGGGCGTGCGGGCGCGGGCCAAGGTCACCGGCCGGCGGGGGATCCAGATCTGGATACCGGTGGCGGCCGGCCCGGGCTACGAGGACACCAGGGGCTGGGTCGAGCAGCTCTCCAAGACGATCGGCTCGGTGGTGCCCGACCTGGTGAGCTGGAAGTGGGATGTCCGCGAGCGAGGCGGCCTGGCCAGGCTGGACTACACCCAGAACGTGAGCAACAAGACCCTGGTCGCTCCTTACAGCCCGCGGGCCGCGCCCGGCGCGCCGGTCTCGGCTCCGATCGCCTGGGAGGAACTCGACGATCCGGCTCTGCGTCCCGACGGCTTCACGATCAGGACCGTGCTCGGCCGGGTGGCCGAACTCGGCGACCTGTTCGGCGCCGTGCTCCGCGAAGGCCAGCAGCTGCCGCCGCTCGAGTAGCTTCCGGTCCGGCGAGCCGGCCGGCTAGAAGCGCCAGCCGCGCATCGACGGTGGCGGCTCGCCGGCGACCACCGAGTGCGCCCGGCACACCTCGGTCAGCGGGTCGGCGTGACCATCGGCGACGACGGCTCGGATCGGGTAGGTGCAGACGAGCGAGAACGGGAACTGGGCCCCGAGCTCGTTCCACATCGCCTCCACCTCGATCGCGGCGCTGACCAGCCCGGCGTCCCAGAGCAGCGAGACCATCTCGCCGAAGATCCTGACCGGCCGGCCTCGCTCGGCCGCTCGCCGGATGAGCGGAGTGATCTCGGACCAGAAGCCGGCCGGGTCCGCATGGTCGGAGACGACGAACCGGCCGATCGTCTCGTTCGCGTCGAGTTCGGAGTACGTGCCGTCCGCGCGGCCGGCCGCGAGGTCGATTCCCGCGCTGACCAGCATCCTGGCGAGCGAGAGCCGGTGCGACCTGGTGCCGGCCACGATGGTCGCGCCGCCGCGGCGGATGCCGTCGAGAAGATATCCGCCAACTTTCTGTGCGAGCTCGGCATCGTCGGCGTAGAAAAGCACGATATGGTCGCGAGGGCCGACGCTGAGGATCTCGGTGTGCGAGTCCACGACTGCTCCGGCTTGTCCGTTCGGTTTCGGATCATCGTCAGCTTTCTAACGTACCGCGATAGCTGAGGATCATTCGCGCCCGCTAGCCGCGCCGGCTGGACCGGTAGCTCGCGACTCCGTCCCCCGCCTGGCTGGCGAGGAAGGCCCCGCGCACGGTCACGAGGATCTCGTCGGCATGGTCGAGGCACGCCCAGACGGAGTCGCCGGCCGAGTCGGCGAGCTTCAGGACTCCCGGCTGGCTGCACCTTTTCCCGTCGACGTCGCGTACCTGGCAGGTTGCCCAGCCACCGCCGCCGGCTGCCATGGCGGCCGCCTCCGCCAGCAGCGAGAAGGGCGCGCAGGCGTCCTCATTCCCGGCCGGCGGCCGGGTGGCCGGCCGCTCCCGCCCGCCGAGCAGCACGGCGTTGCCGTCAGGGTCGCGCACCTGCGCCTCACCGCCAGGCAGTGGCCAGGGGCTGCCCGTGCCGAGCACGTCGAAGCCGCCCTCCCGCAGCGCCCCGATCACGGCGTCGAGATCGTCGAAGCACAAGCAGAACAGCAGCGGAAGCGGGGGGACGTCCAGCGGCGGCCGGGTCGAGGCGAGCAGCAGCTGGTACTCGCCGTGCTGCAGTGCCGACCACGCCGAGGCGGCGGCGTTCCCGCTCGAGCGCTCCCGGAAGCCGAGCAACTGGTAGAAGCTGCGGGAGGCCTCGATGTCCCTGACGTAGGTCGCGGCGACCATCCCCAGGACGGCGGGCGTCATCCGGACAACATACTCGGGTTTGCCCTCTGTCGGGTCCGCTGTCCGTCCGGATCACAGCGGCGGGTAATAGGCGGCCTCGCTGGCCGGTTCAGCTACGGCGCCTGGGGCGGATAAGCCTCGGGCGGAGCGGCCAGGGCCGGCCCGATCCGTGCGCTCGCGACGTAGGTCACGACGACCGCGACGATGACCAGCGGCATCACCGCGATCCCGTCGGAGGCGAGCAGAAGGGTCGCGAGCAGCACCGAAGTCAGCGGCAGCGTCAGCATCACGGAGGACATCGCGCCGATGCCCATGGCGACGCCGGCGACCAGCGGCAGCCCCGGCAGGTGCGACAGCGCGACGCCGCCGGCTGCACCGACGAACATGCCGGGAAAGACGGGGCCGCCACGGAAGCTGCCGAGCGAGATGGCGTAGCCGAGGCCCTTGCACACCACCAGCAGCACCACCGCTCCCGCGGTGTAGCCCGCCGCGTGGGTGACGAGCGGGCCGAGCGCCGACTGGCCGGAGAACAGCACGTCAGAAGCCGGCTTGCCGGTGCTCTGCGCGTATCCGATCGCCAGCCCCGCGACGATCAGGCTGCCGGCCGGCAGCACCGGCATCGTGTACCGGTCCGCCCAGCGCTGGACCAGGCGGCCGAGCCACCGCAGGCCGGTTCCGGTCAGCGCGGCCGCGACCCCGATGACGACCGCCCAGCCGAACTCGGCCAGGTCAGGCTGGGCGAAGTGCGGCAGGCCCGGGATCGCGAGCGAGAAGGTGCCCAGGCCGGTGAGGCTGCCGAGGCCGACGAAGATCAGCGAGCCGATGCCGGCGGCCAGCAGCCCCGGCACCAGGACCAGGCTCAGCACCGGGCCGCCGAGCCCTGATGCCCTCCATGAGCAGGAACGCGCCGACTATCGGCGAGCCGAGCAGGGTGCTGATGGCCGCGAAGCTGCCGGCCGACGCGAGCACCGCCTTCGCCTGGTCGGGCACCGGTCGCCTGGCCAGGCGCACGGCGAGGACGGCCAGTCCGCCACCGAGCGCGATCAGCGGCATCTCGGGGCCGAGCACCAGTCCGAAGCACAGTGTCGCCAGCGCGGCCAGGACGACACCGGGCAATGCCGACGGTGCCGGGGCGCCGTGCACCTTGAAGCCGCCGCCGGCGACGGCCCGCCGTTGCCCGGCAGGTAACTGATCGCCAGGCCGGCCAGCACCCCGCCGGCCAGCAGGACGGGCAGCGGCCACCAGCGCGGTGTGCTGACGAAGCCGAGGCCGTGCGGCAGCCGGGTGAACAGTTCCTTCTGCAGATAGCTGACCAGCGCGAGGAACCCGTAGGCGCTGGCCGAGACCGGCACGCCTAGCAGTGCAGCGAGCAGCAGCAGGCCCAGATAGCTTCTGCTGCGCAGCAGCGTGACCGGCTCGGCCCGCGTCGTCATCGGCTGGCCGGTGCTGGCACGCGGGTGCTCAGGTGACCTTGGCCAGGCCCGGGCAGCGCCATTTCGCCTGCACCACGGAGCGGCGCGGCCGGTACATCCGCAGGATCACGAACCAGGGATGCTCGCCGGAGGTAGGCAGCCAGTTAGCCGCCCTGGCCGATCCTGGTGAGCCAGGCTGGAGATAGATCGTCAGCCCGCCGTCCGGCTCGCGCTTGAGACCTGGCGTGCGATCGCCGACGGAGTAGCGCCCCGCCGGGTTCGGGATCAGGCTCATGTCGTACTCGGTGTAGGCCGTCAGCGACCAGAACGCGTCCACCGGCGGAAGCTCGCCGGCCGCGAACCGCAGCCGGTAGCGACCCCTGGGCGACAACCTCCGGCCGCCGGCATCGTCGAAGTTGACCAGGTAGACGGCCTCGGCCGGGTCGTTGGCGGTGATGCCCGCCAGCGACTGGTCGGCGGCACGCCGCAGGAAGTCGTCGCCGAACCTGCCCTCTTCCGGTGGCGGGTAACGCCAGCCGTTGATCGCGGTGGCCCAGTCACCGCTCAGGAACTGCTGGCGCAGCAGCGGCATCCCGATCGCGGCTGCCCGGATCAGGCCGCGCCTGACCGGCTCGGGCTGGGCCGTCACGTCGAGACCGGGACCGATGCCGATGCGGGCGAACTGGTCGAGCAGGAGCGCGTGGTGCGGCGGCGGCGGGTTCTCGGCCAGCATGGCGTTCAGGCTCTTCCACGGCGCGAGGGGGTCGCGCTGGGGATCGGCCGGCGCGTAGACGGCGCGACGCCGCGGCAGCCTTGCCCGCGGCTTCCCCCACTTGCTGAGCGGGGTCAGCCAGTACTGCTCCTGAAGCGCGCGGACGCTGGGAACGTCCTGGTGGCCGTCGACCAGGGTACGGCCGAGCACGAGGAGCCACGGGGTAGGTGAGGGCCGCGTCTTCTTGACGCCGGCCGGGAGCCTGCCCTTCCAGCCAGGCCCGGCGATGGCGAAGTGTCCCGCTCCCTTGCCCGTGCTGCGCTGGCCGACGTAGTCGAAGTTGTCCGAGCTGAATGCCATCAGCTCGAAAGTGAAGTAGCGGTTCCCCATGTCCGGGTGCGACAAGATGACCGGCTCACGGGACACGTCGACCCAGGCGAGCGAGTACAGGGTGTCGTTGTTCGGGCAGCCGCCGTCGCGGTAGGCCGCGTCGACCAGCTTGCCGGCGTGCCAGAAGTGATTGACCGCCGCGTAGGGGATGACGGCCGGGTCCTTCCGCTCGGCTACCCAGTCATGCCTGAGCCTGGCGTTGTAGATGTAGGGGAATCCGTAGATGAATGCCTGCACTCCGGTGGCGGAGGCGTACTCGGCGCGCCAGTCGTCGACCTTCCCGGTGAGGATCGGCGCCACGGCATCGCGAAGCATCAGGACCGCCGTGGGAAGCTGCCTGGCGCGATGCAGGACAGCCTCGGGCTGCCTGATCACATCGGCGACCGCACGGCCGTGCGGCGGCGCCAGGCGCGCCGTCAGCGCAGGCACTCCTGGCAGGTGCTGGGCGACATCGAGAACCGTCCCGGCGGCACGGCCCGCGCTCGGCGCCGCGGTAGCCCCGCGGCGGCCATCCGACGACTGTGGCATTCCGTCCCCCTCGCTGTTCCTCGCTGCCCGCTGCGCACCGGAGTCCCACCCTGTTCCGGGCCGCGGGCGGAGCCATCATCCGTGCCGGGTGATTGCACAGTGCCCGGCTATCGAACATTCATTTGAATCCTGGTTATCCTGGGACCATGACCAGCGCTATCCAGGGCTCACTATTCGACGTCGGGCAGGAGTTCGGGCTGGGCGGCCTTGGCCCCTCCGTCCGCCGGACGACGCTGGAAGGCGGGGCATGGCTCGACCTTGCTCCGGGCTGGCTGCGCGGCGCGGACGCGCTGTTCGAGCGCCTGGTTCGTACCGTGCCGTGGCGGGCCGAGCGGAGGCGGATGTACGACCAGGTCGTATCCGTCCCTCGGTTGCTGTGCCATTACGGCAAGGATCAGGCGCTGCCTGATGCCGCGCTGGAGGAGGCGCGGCGCGCGCTCGATGGCTGCTACGGTGCCCAGATCGGCGAGTCGCTCTGCACCGCCGGCCTGTGCCTGTACCGAGACGGGCGGGACAGCGTGGCGTGGCACGGCGACAACTCGGGCCGCCGGGTACGCGAGACCGTCGTGGCCATCGTCTCACTCGGCAACCCCCGCCACCTGATGCTGCGTCCCCGGCGGGGGAACGGCCACGCGCTGCGGTATCTGGTCGGCCACGGAGACCTGCTGGTCATGGGCGGCACCTGCCAGCGCACCTGGGAGCATGCCGTCCCGAAGACCGCCAGGGCAGTGGGCCCGCGGATCAGCGTCCAGTTCCGCCCGGCCGGCATTCGCTGACGGCCCGGCCTGCTGACGGCCGGCCTGCTGGCGGCCCGGCCCGCTGCAGGCGGGCGTTCTGGCTGGCCGGCGAGGAGGCTGCCGGGCGGGGCCGGGACCAGGCGGGGCCCGAGCATCTCCTGCTCGGAGTCCTGGGTGACGCCGAAGATCCGGCCGGGACCGGCCTGAGCCGCCGGGCCAGGAGAGGACGCGCGTACCTGGGCCTTCCCCGGCACGTGCCAGGCGTGGTCAGGCTGCTGATCGAGGCATCCGGTGCCAGCCTGGCGGTGCTGCGGGCCGACGTGCTGGCCCGCCTGCCCGCGGCGACCTGACGAGTCGCAGGCGCGCGTTCAGCCGGACCACAGGGCGTCGAGCGCGGCGTCGATCCTGGCCGTGAGCGCGCCGGCGAGAGGGACGGCCGGCCGGGGCGGGCTCGCGTCGGTCGCGTGGCAGGCGGCGAGCGCGGCGGCGTCGAGGAACCTGGTGAGCTGAGCCAGGCTGTGCCGGTCGTCACGGGCCGTGCGGTGATGGTGCAAGCGCAGCGGCGCGTACAGGTGCAGCTGATCGCGGGCCCTGGTGACCGCCACGTAGAACAGCCGCCTCTCCTCGTCCAGCCCCGCCGGGTACGCCAGTGCCATATCGCTCGGCATCGCGCCGTCGACCAGGTGCGGCAGGTGGACGACCGGCCATTCCAGGCCCTTGGCCGAGTGGATGGTAGAGATCACCACGTAGTCCTCGTCCAGCCGCGGCGGCCGAGCAGCCTGAACCACGCGATATCGTCGGCCGGGTTGGCGATCACGCGCAGCGCCGCGAGGAAGTCGCGGACGTGGGCGGCCTCGGTGACCTCAGGCCGCCGTACTTCACGAACGGGATGCCGCGGGCCGTGAGCTCGATCTCGAGCACGTCACTGTGGTGCGCGGAGCGCACGAGCACGGCCTGGTCGCGCAGGTCGGTGCCGGCCTCGTGGGCCTCGAGCACGCGGGCGCAGATCTCGCGCGCCTGGGTGGCCTCGTCGTAGCAGCGGACGAGCGCGGGGGTCAGGCCGGCGTCCCGGCCGGCGGTCAGCGCGAGTTCCAGGCCGGGCGACTGCGGCCGGACGGCGTTAGCCAGGGTCAGCACCGCCTGCCCGGACCGGTAGTTCCTGGCCAGCCTGAGCACGGTCAGGCCGGGAAAGTCGGCGCGCAGCCGCCGCAGGTGCCCCGGATCGGCGCCGCGGAAGCTGTAGATCGCCTGTGCGTCGTCGCCCACGCAGGTCAGCCCCGCGCAGTCGGGCTGGAGCAGCCGGACGATGTCGGCCTGCACGGCGTTGACGTCCTGGTACTCGTCGACCAGGACCGCGTCGAACATGCCGCGCAGCGCCGGGCCTGCCGAGTCGTCGGCCAGCGCGGCGCGCCAGAGCAGCAGCAGGTCGTCGAAGTCGACCAGGCTGTGGCTGCGCTTGTGGCCGACATAGCCGCGGAACAGCTCGGCCAGCCGGCTGGTGAACGGCGTGCACCAGGGATAGCTGGTCCGCACCACCTCGGCCGCCGGCTGCTGGGTGTTCACGCACCTGGTGTAGATGTCGGCGCAGACCGCCGCCCTGGGCGCCCGCCGTTCCGCGCTCACCAGGCCGTGCTGGGCGCGGAGCACGTCGAGCAGGTCGGTGACGTCGCCCGGGTCGATGACCGTGAACTGGGGCGGCAGCGAGAACGACTCGGCGTGCCGGCGGATGATCCGGTGCGCGATCGCGTGGAAGGTGCCGCCGGTTATCCGCTCCGGTGACCCGGCTCCGCTGCCGGGGGCGGACCTGGACAGCATCTCGTCGGCCGCCCGGCGGGTGAACGTCAGCAGCAGGATCCGGCCCGGTTCCAGCCCCTGGCCGCGCAGCCAGGCCGCCCGGGCCACCAGGGTCCTGGTCTTCCCGGTCCCCGCGCCCGCCAGCACCAGCAGCGGCCCGCCCGGCCAGGTCGCCGCCCGGCACTGCTCGTGGTCCAGGTTGTCGAGGACGGGGGCTGTTTCGAACACGACGACGAATGTAGCGGTCGCTTCCGACACTGCCCCGGGTGGCCAGCTCCCGGTGCCGCTGACCGGGATAAGGTCCTTCTCGGGGGTCACCGAGCCGCCTGCCGCAGGCAGTTGCGCGCACGGTTCGTTGAGGCTGGTCAGGCTCTTTCTGCGAGTTTGACCGCACGGGAGCCCGCTAGCCGGGAGCGCCGCCGGCCGGATAGCTGAGCCGGTCGCGGACGGCGAGGCTCACGGCCGGCGAGGCAGCTGCCCCGCCGGCCGTGCGCCGGTCGCGTCCTGGCGGTCAGAACCGCGGTGCCGCGGTCGAGATGTCGTAGCTCGACCCCCAGTACCACTGGGTCGCGGACGAGCCGGGCACGATGTGCGGGTAGCCGGTCGGGTCGGCGATCCAGTAGCGGACGTGCGAGCGCATCTTGGCCGGGAGCGTGGCGACCGCGGCCTTCACGGCCGGCCACTCCGAGCGCATGGTGTAGATCCTGGCCAGCGCCCGCGGCCGGTCGTGCAGCCGGTGCCAGGCCCAGCTCGCGGCCATGGTCGGGGTAGCGTCACCCGGCTCGACGTCGAGGATGGAAGCGGCATGGTCCGCCCCGGTGGTGTCGATCCACAGCACGGTCTTCCGCCCGGCGACCTGCGAGGGGGAGACGGCGTAGCCGCCGGTAGCGTAGGTGGCCACGGCCCTGTGCGCCGGGATCGCCGACGGCGTGACCGAGTCGTAGATGCGGTAGGCATGCCGGTGCCTGACCGGCGCGGCCGCCTGCTTCGCCGGTGGCTGGTGCTTCGCTGGTGGCTGGTGCTTCGCTGGTGGCTGGTGCTTCGCCGGTGGCTGGTGCTTCGCCGGTGCCTGATGAGCAGGCGCGGTGTGCTTGGCCGCCGGGGCGGTGTGCTTTTCTGCCGGGGCGGTGTGGTTGGCCGCCAGGTGCTTGGCCGGCAGGTGCTTGGCCGGCACCGGGCCGTGCGAGCTGGAGCCGTCCGAGTGATCCGCCGCGCGGACATCCGCGGCGCGGCTGAAGGCGCCGGAGTGGCTGACCGCGCCGATGACGGGTGCCGGGCCTGACGACACGGCGGTGACAATGCCCGCCGCGGCCACGGCGGCCGCTGCGGCGACGCCGAGTGTCACTTTCCGTGACGGCCGCCGGGTGAAACGGCTGGGGATGTTGGGGATGCGGAAAAGGGACTTCGGGAATGTGAAACGGGGGGTCAAGGTGTGCCTTCGGTCGGGCGCGGGGGAGCGCTCGTCGGTCACCCAGGGTGCCGCGGGTCGATGCGGTTGACGATGCACCTGGCTGCGGCTGGGGTACGCGGATGTGCGCGGGTCAGGGCGACACGTTGCTAGGGGGCAACCATCACGCGCCCGGGTGCTGTCTGTTACTCAGTGTGAACGCCGCATAGCGAACGGTAACTTCCGGAATCCGTTCATCAGGCATATGACGTCCATCACACACAGTGACCGATCGTCCAGGCGCGAACGATCGTCACCGCCAGCCGGTCGCGCTGTCGCACCGCGCTCCGGCGGACGCCAGCACCGCACCGATCGCCGGAACGGGATGGCCCGCCTTGCTGGCCGCGGCGGAGACGGCTGCGGCAACCGAGGCCGACGCGGCCGCCGGCGTGAGCGCGATCGCCGACCCGCCGAACCCGCCACCGGTCATCCGCGCCCCGAGCGCGCCCGCCGCGACCGCGGCCGCCACGGCGGTGTCCAGCTCCGGCGCGCTGACCTCGAAGTCGTCGCGGAGCGAGGCGTGCGAGGCGCTGAGTATCGGTCCGATCCTGGCGGGCAGGCCCGCTCGCAACAGGTCGATCGTGTCCAGCACGCGGGCGTTCTCCGTGACGACGTGCCGCACCCGCATGGCAAGCACCGGCTCGGCGGCGAGCCTGGCCAGCGCGTCGGGCAGGCTCGCGGCGGGCACGTCGCGCAGGGCCCGCACGCCGAGCAACCGGGCCGCGGCAGCGCAGTCCGAGAACCGCTGCTGGTAGCCGCTGTCGGCGAGATCGTGATGCACGCGGGTGTCGATGACCAGCAACTCAAGCCCGGCGGCCGCCAGATCGAACGCGATGTGCTCGGTCTGGCCGGTGCGAGTGTCGAGGAAAAGCACGTGCCCGGCGCGCGCCAGCATCGCGGCCATCTGGTCCATGACTCCGCACGGCACTCCGACGAAGTCGTTCTCGGCGTGCCTGGCCAGTTGCGCGAGGTCGGCGAGCGGCTGGTGGATGCCGCTGAGCGCGCTCACGGCCAGGGCGGTGGCGCACTCGAGCGCGGCCGACGAGGACAGGCCAGAGCCTGCGGGCACCGCGCCGTCGATCAGGATGTCGAGGCCGCCGACCTGGTGCCCGGCGGCGCGGGTTGCCCACACCACCCCGGCCGCGTAGCCGGCCCACCCGCCAGGATGGCCGGGCCGGAGGTCGGCCACCGCGACATCGGCCAGCTCGCCGGGCCGCTGCAGCGAGCGCACCGTCAGCCGCCCGTCCTGGCGTCGTGCCGCCGCGGCGGCCGTGCGCACCGGCAACGCGAGCGGCAGCACGAATCCGTCGTTGTAGTCGGTGTGCTCGCCGATCAGGTTGACGCGGCCGGGCGCCGACCAGATCCCGGCGGGCGGCTGCCCGGTCAGCGCGGTAAACGCCTCGGCCAGCCGCGTGAGTCGTGCCCGGTCCATAAGCCGGCGTCACCCCGGTCCATCAGCAGGCGTCACGAAGCAGCCTGGCGGCCGCTTCCGGGCTGACGTCGTTGACGAAGGCGCCCATGGCGGACTCCGAGCCTGCGAGGTACTTCAGCTTGCCCGTTGCGCGCCTGATCGAGAACAGCTGAAGGTGCAGGTAGGCAAGGTCGCGGTCGATCCGCACCGGCGCCTGGTGCCAGGCGGCGATGTACGGCAGCGTGTCGTCGAAGACCGCTTCCATCCGGCGCAGCACATCGAGGTAGAGCCTGGACAGCTCGGCACGCTCCTCGCCGCTGAGCGACGGCAGGTCGGGCAGCTGCCGGTGCGGGTAGAGGTGCACCTCCAGCGGCCACCGGGCGGCAAAGGGAACGAACGCCGTCCACAGGTCACCGCGGACGACCACCCGGTCCCCGCTGCGCTGCTCGGCCGCGAGCACGTCAGCGAACAGATTGCGCCAGGTCCGCTCGCGGTACGCCCGGGCCGAGTCCAGCATCTGCCTGGTCCTGGGGGTCAGGAACGGGTAGGCGTAGATCTGGCCGTGCGGGTGGGACAGGGTGACGCCGATCTCGGCGCCCCGGTTCTCGAAGCAGAAGACCTGTTCGGCGTGCGGCAGCGCTGACAACGTGAGCGTGCGGTCCGCCCAGGCCTCGATGACCGTGCAGACCCGCTCGGGCGTCAGGGCCGAGAACGAGGAGTCGTGGTCCGCGGTGAAGCACACGACCTCGCAGCGGCCCAGGCCGGTGCGCTGGCGCTGCAGGTCGGTCTCCCGGCCGGGACCCGGGCCGGCGTTGGCGGCCATCGCGGCGAACGCGGGGAAGCGGTTCTCGAATACGACCACGTCGTAGGACGGCGCCGGGATCTCGGTGGGCCTCTCCGCGGTGGACGGGCAGAGCGGGCACTGGTCGTCGGGCGGCAGGTAGGTTCGGTCATGCCGGTGATCGGCCAGGCCTACCCACTCCCCGAGCAGCGCGTCGTAGCGGACTGTCGGAAGCGGCCGGAACGCCGGCAGGTCACGGGGATCCGGCATCGTCCGCACGGCGTCGTCTGACTCGTCGAAGTAGATGATCTCGCGGCCGTCGGCCAGCCGCGCCTGGGTCTTCTTCATGGGCCGTCGCTGCCGTCGCTGCTGCCGTTGCCGCCGCCGCTGACGCTGGCGATCAGCAGCTCGCCGACCCGGTTGGCGAGAATGCCCTGGGCGTCGGGGGGCAGGCCGTCGTCGGTCACGAACGTGCCGACGTCGGACAGCGCGGCGATCTGGCTCAGTCCCACGATGCCCCACTTGGTGTGGTCGGCAAGGACGACCAGGTGCCGTGCGGAGCCGGTGAAGGCGCGATTGGTCTCCGCCTCCATCAGGTTCGGGGTGGTGAGCCCGGCCCTGGCGTCGGCCCCGTGCACGCCCATGAAGAGCATGTCGACGTGCAGTGACCTGATGGTCGCCACGGCGACGGGGCCGACCAGCGCGTCCGACGGAGTGCGCACCCCGCCGGTCAGGATCACCGTCTGGTCAGGGCGCTGGCTCTCGTGCAGAACCTCGGCGACCGGGATGGAGTTCGTCACCACGGTCAGGTGCGGACTGCTGGTCAGGTGCCTGGCCAGCGACCAGGTCGTCGTGCCGGCCGTGAGCGCGATGGCGACGCCGGGCTGGATCAGCGAGAGCGCGCGGGCGGCGATCGCGTCCTTCTCGGTGAGCTCGCGCACCGACTTCGAGGCGAAGGTCGGTTCCTCCGCGGCGGGCCCGACCCTGGTCGCTCCGCCGTGCACCTTCGCGAGCAGGCCGCGTCTGGCCAGCGCATCGAGATCGCGCCGGATGGTCATGTCGGACACGCCGAAGAGCTGGGTCAGCTCGCCCACGCGCACGCCGCCCGACCGCTGCACCTGCTCAAGGATGTGGGCGCGACGCCGCGGGGCGAGCTCGCTCATGCTGTGTCTCCCGCTCGCGCTGTGTCTCCCGCTCGCGCTGTGTCTCCCGCTCGCGCAGCGCCGTCGGCCGGTGCGCCGCCGGTGCGCCGCGCACCTGCAGTGAGCCTCGTGATCGCCAACAACCTCACCGCCATCAACCCGACAACCTCCAACATGATCCAACGAGGATGTTACGCAGATGCGACGGATTAGCAAACAAAATCAATCAGAATGCCTTGACAACTACCGTGAATCGAGAGTACGCAATGATGTGCGCATATGGAGGACTCTGTGCGTAGTAGCCCGGTCGAACAGGAGTTGTCACAGGAGGCGCGATGTCCGACAGCACCATCCCACTGCCCTCGACGCAGGCTCACGTCGGCCGCCGCGGGCTGCTCAAGGGGCTTGCAGGCATGGCAGGCCTGGCCGCCCTCGACCCGGTACTGAGTGCCTGCAGCAGCTCGGGCTCCCCGGGCGGCGGCGGCTCCGCGAACTCCATCACCTTCGGCTCCAACTACTCCGACCCGGCCCCCAAGCAGGCCTTCGCTGCCCTGGTGGCGGCCGCGACGAAGAAGACCGGCGTCAAGATCAGCGTGAACACGGTCGACCACAACACCTTCCAGAACAACATCAGCAGCTATCTCCAGGGCACGCCCAACGACCTGTTCACCTGGTTCGCCGGCTACCGGATGCAGTTCTTCGCCGCCCAGGGGCTGGCCACGCCTATCGACGATGTCTGGGAGAAGATCGGGGGCAACTTCAACACCGCGGCGAAGGCCCTGTCCAAGGGCCTGGACGGGAAGTACTATTTCATCCCGATCTACAACTATCCGTGGGTGGTGTTCTACAACAAGAGCACCTTCAAGCAGAAGGGCTACACGATCCCCGCGACTTGGGACGACTTCATCGCGCTGGCGAAGCAGATGAAGAAGGACGGGCTGATCCCGCTCGCCTTCGCCGACAAGGACGGCTGGCCAGCGCTCGGCACGTTCGACATCATCAACCTCCGGCTGAACGGCTACGACTACCACATCAAGCTGATGAAGCATCAGATCCCGTGGACCGACAAGGGCGTCACTGCGGTGTTCAACCAGTGGCTCGAGCTCATGCCGTACCTGCAGAGCGGCGCCAACGGGCGGATCTGGGAGGACGCGGCCAAGACGCTGGAGAAGAAGCAAGCCGGCATGATGTTCCAGGGCACCAACCAGGTGGCGGCGCAGTACGTGAGCGACAAGGCGAGTCTCGACGATCTTGACTTCTTCCCCTATCCGGCGATCAACCCGGCATTCGGCCAGGACTACATGGACGCCCCGACCGACGGGTTCATGCTGGCGGCGAAGGCCAAGAACCCGGACGCCGCGAAGAGGGTTCTGGAGTACATCGGCGGTGCCCCCGCGGAGGCCGCCTACCTGAAGTTCGACGAGTGGGACGTCGGCCTCGCCGAGGGCCTGTCGGTGCCGAGCTACAACAGCATCCAGACCAAGTCGGTTCAGGCCATCAGCGCCTGCAAGTCGGTGTCGCAGTTCATGGACCGGGACACCGACCCGGCGATGGCGACCGCGATGATCTCGCTCATTCAGAAGTTTGTCGACAACCCGACGACGTTCACCATCTCCACCATCCAGAAGAGCGCCGAGGCGCAGGCGAAGACCATCTTCACGAGCTGATGGCGGCGATCGGCGGCAGGCTGGCCGGCCGGACCGGAGCGATGCCGACGGCCGACAAGCTGGTGGTGATCGGGCTGCTCGGCCTGCCGCTCCTGCTTGACCTGCTGTTCATCTGGGCGCCTGCCCTGTCGTCGGTCGTGCTGTCCTTCACCAGGTGGAACGGGATCGGCGGGCTGCACACGCGCGCGTGCAGCCCGCCGCCCGCCCCGTCGATCCTGCAGAACGGCTGCTGGTACGGGGTGCAGAACTACCACCAGGCCGCCACCATCTATCCGCCGTTCTGGCCCGCGGTGGCGCACAACATCATCTGGCTGCTGGTCTTCCTCTTCATCGCCACGCCGCTCGGGATGCTGTTCGCCGTTCTTATCGATACGGGGATCCGTGGCAGCCGTATCTACCAGAGCGTGCTGTTCTTGCCGGTCATGCTGTCCCTGGCGTTGATCGGGATCGTCTGGGAGTTCGTCTACTCGCAGAACTTCGGCCTGATCAACACCGTCATCGGGCACACCGGCAACGGCAACGCCATCGACTGGCTCGGCAATCCGCGGCTGGACCTGTGGGCGGTGCTCGCCGAGGGTAGCTGGCGCCAGGCGGGCTACGTGATGGTGCTGTACCTGGCGGGCCTGAAGGCGGTCGACCCGACGCTGCGCGAGGCGGCGCTGATCGACGGCGCGAGCGGCTGGCGCACGTTCTGGCGGGTCATCTTCCCTGTGATGCGGCCGATCAACATCGTGATCCTCGTCGTCACGGTGATCGAGTCGCTGCGCGCCTTCGACCTGGTCTACATCACCAACGGCGGGAACAACGGACTCGAGCTGCTGTCGGCGCTCGTCACCCAGAACATCGTCGGCGAGGTGCAGCGCATCGGCTTCGGTTCATCGCTCGGCGTCGTCCTGCTCGTGGTCGCGCTCGTGCCGATCAGCGCATTCCTGTACCAGATGCTCCGGCGGGAGGAACGCACATGACCTCGGTGGCGCGCGCCTCCGGCCGGACGGCCGTCGCCAGCCCGCGGGCCAGCCGGGCCCGGCCGCGGCACGTGGGACGGGTGGCGGCTCAGGTGATCATGATCACCGCCTGCGTCCTGTGGCTGATCCCGATCTTGTTCGCGCTCTACGTTGCGCTGCGGCCCTACGCCGAGACGTCGAAGTACGGCTATGTCTCGCTGCCGCACCGCCTGACCCTGAGCAACTTCGTCAACGCCTGGACCGAGTCGGACATGGGGAGGTTCTTCCTCAACTCGGTCTGGATCACGGTTCCCGCGGTCATCGTCACCCTGTTCCTGGCGTCCGCCGTGGCGTTCGTCGTGACGCGGGTGCGGCTGCGGATCAACATCGCCCTGCTCATCGTGTTCACGGCGGGCAACCTGCTGCCGCAGCAGGTGATCATCACGCCGCTGTACCGGCTCTACCTGCTGATCCCGGTGCCGCATGCGCTCAGCGGCAGCGGCCTGCTCTACAACTCCATCTTCGGCCTCATCGTGATCAACGTCTCCTTCCAGATCGGCTTCTGCGTGTTCGTGCTGAGCAACTTCATGAAGACGCTGCCCCGCGACGTCGACGAGGCGGCGCTGGTGGACGGGGCCTCACTGTGGACCCGCTACTGGCGGCTGACCCTGCCGCTGTGCCGGCCGGCCATGGCGGCGCTCGCCACGCTGCTCACCACCTGGATCTACAACGACTTCTTCTGGGCGATCACCTTGATCTCGACCGGCAACGAGCGGCCGATCACGTCGGCCCTGGCCAACCTTCAGGGCGAGTTCGTCTCCAACCAGAACCTCATCGCCGCGGCCGCCATGATGGCGGCAGTGCCGACGCTGGTCGTGTTCTTCCTCCTGCAGAAGCAGTTCGTCGCGGGCCTCACCCTCGGCGCCACCAAGGGATAGTCGCCGGCGTCAGGATCCGTGCGCGTCCCAGGTGTCGCCGCAGCAGTAGATGGAGGAGCCGTCCGACTCGCCCCAGATGGCGTAGGTGAGCCCGGCCGAGCTGACGGCGATGCCGAAGTAGTCGCCGTCGGGGAACGTGTACCCGGCAGGGCTCTTGTACGGCGCGCCGGAGGTGAGGTTGGACAGTTTCACCTGGCCCGACCAGCTGGCGCCGCCGTCGGAGGTTGCCGTGTACCAGGTGTTGAACGCCCCGGTGCGGTTGTCTTGCCAGGCCAGGCGGAAGTCACCGGGCGCGGGCCCGCTGGCGATCTGCGGGAAGTTGCTGTCACCGCGGGAATTGAGCAACTGCGGGGGACTCCACGTCACCCCGTCCGCGGAGGTGGCCGTGTACAGGCTCTTCGGCCCGCCTGCACCAGTACTGAACGTGTAGGCCACCGCGAGGCGCCCGGAGGAGTCGGCTGCCACCGAGGGGGTGGCGTCGTAGTAGTCGGGGTAGCACTGGAACACCGGGCACGGCGGCGCCGGCGCGCTGGTCCCGAACGTTGCCAGCGTGTGAGCGCCGCAGGACAAGCTGGCGGACCCGGAGCACCGGAACACACCGATGACATCGGGCCCGTTCACGTGGCCCTCATTGGTCGAGGAGGGGGAGCCGGACTCGCCGTTCTCGCTGAAGTACACGGTCCCGTCCGGTCCGATCGTTCCGCCGTCCGGATACCACCACAGGTCGTCCTCGCCGTTTATCTGCTGCGGCGGCAGGAACGTGCCCTGGTTCCCGAACTGGTGGGAAGCAACGACGTAAGCGTTGAGCTTGCCGTTGAACGCGACGTAGACGTCTTTGCCCGTCGGGGAGATGACCAGCACGGGCTTGTCCATGTACCTCAGTGGCCCGTTCATCGTGATCGGGCCCTGCCAGCTGATCCCTCCGTCATGCGACTTGAACAGCACCACGCCGGGATCGAATGTGTTCAGGAAGGCGGCGTATATGGTGCCGCACCCGCAGGACTGGTTGGTGTCGGTGGCCACCTTGATCTGCGGGTCGAACTGCCATCCGACACCCTTGCAGGCCAGCCCGCAGACGAACTGCTCGGCGCCCCAGGTGGTCCCCCCGTCGGCGGACTTACGGAACAGCAAGCTCGTCCCAGGGCAGCCAGGAGCGCACTGGTGGGCATTGATCCCCGTGAGGAGCTGGTAGACGAGGTCCGGGTGACTGGGGTCGGTGGCGACCGTAGGCTCCCAGTTGCTCTGGTGCTTGTATGGCGTGCCGGCCGGCTGTTCGGAGCTGAATCCGCCCGGCCCGGCACTTGCCCGCGCGGGCACACCGGGCGCGAGCACCAGGCCGGCAACGGCAAGTGCAACGGGGGCAAACAGCGCGCGAGGTCGCATTGGGACGCCCCTTCCGCCGGGGATGCCAGGCGCCCTATGTACCACGTTCCTGAATTGCGAGTCAATGGCATGCGGGCATCAGTAGGCCGCCTCGCTCAAGGGCTTGACCTTGACCTTGGGTCGGGGTTGGAGCGGTGCGCTCGGTGATCGGGGTCGCCGGGCAGTTCTCCGCGGTCGACAGCCTGCTCACCGGCGAGGAGAACCTGCTCCTCATGGGCCGCATGCTGCATCTGCCCGCGGCCGAACGGCGGCCGCGGCTGATCTTCCTCGAGAAGCCCACGACCGGCCTGGACCCGCGCAGCCGCCGCACCATGTGGCAGCTCATCGGTGACCCCGTCGCCGAGGGCGTCACGATCCTGCTGACCATGCAGTACCTGGAGGAGGCCGACAAGCTCGCCGGCCGCGTCGCCGTGCTGGACCGGGGCCGCATCGTCGCCGAGGGCACGCCTGCCGAGCTCAAGCGGCGCATCCCAGGGGCGCACATCCGGCTGCGCTTCGCCGACGCCGCCTCGCTCGACGCGGCCGCCCTGGCGCTGCGCGAGGGCACGTTCCAGCTGTTGTTCGTCTACATCCTCGGCGGGCCGATCGGGCACGGACTCGGCGACGCGGCGCGGGGCTCACCGTACGTCGACTTCCTCGCGCCCGGCATCCTGATGATGACGGTGGCGGCGGGCTGCTTGGGATCCTGTTGCAGTCGGTCTCGCCGTCGCAGGCAGCCGTCTGGATCGCCGACAAACTGGACGCGATCGGCGATCCGGAGTTCGGCGCCATCTACCTCGAGTACGACGCGGCCTTCGACTGGTCCCCTGACGACCCGCGCCTGTACGCGCTGGCCGACCGAGCCGAGCGGTGGATCGCCAGCCGGCACAGCGGGTTTGAGAGCGGACAGGCGCCGGTCACCGACCCTGCCATCGCCGGCTCGTCGCGACGTCGGCCGGATCATCGTCGCCGGCCTGGGACCGACTCACCGAGATCGCCTGGGAGCGCAAGGCTGGACAGGGCAGGCTAAACTTGCGGCCAAACGGCGATGATCCGGCTATCACCGGGGAGTCTCCGGAAGAAAGGGCAGCTCGGCGCTAACGCTGAGCCGCCTGAGTAGAACCGGGCGGGTCCGGCCCGTCACAGTCGGCTGACGAGCGGTCGCCGGATGCGGCCCGCCTCGCGGACCGCGCCGTGACGGGCGCCGGCACCGGGGGCCGGGCCGGGGACGGCGGCAAGCGAGGTGGTACCGCGGTTTGCCCGCGCGGGAGCGGGCGGGTCGTCCTCGCAGGCACCCTGCCAGACAGATGCCGCAAGGACGTACCACGAGATGACCGTTTACCCCCGGGCGGAGACTGCGAAGGCCGCTGGCCAGGCCGCGAGCGGAGTGCCGGCCCAGCCCAGCCTGCCCGAGCTTGAGGAAGGCGTGCTGGCCTACTGGGCAGCCAACGGCACGTTCGGCGAGTCCGTCGCACGGCCCGCCGGCCGCGACTTCGTCTTCTACGACGGCCCGCCGTTCGCGAACGGCCTGCCGCACTACGGTCACCTGATCACCGGCTACGTCAAGGATGTCGTGCCCAGGTTCCGCACCATGCATGGCGACCGGGTGGCGCGCCGGTTCGGCTGGGACTGCCACGGCCTGCCGGCCGAGGTCGAGGCGGAACGGCTGCTCGGCATCTCCGGCAAGGCCGAGATCCTCGCGATGGGGATCGAGAAGTTCAATGACGCCTGCCGCGAGTCGGTGCTGCGCTACACCCGCGAATGGCGCGACTACGTGACCCGGCAGGCCCGCTGGGTGGATTTCGACCGCGACTACAAGACCCTCGACCTCGCCTACATGGAGAGCGTCATGTGGGCGTTCAAGCAGCTGTGGGACAAGGGCCTGGTGTACGAGGGCTTCAAGGTCCTGCCGTACTGCTGGCGGTGCGAGACCCCGCTGTCCAACCACGAGCTGCGGATGGACGACGACGTATACCAGGACAGGCAGGACCCGTCGGTCACGGTGCGGTTCAAGCTAGCGAAGGGGGATGGGGAGGCGGGTGGGGAGTGGCTGCTGGCCTGGACCACCACCCCCTGGACGCTGCCGTCCAACGAGGCCGTCGCGGTCGGCCCGGACATCAGCTACGTGGTGCTGGAGCAGGACGGCGAGCGATACATCCTGGCCCGCGGCCGGCAGGCCGCCTACCAGCGAGAGCTGGGCGGCGCCGCGGTTGTCGGCACGCTGACCGGCGTTGAGCTGGCCGGCAGGCGGTACGAGCCGCTGTTCCCCTATCTGACCGATGCCGGCAAGTTCGGCACCCAGGACGCATTCCGGGTGATCCTGTCCGACGAGGTCACCACCGAGGATGGCACCGGCGCCGTGCACATGGCGCCGGCCTACGGCGAAGCTGACGCCGAGGCGTGCAACGCGGCCGGCATCCCCACCGTGCTGACAGTGGACGAGCGCGCGCTATTCACGAGCGTGGTGCCGGACTTCGAGGGTCAGCACGTCTTCGACGCCAACCCCGGCATCACGGCGAAGCTCAGGGACCAGGGCAGCCTGGTGCGCGGGGATACCTGCACCCACTCCTATCCGCACTGCTGGCGGTGCCGTAGCCCGCTCATCTACAAGGCCGTGTCCAGCTGGTTCGTCGACGTGACGAGGTTCAAAGACCGGATGGTCGAGCTGAACGAGCAGATCACCTGGGTGCCCGCACACGTCAAGTACGGCCAGTTCGGCAAGTGGCTGGAGAACGCGCGGGACTGGTCGATCAGCAGGAACAGGTTCTGGGGCTCGCCGATCCCGGCCTGGCAAAGTGACGACCCGAACTATCCGCGTACCGATGTGTACGGGTCGCTGGACGAGCTGGAGCGCGACTTCGGCGTGCGGCCGACGGACCTGCACCGGCCCGGCATCGACAACCTGACCAGGCCGAGCCCGGACGACCCCACCGGCAGGTCGACCATGCGCCGGGTGCCGGAGGTACTGGACTGCTGGTTCGAGTCCGGGTCCATGCCGTTCGCGCAGGTGCACTACCCGTTCGAGAACGCCGACTGGTTCGAGAGCCATTACCCGGGCGACTTCATCGTCGAGTACATCGGCCAGACCCGCGGCTGGTTCTACACGCTGCACGTGCTCGCCACCGCGCTGTTCGACCGGCCTGCCTTCCGCAGCTGCGTGAGTCACGGCATCATCCTTGGCAGCGACGGCCAGAAGATGTCCAAGTCCCTGCGCAACTACCCGGACGTGAGCGAGGTGTTCGACACCTACGGCTCGGACGCGATGCGCTGGTACCTGATGGCCAGCCCGATCCTGCGCGGCGGCAACCTCATCGTCAGCGAGCCAAGCGTCCGCGACGCCGTCCGCCAGGCGATCTTGCCGCTGTGGAACTGCTACTACTTCTTCGCGCTGTACGCCAACGCCGAGTCCTACCAGGCCAAGGCCCCGACGAGCCAGCACGCACTGGACCGCTACATCCTCGCCAAGACCCGCACCGCGATCGAGGAAATGTCGGCACTGCTGGACGAGTACAACGTGCCGACCGCCTGCCAGGTGCTGCGCGAGCATCTCGAGTGCCTGACCAACTGGTACATCCGCCGGTCGCGTGACCGGTTCTGGGTTGGCGACCGCGCGGCGCTGGACACGCTCTGGACCGTGCTCGAGGTAACGTGCCGGGCCGCCGCGCCGCTGCTCCCGCTGACCGCGGAGGCGATCTGGCGCGGCCTGACGGGCGAGCCGAGCGTGCACCTCGCCGGCTGGCCGAAGCTGGCCGACTGGCCCGCGGACGAGGAGCTGGCCCGCGCGATGGACCTGGTCCGAGCCGTCTGCAGCACCACGCTCGGCCTGCGCAAGGCTCGGCAGCTGCGGGTCCGGCTGCCGCTTGCCCGGCTCACGGTCGGCCACCCGGACGCCATGTCGCTCGCCCGCTACGCCGACGTGATCAGGGACGAGGTCAATGTCAAGGAGGTCAGGCTCAACGCCGACCCGGCGAGCCTCGCCAGCGTCGAGCTGGCGGTCAACCCGCGCGCTCTCGGCCCGCGCGTCGGCTCGGCGGTTCAGGATGTCATCAAGTCCGTCAAGGCCGGGAACTGGGAGCGCTCCGGCGACTCGGTCACCGTCGCGGGAGTCGAGCTCGAGGCGGAAGAATACGAGGTGCGCCTGGTCGCCGCCGATCCGGACTCGACGTCTGCCCTGCCTGGCAACTCGGGGCTCGTCATGCTCGAGTTGGCCGTGACGCCGGAGCTGGCTGCCGAGGGCGCAGCGCGGGACGTGGTCCGGATCGTGCAGCGGGCCCGCAGGGACGCCAAGCTCGCCGTGACCGACCGGATCACGCTGACCATCGGCGCGGACGGCGCCATGGCGGAGGCCCTCAGAACGCACCGCGAGTTCATCGCCGGCGAGACGCTCGCGGCCGAGTTGTCCGTGCGGCCCGCCGCGGAGGTGGACGCGTCACCCCAGCCTGCCGGCGATGGCGGGGCCGTCGCGGTGAGGGTCACCCGCGTAGCCGGCTAGCCACGCCGTGCCCGCAGCGGCAGCGCGTGCTGGGCAGGTCGAGGTCAGAACACGACGCGGGCGGCGGTGACCGCGTCCGCAGCGGCATGGTCGCCGTCGGCCTCCGCGCTGGGATGGCCGTTGCGGCCGGAGAGGGCTCGCAGGTAGTCCACGGTGTCGGCGCGGACGGTGGCGGCCGGGTCGCCCTGGCCGAGCGCCCAGCGGCCGCCGGCCGGGCCGGTCAGCTCCAGCAGCACGGCCGGGCCCGCCCAGGCCCGGCCGAGGTCGGCGATGACCTGGGTGACGACCACGCGGTCGTGGGCGCCGAGTGCCAGCGGCCGGCCAGTGGCGCGGGCGAGGTCGACCCGGTGCATCCAGGGATCGCGAAGCGCCAGCACGTCCAGGATGTAGCTGAGCCGGTCGTCGGGCAGGGACTCCTCGGGGTACATCCGGCCTGCGCGCTGGCGGCGCACCAGGCCCGGCACTCGCCGGCGGGCGCGGATCGCCTTGGGGCCGATCGCGGCCAGCATCGCGACGAGCTCCGGTCCCGGCCGGCCGCCGAGGTCATCGATCTGCTGGCGGTTGTCGGCGTCCAGGCGCGACAGGGCCGGATAGCGCCGGTGCGCGCGGCGGTGGCGGCGCAGGTACACGCCGAGCTTGGCCAGCCCCTGGTACTGGCCCACCAGGTGGGCCGTCATGTCATGGACGGTCCAGCCGGCACAGTCGGTCGGCCGTGCCCAGTCAAGGTCGTCGAGGTCCTTGAGCAGCGCGATGGAAGCTTCCAGCTCGGCGGTGGCCACCTCGGCGACCCGGTTGGGTGTGATCGGTGTGATCTCGTGTGCGCTGATGGTCGCGGTCTGCATTACCGCTCACCTCTTTCTGGGTGGGTAGGCGCATTTGAACAGCTTGAGCACCTGGGGTGTCAGGCGTGTGAAGCGTCCCTCCTCCCAGGAGGCCCGGGGCTGGTTGGCCAGCTGCTGGGACATGACCCCGGCGACCAGGACCGACAGCAGCGCTCCGCCTTCCTCTGAGGCGGCGTCGGGGTGCAGTTCGCCACGATCGGCGGCGGCCTGGAGGACTCGGCGGATATCCCCGGTGAACTCGATGCTGGGCGCGAACGCCTCCGCGGAGGGCGCGAAGCCGGGCACCGGCCGCCAGTTGAGGAGCTGCGCGATCACCTGCTGGTCAAGGCCCAGGCGCATGACCGCCTCGATCCCGGCGGTGAGGGCCGCCCAGCCCGGCTCGGCCTGCGCCGCGGCGGCCCGGAACACAGCCAGGGTCTCGCGCGCCCCGCGCTGGAACAGCGCATCGTAGAGCGCGAGCTTGGACGGGAAGTACTTATACAGCGAGGGCGGCTGGATGCCCATCCGCCTGGCCACCTCGGACAGGCTCAGCCCCGCGACGCCCTCCTCGGCCATCACCTGGACGGCGACATCGAGGATCTCACCGATCGTCTGCTCGCGGTGGCGGCGTCGGCGATCCAGGCCCGCCGGCGTGTCCTGGGCAGGCATAGCGCGGCTCGCACGGCCCTCGCTTCGCTCTGTCAACTCATCCTCCGCATGCTACAGCTCTTAGCTAAAGCTATGGCTAATAGTCATAGCTGTCAAGAGCACAACGTGGTCGAGATCAACGAAGACGTACCGCTCGCCGTAGCTGCAGTAACCTGACACGGCTCTGGTGGGCGGGGTTCGTCTCGCGGATGGGGTTTGTCATGCGGATGATCGTGAGTGATGCGACTGCGTCCGGGCGGGAAACCGCGCGGCTGCTGCTCGTGCCGCTGGTCGGAGGCTGGCATGCCGGCATCCGCCGGCGCACATGTGGGCGAGCCCGGCCTGGAGTCCGAGCCGGAGTGGCCTATCCACGAAGCCCGGGCCGGTCATCTGCTGGCTGAGCCTGAGCCCTTCCGGCTCACCTGTCAGGTCCGTTCGACATGCGGCGGCGAGGCGAAAGCTCCGCCAGCTTCGCGCAGCGGCAATCTCAGGAGGCGGAACGGCGGGCTTCGCACCTGGAGCGGCGCAAGGCCTGGTCCGAAAATGAGAGCCTAGCCGGGCGCGCGTCAGCGGCCGGCGGCGCGCCAGCGCCGACGGGCTCTGGTCTGCAGGTCAGCGAGTCGCGAGTTGGGGCTGGCCGGTGTCGGGGGTGATGGCCTGGATGGTGAC
>WNGG01003267.1_pt1 | contig 56924 bp, 52 predicted proteins | sample 5400661 | NCBI WGS metagenome assembly WNGG01 (sample SAMN13153372, study PRJNA577476) | soil metagenome | isolation source: 100 cm soil or saprolite under Garry oak tree replicate 1 | place: USA:California | collected 2016-06-15
CCGGCTCGGGTTCCTGGCGAACTTCCTGTCCCGCACCGTCCTGGTGGGATTCCTCACCGGCGTCGGCATCCAGGTGGCCGCCAGGCAACTTCCCGACATGCTGGGGATAACCGTCGCGAACACGAGCGTCCCGGCCCGGCTCCTCGGCATCGCCCGCGCACTCCCGCAGGCACATGTGGCAGATCTGGCGGTATCGGCCGGGGTCATCGCGGTCGTGTTGGCAGCCCGGGCGGTCAACCCGAAGATCCCCGGCCTGCTGATCGCGGTGATCGGCGCGATCGTCGTGAGCCGGATGGCGGACCTGTCGGAACACGGCACAGCCGTGCTCGGGCTCCTCCCCCGCGGGCTGCCGCGCCTGGGGCTGCCCGCCCTCGGCTGGCACGATGCCGCCACGCTCATCGGCACCGCCGCGTCGCTGTTCGTCGTCATCCTCGCCCAGAGCGCGGCGACCTCACGCGCCTACGCCGGGAAGTACGAAGAGGCCTTCAGCCAAGACACCGACCTGGTCGGCCTGGGTGCCGCCAACGTGGCCGCCGCGTTGTCCGGCACCTTCGTCGTCAACGGCAGCCCGACCCAGACGCAGGTGACCGACAGCGCGGGCGGGCGCAGCCAGCTGGCCCAGCTCACCACCAGCGCGGTGGTGCTCCTCGTCCTGCTCCTGCTCACCGGGCCGCTGGCCAGCCTGCCCACCGCGGCCCTGGCGGCGATCGTTTTCCTCATCGCCGTCGGGCTCATCGACGTCCGCGGGATGCGGCGCATCCTGGCCTGCCGGCGCCACGAGTTCACCATTGCCCTGCTCACCGCCACCGCGGTGGTGATCCTGGGGGTTGAGGAAGGCATCGCGCTCGCCGTGGCCATCTCGGTCATCGACCACCTGCGCCACACCTCCCACCCGCGCAGCAGCGTGCTTGTGAAGTCACCGGCCGGGCACTGGCAGCCCGCCCCGGTCCTGCCCGGCGCGCGGACCGAGGAAGGGCTTGTGGTCTACCGCTTCGGCACCAGCCTTTACTACGCCAACGCCTCCCGGCTCACCGACGACGTCACCGCCCTGGTGGCGCAGGGGAGCCCGCTGCGCTGGCTGGTTCTCGACGCCGCGGCCATCGGCGACGTGGACTACACCGCGGCGGCGGTGCTCGCCCGTGTCATCGAACATGTCCGCCGGCGGCACATCAGGTTCGCCGTCAGCAGCGTCCTCGGCCCGGTGCGCAGGCAACTCGACCGCTACGGCATCAGCGCCGCCCTCGGCCCCGCCGCCTACTACGACACCCCCGGTGAGGCCCTCGAAGCCTTCCACGCCACGGCCGAGGTTGTTAGTGAGTAGACGGGGCGACCGGCGGGCGCCTGGCTGACATCCGGCGACCGGGCCGGGCGCGGGCGGCCCGGTCCCGGAGTTACCTGAGCCCCAGGGCGGCGTCCAGGCCCCGCGCCTGCTCCTGGCCGGGGGCGGCGTGCACGCGACTGCGGCGCAGGATGACGGCGGTGATCGTCACCGCCAGCACGGTGGCGCCGAGCATGATCGTGGCGAGGGCGTTGACGGCGGGGGTGAGCCCGAACCGCACGGCCGAGAACAGCACGATCGGCCAGGTGTTGGTCGTGCCGTTGGTGAAGGCGGGCTCGACGTAGTCGTCGAACGAGAAGGTGAAGGACAGCAGGGCCGCGGCCACGATGGCGGGCATCAGCCGGGGCAGGGTCACCTGGCGGAAGGTGGCCAGCGGCCCCGAGCCGAGGTCATAGGCGGCCTCTTCGAGCGTGTCGCCCATCCCGACGAACCTGGCCCGGATGATGAGCATGGCCACCGAGGCGTTGAACACCACCTGGCCGAGCAGGATCGTGCCCTTGCCCAGGCCGGGGAAGGCGTGGAAGTAGTTGCGGGACTGCACGAAGAAGATCAGGGAAGCCACGGCGATGACGATCTCGGGAACGACGAGCGTCAGGTACACGAGGACGTCGAACGGCGCCCGGAGCCGCGGCCTCATCCGGGCCAGGGCCAGCGCCGCGCCCAGGCCGATCAGGGTGGAGATGATCGACGCCACGGCGGCGATCTGCAGGCTGACGACGATGGCCGGGAGGTAGGTCGGGTCGTGCAGGCCGGCGCTGAACCAGCAGGAGGTGAAGCCGTTCCAGACCGTGATGTTGCCGATCTGGGCGGGCGGGATGCCGCAGACATGGGAGCCGTGGTAGGCGGCGAGCGCCGGGGCCGACGGCTTGTTGAACGCGAAGATCACCATCACCAGGATCGGCAGGTACAGGAAGGCGTACACCAGCACCGCCCAGCCGGTGAATCCGTGCTTGGCCTTGACGCGCCTAGCCACCGAAGCGCTCCTCCTTCCTGGCGAACATGATGTACACGACGACGAACACCGACAGGACCGCCATCAGCACGATCGACAGCGCCGAGCCGAACGGCTGGTTCTGGGCCTGGTTGAACTGGTCGCCGATGACGTTCCCCACGAACTCGTAATTCCCGCCGCTCAGGATGTCGGGGATGATGTACTCGCCGGTCATCGGGATGAACACGAGCAGGGCGCCGGTCACCACGCCGGGGAGGGTGAGCCGGAGCGTGATCTCCCGGAACGCCGTGAACGGGCGCGCCCCCAGGTCGGTGGCGGCCTCGATCAGCGACCAGTCCATCCGTTCCAGCGAGGCGAACACCGGCAGGATGAACAACGGCAGGTAGTTGTACACCAGGCCGACGGCGACCGCGTACTTGGTGTAGAGGATGTTGATGCCAAGGTCCCTGGCCAGGTAGCCCTTCGGATCCAGGATGATCTTGAGCGCGTAGGTCCGGATCAGGAATGACGTCCAGAACGGCACGATGAGCAGGAGCAGCGCCAGCAATTTGTACGTCGTCAGGTAGCGGGCCATCCAGTAGGCGAGCGGATAGCCGACCGCGATCGTCAGCAGTGACCCGATCGAGGCCATCACGAGGGTGCGCACGAAGATCGTGACGTACAGCGAGTTGGCGATCAGCCGGTACTGCGATATGTCGAACCCGTAGCTGAGGCTGCCGAACCCGCGCTGGGTCGCCAGCGAGAACGCCACCAGGATCGCCATCGGGCCCAGGAAGAAGATGGCGTAGTACAGGAAAGACGGCGCCGTCAGCCACGCCGGGTAATGTGGCCGGAACGACCGCCTCCGCCGGGTGGCTGACGGCCAGACCGCCTCTTTCTCCGCCTCTTCGACGACCGCCATCAGGCCGCCTTGAACTCCGAGTAGATCTGGGTCCTGGTCTCCACGACCTGCGGGCTGACGTTGAGGATGTAGTGGTAGTTATCGGTGTAGCTCTTGGGAACGTTGAACATCGGGTCATCGCGCAGGGCGGCCGGCAGTTGTGCCAGCGCGGTCGCCATCGGGATCTTGTAGTTGTGGTAGTTCATCTCGGTCACCGCCGTGCTCGGCGTGAACAGCCAGTTGATCCACGCGTGCGCCGCCACCGGGTGCGGCGCGTTCACCGGGATGCACCAGTTGTCCGCCCAGATCTCCGACGCCGCCTGCGGGATCACCGCCGTGATGTCGCCGAACTTCTTGCGCCCCTGCACGATCCGGCGCACGTCGCCGTTCCAGCCCTGGCTCAGGATGATCTTGCCAGCGATGGCGTCGTTGATGTAGCCGGACGAGTCGATGGTGGTGACGCCCTTGCGGATCGACAGCAGGAAGGACTTCGCCTGGTTGAAGTCGGACGAGTTCGTCGTGTTGGGATCCAGGCCGAGTGACATCAGCGCGAGCGGCACCACTTCCTCCGCCCCGTCCAGCAGGTTGGTGCGGCCCTTGCTCACGTACTTGGGCAGGGCCATGTAGAAATCGTGCATGGTCTGCGGCTGCTCGGTCACGAGCTTGTGGTTGTAGAAGAACATCGTGATGCCGAAGTCTTTGAGGACGTGATAGTCACCCGTCGGGTCATAGGACGGCTTCAGGAATGACGGGTCCAGGTATTTGAGGTTGGGCAGTAGCGCCTTGTCCAGGGCCATGAGGCCCTTTTCCTGAATCAGCTCGGCAACGGCGTTCTGGCTGGGCACGATGATGTCGTAACCGGTGCCGCCCGCGTGCAGCTTGGCCAGCAACTCGTCGTTACTCGAATAGAAGGTCTCGTGGGTGGTCATCCCGGCCTTCATCTCGGCCGGCAGCTTCGTGAACTTCGTGAACGTCGAAGGGTCGTCGTACTCGGACCAGTTGTAGATCTCGAGGTGGTTCTCCAGGGGCTTGTGGGTGAGCGGGTTACCCCCGGAGCCGGCGGGGTTCTGCGAGCCGCCGCCGGTCGTTGTCGTCGTGCTGCCGCATGCCGCCGCCGCCGCGGCCAGGATCGCCATCCCGCCAAGGCCGAGGGCTTCGCGCCGGTTTATCCGGTGGCCGGCGGCGCGCTGGACCTCGCGGTGCAGGTAGTCCAGCTTCGGCTTGATCTCGCGCGGCGCGAGAATGTTGAGTTCATCATGATTGGAGTTCATCGGTTCTCCTTCGGCCGCTTCGGCCGCCCTAACGGGCGGGGGCGGCTTCACCGAGGAGCAGTGGGGCGGTTTCGTCCCAGCTGAGAGATATCTGGTCCCCCGGGTTGATCGTGTCAAGCGCGGGGCCGGCGGTGGCGCGCTGTTCACGCACCAGGACGTTGCGGCCGTCGGCCAGCTTGGTCACGATCTGGATCTGGTCGCCCAGGTACATCTTGGTGATCACCTCGGCGGTGGCCGTGTTGGCGGTTCCGCCGGAAGCGCCGGGCGCGGCCACGATGCGCTCGGGGCGGATGCCTACGCGCACGCGCGTGCCCCTGACCGCGTCGCCGCGGGCGCGCACGACGATGCCCGCGCCGGCATCGATCGCGAAGCCTCCGTCGGCAGCCTCGGCGACCTCCCCGTCGAGGAAGTTCATGTCCCCGATGAAGTCCGCGACGAACGGGGTCAGCGGCCGGTCGTAGATTGTGCGCGGTTCGTCGAGCTGCTCGATAACTCCATTGGACATCACCGCCACCCGGTCGGACATGGATAGTGCTTCTTCTTGGTCATGAGTGACGTAGATGAAGGTGATGCCCACCTGATGCTGGATGCGCTTCAGCTCTATCTGCATCTCCTTGCGCAGCTTGAGGTCCAGCGCGCCCAGAGGCTCATCAAGGAGCAGCACCCGGGGGTTCATCACCAGCGCCCGGGCGAGCGCGACCCGCTGCTGCTGGCCGCCGGAGAGCATCGCCGGCCGGTCGTTCTCGCGGCCCGTCATGCGCACCAGCTCGAGTGCCTCGCGGGCCTTGGCGTGCCGTTGCGGCTTGCCGACCTTGCGCTGTTTGAGCCCGTAGGCCACGTTGTCCAGCACGGACATGTGCGGGAACAGCGCGTAGGACTGGAACACCGTGTTCACGTCGCGCGTGTAGGGCGGGGCATGGACCGCGTCCATGCCGCCGATCAAGATCTCGCCCTCGTCCGGCTGCTCGAAGCCGGCGATCAACCGCAGCGAGGTGGTCTTGCCGCAACCGGATGGCCCCAGGAGGGACAGGAACTCGCCCGTGCGTACCTTCAGGGTGACGGCGTTGACCGCGGTCAGCGAGCCAAACCGTTTGGTCACGGCACGAAGCTCTACGTCGTACGCCTGGTCGCTGTACAGGGCATTCACGCCGCACCTCCCCCCACGACGAGGTATTAGGGCACCATATGGCCAAAGGCCGCCCCCGGTCCACACCCGGCGGGGGCGGGCCACGTGGCGCAGGCCGGCCGCGGGCTCGGCGGGCAGCCCGGGTCAGCGGCTCCAGGCTCTGCGCACGACGATGCCGCCGGCCACGACGGCGACGAGGGCAGTGCCGAGCAGCACCCGCATGTCCGCTGCGAAGCCGTACAGGCCGGGATAGAACAGGGTCTGGCGAAGCCCGTCGATCGCGTAACGGATCGGCACGAACGCCGTGACCTGGCGCAGCCAGCCCGGCAGGAACTGGACCGTGGTGAACCCGCCGCCGAGGAAGAACAGGTAGGTGCAGATGACCGCCGCCGCCATGGACACGGCCCGGGCGCCGCGCATCGTGGCGCCCACCACGGCGCCCAGCCCGGCCGCGCACACCGCGGTGGCCAGGAAGACCAGCGCGAGAGCGGGCCAGTGCCCGGCTGGCGGTGCGATCACCCCGGTCACGGTGGCGATGGCCAGGGTGGGCACGATCACCACGAGCGAGACCAGCACCCCGCCGAGCAGGCGGCCGGCGATGAGCACCAGGGGGGACACCGGCGCCAGCGCGAGGTGCCTGGCGGTGCCGCGTTCGATATCCCGGGCGCACAACAGGGCGGTGCCCATCACCCCGACGCTGAGGATGAGCAGCACGAGGCAGGGGATCACCGCGTAGTGGATGTAGTCGACGGTGCTGGGGCGCGTCAAGGCCGTCATCACGTTGACCCGGTACGGGTTCAGGTCGCTCATGTCGAGCTGGGTCTCCGCTACCGGCGTGACGACGTCGGGAGCGTCGAAAAACGCCACGGTCTCCGACAGCGCGCGGCGGATTTCACCAGCGAAGTTACTGTTGGCGTTGTCGAGCGTCACCTGGAGCTTCGCGGCGGGACAGCCCGACCGGGCGTAGGAGTAGTCGCGAATGATCTGGTCCGGCTGGAGCGCCGGGCAGTGCGCGACGGCGGCGTCGAAATTCCTGGGGATCACGACCACGGCCGCCACCTGCTGGCTGTCCAGCAGGCGCGTGGCGCTGGCCCGGTCGGTGGTGACGAGCGAGTAGATGTCGCCGGCTTGAGCCTGGAATATGCCCGCGATGTGGTCGGAGTAGCGGCCGTGGCCTTCTTGCACGAGGGCGACGGGCTGATGGCCAAGATTGAAGGTCAGGATGTACAGCAGCAGGGCCAGCGCCATCGGCGGAATGAGGGCCGCGGCGATGGCCCACGGTGCCCGCCGCCACAGCCCGACGTCGTGTGCTGCCAGCGTCCACGTTTGCCGCAGCGCCCAGGCGGCCCGCGTGATCATGCGACCACCGCCCGGCGCAACGCGAGCCACGCCGCCCCGGCGGCCAGCAGCGCCCAGCCGATCAGCGCGGCGAAGTTGACCGGGACGGTCTCAGGGGTGACCTGAATCCCGTGCACGGCGTGCTGGAGGATCCCGACCGCGTAGTACACCGGCGAGGTGTGCGCGACGACCCAGAGGCGGTTGCCGTAGAAGCGGGCCGGCTCCAGGGACCCGCTGTCCAGATAGAACGCCAGGGCCAGCCCGAAGATCAGGGCTGACAGCGGCAGGGTGCGCCGCACCAGGGTGCCGAGGCCGGCGCCGACGCAGGAGAAGATGACCACGCAGAGCAGCAGCCCGGCGGCCAGTTCGGCGGGATTCTGGGGTGTCACACCGTAGCCGGCGACGACCAGCAGGGCCGCGACCGCGACCGCGACGGCCGACACCGCCCCGGTAGCGAGCAGGCGCCCGGCGAGGGGGACCAGGGGGTGAGTCGGCGACAGCTTGAGATAGGCCAGCGTGCGGGTCTCGAACTCCCGGGCCACCGCGCTGGCGGCCAGGGTCCCCGCCACCACGAACGCGGCCAGCGCCAGCGCGCTGACCACCAGGTACGGGATGAAGCCGACCTCGTGTTTCACCAGATCCTTCTCCACCGTGACGACCCGGATCCCGGGAAAGCGGTTCGCCACGGCGAAGGCCCTCGCCGCCGGCGAAATCCCCAGCTCGACTTCGTTGGTGAGGTCGGCGTTGACGTTGTCCACCCGGAAGTGCACCCGGGTCATCGTGTGCTGAGCCATGCGGTGTGAGAAGCCGGCGGGGATCCAGAGAATCGCCGCCACGTCACCTTGGGCCAGCGCCTGGTCGGCGGAGCGGGCATCCATGTACCGCACCCCGAAGGTGTCGTAGGTGGCCGACATCTCCTGGACCCATTGATGCGCCAGCGCCCCGCCGTCGCGATCGACAATGGCCGTCGGAACATGGTTGCCGGTGAGGCCGAAGATGCTCACCAGCACCAGGAACGTCACCGCCTCGGCGATGGTGAGCACGATGAGCAGCCGGGACCGCCGAAGCTGCTGGATCTCGGCGCGGAACCCGCCCCCGAGGGCGGTCAGCGTCGGCGTCATTCCCCCGTCGCTCCTTTCCCCGCGGGATCCAGCACGCGGAACACCTCGGCCAGGTCCGCGGCGCGCACCCGGAAGCCGCTGATGTGCGCCTGCTGCAGCACCCCCCGGACGATGGCGTCGGGGTCGGCATCCCCGCGCAGGAACGCGGTGAGCCCGCTGGGGGACAGCTCCGCGCGGCTCACCCCGGGCAGGGCCAAAACCAGGCTGGTGATCTTCGCGACGGAATCCGCCGCGCAGTCCAGGTCGAGGCACTGGCCCGCCTGGGCCACCAGGGATTCCGGGGCCTCATAGGCGACCAGCCGGCCCTCGTACAGGACGGCCGCTATGTCGCACAGCGCCTGCACTTCGTCGAGATAGTTCGACGCCACCATGACGGTGGTGCCACGGGCCCGCAGCAGCCGGATGTGCTCCCAGATGGCGTGCCGCGCCTCGGCGTCGATACCGAGTGTCGGCTCGTCGATGATCAGCAGCTCCGGCTGATGCAGCAACGCCCGGGCGAGGGTCACCCGGCGGCGCATGCCGCCGGACAGGCTGGCCACCAGGTCGCCGGCCCGGTCGGCGAGGTCGATCAGCTCGAGAACCTCCGTGATCCGCTGGGCGGGCCGGGCCAGCGAGTACAGCGCCGCGGTTAGCCGCAGGTTCTCGGTGACGGTCAGCTCTTCATAGAGCGCGTTCTCCTGCAGGACCACCCCGATGCGGCGCCGCAGCGCGGCGCCCCGGGCCGGCAGGTGCTCCCCGAGCACCCAGGCGGTTCCCTCGAAGGGGCGGTACAGCCCGGCAACCACGCCGAGCAGCGTGCTCTTCCCCGCGCCGTTGGGGCCAAGCACCCCAGTGACCTGGGCTGGCTGGACTTCCAGGTCGACCCGGTGCAGGGCCTCCCGGCGCCCGCGGCGGCACGAGACGCCGGCCAGCCGGACCACGGCAGCGGCCAGCCCGGCGTGGGCACCGGGGTGGTGCCCATCGCCGTCCAGCTCAGCGGTCCCGGAACCAGGCGCCGGGGCTGGCGCAAGACCGCCCGCATCGCGCGGGCGTTCCGCCTTCTCCATCACGAACTCCCCCCTTGTGGCGAGGCTCCAGGCCAGCTGAATGAGATCAGCCGGTACGAGTAGGGGTCACCGGACAGCGTGTCCTCGCCGATCAGGCCCACGCCCGGTGCGTAGAACTTGGCGGACAGCACGCCCGGGCTGAGCACGGTGGTCTCGTTCGCCTGCACCACGTGGGCGTAGCAGCGCAGCGGCTCGCACACCGACCTCGAAATGTTTACGATGTGCTCCACGTCGGCCGCCACGTTGGGGGCGTACTCCTGCTGGTATCGCTGCTTCCCCGGCGCGGGGTGGGCCGGCATGAAAATGCCCGGCAGGGCGCCGTCCTTGCCCGCGATCCACGAATCGGCGTGATCGGTCAGCTTCCCGTTGACGTAATGTTCCGTGGCCTCCCCCAGGTACCACACGTTGCCCTGGTCGTCCTGGGCGTAATAGTCGATGGATCCCGCGATTATCTGGCCCTTCACGAGGTCCCGGTCAACCTCGGGCCGGGTGACCACGCCGTCGATCCGCCGGGTGTAGTTCAGTACCAGGTCCTCCTGATCGTACGGCTGGTTCCGGAACTGGCCCTTCCACCGCCACGTGGCCCCCACGGCGAGGGGGTAGTACGGGTTGGTGATCACGGTGGGGTGGTGGAAGTTCGCGGGATGAAACGGCGCCAGATACGCATGGCGCCCCACATTGCTGAAAAAGTCCTGGCCCAGCCCGGGTTTCTTCGAGCACCCGGTCGCGAGCACGGCGAGCCCGAGGAGAACGGTGGCACCGGCCCGCCACTTTCGTCGCGTGGACCGGCGGCCGGCCGGCCTATCCAGCATCATCACCCGAGACATATAAATCCCCTGAAGCCAATCTGGTCAGCACCGGAAAGAACCTTGGACCAGGCTTAAACGGCACGCCCGTATTATTGGCGTGCGCGCAGGATCCCGTGGAACGCCAAATGCGATGACCCACGACGCCTGGTCCCCCTGACATGCGGAAGCGGATCCGCGCCAGCTAGAACGACATTCCACTCACGCCCGGCGGGTGTCAATAGGAAGTAAAGTAACAACTCGGTAACGCCGCCCATCGAGGTCGCCCCGGGCCGCTTAACAATGGTGCCTGCAGGGCCGGTCCGCAGCGGCGGCCGGTCCGGGCTCTCGCGGGGCGGCAGGCCAGCGGCATGTCCCTGCTGTCCGGGAAGCACCGGGACTGTGGCGGAGCGGCCGCAGTTGGCAGAATGGGCTGGAGCCGGCTGATCAGGGGGAAGGCGCCATAGGTGACGGCAACACGCGGGCCGGGCGGCATCGGCAGCGAGCTTGACGAGGCGCTGGTGCGCGCCGGCCGCCACCTGCGCCGCGGCGTGGTGTCTGCCGACCTGCGGACGCTGGAGAAGGCGGGCGGCAGGGAGGCGGACCGCTTCTACCGGGACCGCTGGAGCTACGACAAGGTGGTCCGCTCGACACACGGGGTGAACTGCACCGGCTCATGCTCGTGGAAGGTGTACGTCAAGGACGGGATCATCACCTGGGAGTCGCAGCAGACGGACTACCCGTCGGCGGGCCCGGACCGGCCCGACTACGAGCCGCGCGGCTGCCCCCGGGGGGCGGCGTTCTCCTGGTACACCTACTCGCCGACCCGGGTCAGGTACCCCTACGTCCGGGGCGTCCTGCTGGAACTCTTCCGCGCGGCGAAGGCCCGCCACGGCGGCGACCCGGTCGAGGCGTGGGCGGAGATCACCGGCAACCCTGACCTCGCCCGCCGCTACAAGTCGGCCCGGGGGAAGGGCGGCTTCGTCCGGGCGAGCTGGGACGAGGCGGTGGAACTGGCGGCCGCCGCGCACGTGCACACGATCCGCGCCTGGGGGCCGGACCGGATCGCGGGGTTCAGCCCGATCCCGGCGATGAGCATGGTCAGCCACGCCGCCGGGGCACGCTTTCACGCGCTGATCGGGGCACCGCTGCTGTCCTTCTACGACTGGTACGCCGACCTGCCGGTCGCCTCGCCGCAGGTGTTCGGCGACCAGACCGATGTGCCGGAGTCCGGGGACTGGTGGGACGCCTCGTGCCTGGTGCTGTGGGGCTCGAACGTCCCGGTGACCCGGACCCCCGATGCGCACTGGATGACCGAGGCCCGGTACCGCGGGCAGAAGGTCGTGGTCTGCTCGCCCGACTACTCCGACGCGACGAAGTTCGCCGACGAGTGGCTGTCGCCGGCCCCGGGCACGGACGGCGCGCTGGCGATGGCGATGGGGCACGTGATCCTGCGGGAGTTCTTCACCGACCGCCAGGTGCCGTTCTTCGCCGACTACGTCACCCGGTTCACCGACGCGCCGTTCCTGGTGACCCTGGAGCGGTCCGGGGACGCCGCCCGGCCGGGCAAGTTCCTGACCGCCGCCGCCCTTGGCGAGGCGAGCGAGCATGCCGACTTCAAGCCGGTCGTCCTCGACGGCCGCACCCAACTGCCGGTTGCGCCGGGCGGATCGCTCGGGTTCCGGTTCGGCGACGAGGGCCTCGGCCGGTGGAACCTCGGCCTGGACGGCATCGAGCCGGTGCTGACCCTGTGGGGCGGGGCGGTGGGGTCAGGGCTAGCAGAGCGCGGGGCGGTGGGGTCGGGGCTAGCAGAGCGCGGGGCGGTGGGGTCGGGGCTAGCAGAGCGCGGGGCGGTGGGGGCGGGGCTAGCAGAGCGCCTAGCAGAGCGCGGGGCAAGCGAGGCCGTCGCCGTGGACCTGCCCCGGTTCGACGCACCCGACGGCAGCGCAGGGCAGATCCGCCGCGGCGTCCCCGCCCGCCGGATCGGCGGCCACCTGGTCACCACGGTCTTCGACCTGCTGCTCGCCCAGTACGGCGTGGGCCGCGACGGCCTGCCGGGCGAATGGCCGTCCTCCTACGCCGACCCGGACCAGCCGTGCACCCCGGCCTGGCAGGAGGGCATCACCGGGGTACCGGCGGCCGCGGCCGAGCGTATCGGCCGGGAGTTCGCGCAGAACGCCGAGGACTCCGGCGGCCGCTCCATGATCATCATGGGCGCCGGCACCAACCACTATTTTCATTCAGATACGATCTACCGCGCGTTCCTGGCACTCGTGACGCTGACCGGCTGCCAGGGACGCAACGGTGGCGGGTGGGCGCACTACGTCGGACAGGAGAAGGTGCGCCCGGTTACCGGCCACGCGACCCTGGCGATGGCAGCGGACTGGCAGCGCCCGCCACGGCAGATGATCGGCACCGCCTACTGGTACCTCGCGACCGACCAGTGGCGCTATGACACCTTCACCGCCGACGCGTTCGCCGCCGAGGCCGGCCGGCCCGCCTTCGCCGGGCTGACCACCGCCGACCTGATCGCCCAGTCGGCCCGGCTGGGCTGGATGCCGTCGTACCCGACCTTCAACTGGAACCCGCTCGACCTGGCCGACGCCCTGGCGCGGGCGGGCGAGAAGCCCGGTGCCTTCGTCGCCGGCGAGCTTGCCGCCGGGCGGCTGCGGTTCGCGGCCGAGGACCCGGACGCGCCGGAGAACTTCCCGCGGATCCTGACGGTCTGGCGGGCGAACCTGCTCGGCTCCTCGGGTAAGGGGAACGAGTACTTCCTCAAGCACCTGCTCGGCGCCGCCAGCTCGGTGCGCGCCAGCGAAGCGCCGGAGGGCCAGCGCCCGCGGGACGTCGTCTGGCGGGAGCAGGCTCCGGAGGGCAAGCTCGACCTGCTGCTGGCCTTGGACTTCCGGATGACGTCCACGACCCTGTTCGCCGACGTCGTGCTGCCGGCCGCGACCTGGTATGAGAAGCACGACCTGTCCAGCACCGACATGCACCCGTTCGTGCACGCGTTCAGCCCGGCCATCAGCCCGCCCTGGCAGACCCGGACCGACTTCGACGCCTTCCAGGCGCTGGCCGCCGCGTTCTCCGAACTGGCGGCCGGGCATCTGGGCAAACGGCATGACCTGGTCGCCGTCCCGCTGCAGCACGACACCCCCGACGAGATGGCCGTCCCCGGCGGCATCGTCCGCGACTGGCGCGCGGTCGGGCAGGCACCGTCACCCGGCAGGGACTTCCCCAAGCTGGTCGTCGTCGAGCGTGACTACCCGAACGTCGCGGCGAAAATGGCAGCTCTCGGCCCGCTCCCGGAACGGCTCGGCCTGACGACCAAGGGCACCACGTTCCACCCGTCCGGGGCCGTTGAATTCCTGAAGGGCAAGAACGGGACCGTCCGCGGTGGCGTCGCGGACGGGCGGCCGCGGCTGGACCGGGACGTGCACGCCTGTGAGGCGATCCTCGCGCTGTCCGGCACCACCAACGGCCAGCTCGCCGTGGACGGGTTCCGTGCGCTGGAACGGCGCACCGGCACCGCGCTCGCCGACCTCGCCGCCGAGCACGAGGGCAAGCAGATCACCTTCGCCGACACCCAGGCCCGGCCCGTGCCGGTGATCACCTCACCGGAGTGGTCGGGCTCGGAGACCGGCGGGCGGCGCTACTCGGCGTTCGTCATCAACGTCGAGCGGTCCAAGCCGTGGCACACCCTCACCGGCCGCCAGCATTTCTTCCTCGATCACGACTGGATGGCCGGGCTGGGCGAGCAGCTGCCGGTCTTCCGGCCACCGCTGGCCATGCACGCGCTGTTCGGCGAGCCGCGCGTCGGGGAGGACGGTGCGCTCGGGGTGACGGTCCGCTACCTCACGCCGCACTCGAAATGGTCGATCCACTCGGAGTACCAGGACAACCTGTTCATGCTGTCGCTGTCCCGGGGCGGGCCGACCATCTGGATGTCACCGCAGGACGCCGACCGAGCCGGCATCGCCGACAACGACTGGGTGGAGGCGGTGAACCGCAACGGCGTCGTAGTCGCGCGCGCGATCGTCTCCCACCGCATGCCCGCCGGAACGGTCTACATGTACCACGCGCAGGAGCGGGTCATCGACGTGCCGATCGCCGAGACCAGCGGCAAGCGCGGTGGCATCCACAACTCGCTCACCCGGCTGCTGATCAAGCCGACGCACCTGATCGGCGGCTACGCCCAGCTCAGCTTCGCGTTCAACTACCTCGGCCCGACCGGCAGCCAACGCGACGAGGTCACCATGATCCGCCGCCGCGGCCAGGAGGTGCGGTACTGATGCCCACCCAGCGGAGCGGCCGATGAGACCGATGGCGCAGATGGCCATGGTGATGAACCTGGACAAGTGCATCGGCTGCCACACCTGCTCGGTCACCTGCAAGCAGGCGTGGACCAACCGCAGCGGCGTCGAGTACGTCTGGTTCAACAACGTCGAGACCCGGCCGGGGCAGGGGTACCCGCGCACCTACGAGGACCAGGAGCGCTGGCAGGGCGGCTGGACGCTGAACCGCCGCGGCCGGCTGACGCTGCGCGCGGGCGGCCGGATCAAGAAGCTGGCCAGCATCTTCGCCAACCCGCTCATGCCCGCGATCGGCGACTACTACGAGCCATGGACCTACGACTACGAGAACCTCATCACCGCGCCGCCGCAGGCCGACTCCCCGGTCGCCAGGCCCAAGTCGCTGATCAGCGGCAAGGACATGAAGGTGTCGTGGTCGGCGAACTGGGACGACGACCTCGGCGGCGCCCCCGGGCTGACGGCTGCCGACCCGGTGCTGGCGAAGATCTCCGGTGCGGTGAGGCTGGAGTTCGAGCGGACCTTCATGTTCTACCTGCCGCGCATCTGCGAGCACTGCCTGAACCCGTCGTGTGCCGCGTCGTGCCCGTCCGGCGCGATCTACAAGCGCACCGAGGACGGCATCGTGCTGGTCGACCAGGACCGGTGCCGCGGCTGGCGGATGTGCGTGACCGGATGCCCGTACAAGAAGGTGTACTTCAACCACCGGACCGGCAAGGCGGAGAAGTGCACGTTCTGCTTCCCCCGGGTCGAGGTCGGCATCCCGACGGTGTGCGCGGAGACCTGCGTCGGCCGGCTCAGGTACATCGGCCTGATCCTGTATGACGCCGACCGGGTGCTGGCCGCGGCGTCGGCACCGGGCGAGCGGGACCTCTGCGCCGCCCAGCGGGAGGTGTTCCTTGACCCGGCCGATCCGGCGGTGGTCCGCGCGGCCGAGCGGGCCGGCATCCCGCACGACTGGATCCAGGCCGCGCAGCGCTCCCCGGTCTGGGCGCTGATCAGCCGGTTCGAGGTGGCGCTGCCGCTGCACCCGGAGTACCGCACCCTGCCCATGGTCTGGTACATCCCGCCGCTGTCCCCGGTCGTGGACGCGCTGCGCGACACCGGGCACGACGCCGAGGCCGCGCCGAACCTGTTCGGCGCGATCGACGCGCTGCGCATCCCGGTCGGCTACCTGGCCGAGCTGTTCACCGCCGGCGACGCCCGCCCGGTCAGGGATGTCCTGGCCCGCCTGGCCGCGATGCGTTCGTTCATGCGGGACATCAACCTCGGCCGCGAGCCGGACACCGCCATCCCCGCCGCGGTGGGCATGACCCCCGAGGACATCGAGGACATGCACCGGCTGCTGGCCATCGCCAAGTACGACGAGCGGTACGTCATTCCGCCGGTGCACGCCGAACTCGGTGACCCTGCCGACCAGGCGCACCAGCTCGAAGAGCTGGCCTGTTCCCTGGACTACGACGGCGGGCCCGGCATGGGCGGCTCCGGCCCGTTCGGGGAGTCATCGGGCGGCCCGCTGCCGGTCGCGGTGGAGAACTTCCACGCGCTGCGGCAGCGGCAGCCTCCGACACCTTCACCGGCCCCGGCGGCGCGGCCCAGGTCAACCTGCTGAACTGGGACGGCAAGGGCAGCGCCGCGCGTCTCATGCCGCCGCGGCAGGCCGGGCAGCCCGGCGCGGGGGCGGAGCCTGGCGGGCGCCCGGAGCCAGGCCGCGAAGGGCCTGACCCGTGACCCCCGCCGCGGACGGCAGCCAGTTCGGCCGGGTGATGCGGGCCGCCTCGCTCGCGCTCGGCTACCCGGACAGCGAATGGCGGCAGAGCCTCCCGCTGCTGCACGCCGCGGCCCGTGCCGCCGGCGGGCCACCAGGCGCGCACCTGCGCTCGTTTCTCAGCGTCATAGCCGCATCCGGCGACGGCGACCTGCAGCGGGCCTACGTGGACACCTTCGACCTGCGCCGCCGCTGCTGCCCGTACCTGACGTACTACAGCCACGGTGACACCCGCAAGCGCGGCATGGCGCTGCTGCGGTTCACCGCCGCCTACCGTGCGGCCGGTTTCGAGCTGGCCAGCGGGGAGCTGCCGGACCACCTCGCCGTGCTGTGCGAGTTCGCCGCGGCCGAGCCGGACCGCGGCCGTGCCCTGTTCCGGCAGCACCGGGCGGGCGTGGAACTGCTGCGCACCGCCCTGGACGAGGCGGGGGCGCCGTGGCTGCACGTGGTCGACGCCGTCCGCGCCGTGCTGCCCGGGGCGGCGCCGCGGGACCTGCGGCGCGCGCTGCACCTGGCCAGGACCGGGCCGCCCGCCGAGGAGGTCGGCCTCGAGCCGTTCGCCCCGCCCGAGTACATGGGAGGCCGGCGGTGAGCCCGCTGGACGTCGTGCTGTGGATCATCATCCCGTACCTGGCGATAGCGACGTTCGCGCTCGGGCACGCCTGGCGTTACCGGTACGACAAGTTCGGCTGGACCACCCGGTCCAGCCAGCTCTACGAAAGCAGGCTGCTGCGGCTCGGCTCGCCGCTGTTCCACTTCGGCATCCTGCTGGTGGCGGGCGGCCACATCTTCGGGATCCTGGTGCCGGAGGCGGCCACCCGGGCCGCCGGGATCAGCGAAACCGCCTACCACGCGGTCGCCGTCGCGCTCGGGTTGGTGTCCGGGGTGATGACCGTCGCCGGCATGGCGATCCTCATCTACCGGCGCCGGGTCACCGGGCCGGTGTTCTCGGCCACCACCCGCAACGACAAGGCGATGTACGCACTGCTGGCCGCGACCATCCTGGCCGGGCTGTCCACGACGGTGCTCGGCAACCTGCTCGGCCACCCCTACGACTACCGGCTGACGGTCGCGCCGTACTTCCGCAGCGTCTTCTACCTGCACCCGGACGTGAGCCTGATCACCGCCGCGCCGGCCGGCTTCCAGATCCACGCCATGCTCGCCTGGGTGCTGTTCGCCGCGTGGCCGTTCACCCGGCTGGTACACGTGTTCAGCGCGCCGGTCTGCCGCCCGGTGCGAGCGCTGGCGTCAGCGACTGGCCGATCGCGCCGGCCGCGACCACCGCGAAGGCGCCCACGAGCACCGGGGCCGGGGTGAGCCGGTCGGAAAGCCAGCCGCCGACCGGCCGCATCAGCACCGCCAGCAGCACGAACCCGGCCATCTTGTCCGCCGCGTCCGCTTGGGTGAGCAGGTAGGCGTTCTTCAGGTAGGTGGGCAGGTACACGCTGAACGCCACGAACCCGCCGAACCCCACCGCGTACAGGGCCGAAGCCTGCCAGGTGACCCGCAGCCGCAGCGTCGCCGCCAGCCGGGACAGCGCGGGCTGGGCCGGAACCGGCCGGCCGGGCGCGTCGCGCAGGATCACCGCTGCGGCGATGCCGTACGCGGCCAGCGCCCCGGCGACGATGAGGAACGGTGCCTGGATGCCCCAGTGGGCGGTGAGCTTGACCGTGGTGAGGGCGCTGATCGCGGTGCCGCCCATGCCCATGCCGAAGATGCCGATCGCCAGGCCCCGGCGCCCGGGCGGGAACCACGCGCTGACGAACGGCACACCGACCGCGAACGAGGTCCCCGCCAGGCCGAGGAAGAAGCCGCCGGCCAGCACGGCCGGCAGCGAGCGGTGGCCGGCCAGGCCGAGGAACACGACCGGCACGATGGTGGCGAACGAGACGACGGGGAACATCAGGCGGCCGCCGTACCGGTCGGTGAGGGCGCCGACCGGGATCCGGCCCAGCGCCCCGACGATCACCGGTACCGCCACGATCAGGGCCTGCTGGAAGCTGGTCAGTCCCAGCGCCTGCTTGAAATGGGCGCCGAGCGGGGACAGCAGCGCCCAGGCCCAGAACGTCAGCGCGAACCCTGCCGTGGCCATGCCCAGCATGAGGTACGGCCTTCGGCTCGCCGTTGTCGCACGGACCGTCCCCGGCCGGCTCACGATCGTCCCCATGGCGGCACTTCCTGCATCGGCGGCGGACGGCTGACGGGTGTCAGCGCGTCCGGTACAGGTTCGCTCCGGGTACCGGCGTGCCGGTAGGGACCAAGGGCCCTGCTGGCCCTGCCGTTGGGCGCAGATCCGGCGGCATCGGCCCCCGGGGGCTTACCGGGGCCGCGTCACTGGTCCCGGTAGGCCTGGGCTGCCAGGGGGTGATCCGGGCCGAGGATCAGCGGGTTGTTGGCGCTTTCGGCCGCTTTCTTCTGCTGCGCGAGCTGCGTCCCTGGGGTGGCGTACAGCACATGAACGCTGGCATTGCCGCTGCCGCGCGGGGCGACCGGGGCGACCGCCGCGGGCTTGCCGTCGGCGTCGGTGACCCATAGCTGGAAGTCGTCGTACTTGAACAACTGGATGTCGGCAATCGGGGTGGGGTAGTGATGCACCCCGCCGGGCTGCTGGTCCGTCGGGCCGGCCGGGGCGGGCGCCCCGGGCGCCCGCAGGACACCGGTGTGGAATCCCGGGTGCAGCGGCACCCCCGCGTTGAAGATCGAGTCGGTCCACCGCGCGACCCCGGCGGCGTCCTTGATCTGCTGGTCCAGCAGGCCGTCGGGGTCCACTTCCTGCTTGACCTGCGGGGGAAGAAGGTCGTACAGCCGCTTGGCGTTCTGGCGCAGCAGGTCGATCTTGGCTGGGTCGGCGCAATTATGAGAAGCCAGACCTTCGGCGACAAACGTTCCCGTTGAAGTGGTGAGGGCTACGACTGGCTGGGGGCCAACAAACTCCTTGCGGGTGAGCGTTGCAGCGCCGATCCGCTGCATGGTGCCAAGGATGGACGGCTGGAAGTCAGCCAGCAGGCGTTGTGGCCGTATGGAGCCGACGAAACGCATGATTTCCGCACGAGTGCGGAGCGTGAGGCGATAGCAGTTGTCGGTGCCGTACTGGAGGGAATAAGTGAACCCGCGCTCCTTGAGTAGCTTTTCAACTTCATCCAGCATCGCGTTGGATCGTTGGGCAAATCCCAGCCGCACCGAGACGCCGAAGCCACGGCCACGCTCTTCGTCTTCTGTCTGGGTGAGCCAGCCTTCTCCGTCAAACGCGGCTGCTAGATACCCTCCGCCACGGGAGCAGTCGTCTTCCCAGACGCCCGTCAGCCGGAGAATCTTAGAGCGCATGTCGCTGCCCACACGAGCAGTCCCGTCTCGAAGCCTCTTGCGCCGAGACGTCACTGCAGAAAGGGAACGATCCATAGCCTTTGCGGCTTTCGCCAGATTTCCCGTGCTCGACAACTCCAGCAGGCGTTCGTCTTCCTCGGCGGTCCATGGCTGCCCGGCTCGGAGGTTCTCGGTGGTTACCCACTTTGAGGTGAAGTGATGGCCACCGTGTCCAACAAGCCACCGATGATCAGCGGAGGCCCGTATCTCCGTCCCATCATCGAATGTGAGGTCATAACAAGGGCGCTCAATCACTCTTGAGGCCAGTACCTCGGAGGGCCGCCAGCGCCGCCACACTCCCGGGCTTGACTCCTCATCGAAGCCCAGCAGGACATCGCCCACTTGTACGGTTTTAATCCGCATCCAGCGAAGATCTGCGGTAAGGACTTTCACTTCACCATTCAAGCAGAACTGCGCCGACCACTCGATGCCCGCCTGGTTGCGGACCATGAACCAGCCCTGGTCGTCCTTCAGCCACAGCGCGCCGCCGTGGTGGTCCTGATAGGGGCCGGGCCCGTAGACCAGCCCCGCCGACTGCGCCGCGAACTGGTTCATCTTCCGCCGCGACGCGACATACTCGGCCGAGTCCTTCCGCGGGGGGTGGTTGGCCACATCGACGGTCCACGGATGCGACTCTGCCTCGGTGTGAACGGGCTCGTTACTGGTCATCAACGTCTCCCCCCAAAGGGCCCGGCGGGCCACCTGACGGCCCGCCGGCGGCACGCCGCCTCTTGCCGACAATGCCGTCATCCTCCCACCAGGCCCCGGGGACCACCACAGGCCAGACCGTGCAGATCAGCGGAATCCCGCGCAGGTCACGGCCGGCGGGCCCCAGCAGGCACACCCGGCTCAGTCGTCCCAGCGGACCACGATCCGGCCCTCGATCCCGGGCAGTGGGATGGACTGCGCCCGCCGGCCTGCCGCCGGAACGCCAGAATCTGCGGCCGGGTCAGGGAGAGCCGTGTGCTGGTCACCTCACATCACCACGACCAACGTTCCCTCCAGGCCCATCCAGCACCGCCGGGTGACGCGCAGGGCCGCCGGTGCGGCGGCCCCTGACCTCGTCATCCTGGCAGAGACTAACGTGCGGCCCCGGAGTGCTCACGCCGGGCGGCCGGCAGGGCCGCGAGCATCACCACGGCCGTCAGGGCGAACGCGGCCGGGTATCCGGTGTGGCCGACGACCAGGCCGAAGAGGGCGGGGCCTGCCCCGTATCCGGCGTCGTAGGCCAGGTTCCACAGGGCGCTGGCGGTGCCGAGCCCGGCCGGCGGCATGCGGTCGATCATCAGCGCGAAGGTGGCGTTCTGGCAGATGCCGAACCCCGTGCCGAACAGGCACATGCCGGCGATCACCGCGACGGGGGAGGCCAGCCAGATCATCGTGATCATTCCCGAGGACGCGATGACCAGCGCCGGAATCAGCAGGCGCGCGTGGCCGTTCCGGTCGCCGTGGCGCCCCGCCCACCAGCGGCTGATCGTGGCGGTCAGGGCCTGAGCGAGCAAGCCGGCCGCGGCGATGTTGCCGGATGCCCCGGCGGCGAGCGGCAGGAAGGCGACGACCACGCCACCGGCCACGGTGCTGGCCGCGAAGATGAGGAAGGGCCGCAGTTGCCCGGACTGGCGAAGGCCCGCCAGCAGGCCATCCGGCCGCCCGGCGTCCGCGGGTGCCGCCTTCGCCGTGCGGCGGCCGGCCCGTCCGGACAGCCACGGGAACAGCGCCAGCGGTACGAGGGCGGCCGCGGCCGTCAGGCCGGCCACCGTCGCCATGCCGATGTGGCCGGCGAGCCAGACGCCGGCCGGCAGCGCCACGATGCCCGGCGCGGTGGCGACGACCCCGAAGAGGCCGAGGCCTTCGCCGCGCCGATCAGGCGGCAGCAGCACCGCGGTGAGGGCGCCGGTCATGACGGTGCAGAGGCCGAATCCGAAGCCGCGGACCAGGCTGACGGTCACGATGACCGCCAGCGACCCGCCGGGCAGCAGTGCCAGCGCCGGCACTCCCAGCAGCAGCGTCCCGGCCGCGAGCATGGCCCAGTACCCGAACCGCCGCATCAGGACGGGCGCGGCAAGCTCGGCGGCCACTGTGCCGAGCAGCAGCACGCTCGTCACGAGCCCGGCACCCGCGCTTCCCGCCCCGACGGCCGCGGCGTACATCGGCGTGACGGAAAGCATCAGGTAGAAGCTGGTGAGCGCGCAAAACTCGGTAAGGAACACCAGGGCAAGCGGGCCGCTGAGGATGCGCCCCGCGGGCCTGCCGGGGCTTCCCGGCGTGCCGTCATCGGTACTGCTGGCCTGCGGCTTGGTGGCTGTCAAAGTGCTCATGTCTGCGACCGTAAGGTCCCAAGTGGGCGCTGATAAGTTCCAATGTCATGGCGATCCAGTGGTCCGGTTTGGGCCCGGAGCTGTTGTTGCTGCTCGACCGCGGCAGCGGTCAGCCGCTGCGCACCCAGCTCGAGGCGGGCCTGCGCGAGGCAATCCGGAGCGGCCGGTTGCAGGGTGGCGAGCGGCTGCCCTCATCCCGCGAACTGGCCAGGGAGCTTGGCGTGTCCCGTGGCCTGGTGCAGGAGTGCTACGGCCAGCTTCTGTCCGAGGGATACCTGACCAGCCAGACCGGCTCGGCCACCCGGGTCGCGCCGGGCGCGTACCCGGCGGCGCCGGAGCCGGTGCGGCGCCCCGAGCCGCCGCCGCGGCTGATCGCGGACTTCCGCTCCGGAGTCCCCGACCTGGCAAGCTTTCCGCGAGGCGACTGGGTCTGGGCGACCAGGGAGGCATGCGGCAGCGTGGCCACCCTCGACCTCGATTACGGCGACCCGCGCGGCAGCGCCGTCCTGCGCGGCGTGCTCGCCGGGTACCTGCGGCGGGTGCGGGCCGCCGCCGCCGATCCCGGGCAGGTGATCGTCAGCACCGGGTTCGCGCAGGGAGTCGTCCTGGTGCTGCGGGCCCTTGCCCGGGCCGGCGTCCAGTGCGTCGCCCTGGAGGACCCCGGGTATGGCAGCGCCGTGACGAGTGAGACCGTGCGGGCGGTCGGGGCGATCGGCGTGCGCGTGGTCCACGTGCCCGTGGACGACCTCGGGGTAGACGTCGGGGCCGTCGCGGACAGCGGCGCCCAGGCCGTCGTCGTCACCCCGGCGCACCAGTCGCCCACGGGGGTCGTGCTCGCGGCCCGGCGGCGCCATGCCCTGGTGGACTGGGCGCAGCGCACCGGCGGGTTCATCATCGAGGACGACTACGACTCGGAGTTCCGCTACGACAAGGAGCCGGTCGGGGTGCTGCAGGGGCTGGCTCCCGGCCACGTCTTCACCATCGGCACGGCCAGCAAGGCGCTGGCCCCGGCGGTGCGGCTCGGCTGGGTCCTCGCTCCGCCGTCGCTGGCCGGCGCCGTGGCGGAGGAGAAGCGGATCAGCGACCGCGGTTCGGCCACGCTGGATCAGCTCGCGCTGGCGGCCCTGCTCGAATCGGGCCGGTACGACCGCCACCTCCGCCGGATGCGGGCGCTCTACGCCAGCCGCCGCGCCAGGCTCATCGCCGTCCTCGCCAGGCACGCCCCCGCCATCCGGCTGACCGGGCTTGCCGCGGGGTTCCACGCGGTCGCGCACCTGCCGGCCGCCGCGGACGAGCAGGCCGTGGTGGCGGCCGCGCGCGAGCGGCGGGTCGGCCTCTACGGGATGGGTGACTTCCGTGCGGTCCGGACGGCCGGGCCCCCTCAGCTCGTGCTGGGATTCGGCCAGGTCGGCGAGCGGGCCATCGAGCCGGGCATCGCCGCGGTGGCCGACCTGCTCGGCTGACCGGCCCGGCCGGCGTCATTGCGGTCCGCGGCGGCGCCGGGCGAGGATGATCGTTGTGGCCACAGAGCGCATGCCAGATCTGCTGAGCATCTACGCGTCATCCCAGCCGGGCAAGCTGGCCGTCATCGATGACCGGCCGGGCGCGGGCGCCGTCTCATGGACCTACGCCCGGCTCGAGGCCGAGGCGAACCGGCTGGCCAACGCGCTTGCCTCGCTGGGCGTCGGCCCGGGCGAGAAGGTCATCTGGTGCGGGCCCAACTCGCCGCAGGTGGTCGCGGTCACCGGCGCGTCCAGGAAGCTCGGGGCGGTCGCGGTTCCGCTGAGCTACCGCCTGACGCCCGCCGAGGCCCGGTACATCGTGATCCATTCCGACGCCCGGGTCGTCTATGTCGACGCGGAGTACGCGCACCTGATCCCGGCGCCCCGGGACGAACGGCTCGGCAACCTGCGTCATGTGCTTGTGCACAGCGGCCCCGCGCCGGCCGGGATGCTCGGCGAGGACCTGGTCGCCCAGGCACCGGCCGAGCCTCCGGCCGGGCGGGCCGATGACGCGACGGCGACCATGATCTACACCTCGGGGACGACCGGCAAGCCGAAGGGCGCCTACCGCAAGACGACCGACCCGAGCACCGGCCTCGCGCTGATCGGCTTCATCGGCTACACGCCGGACGACATCTACCTCACCTCCGGCCCGCTGTATCACAGCGGGCCGCTGGCGTTCATGGGCGCCGGGCTCATCCTCGGCCAGACGGTCGTCATCCAGCGGAAGTTCGAGCCGGAGGACTGGCTGCGCCTGGTGGACAAGTACACGGTGAGTTCCACCTTCTCCGCGCCGGCGCTGATCCGCCTGGTGTGCGCGCTGCCCGCCGGGGTCAAGGCCCGTTACGACCGGTCCTCGATGCGGATCATGGTGGCCAACGCCGCGCCGTGGAGCTTCGCACTCAAGCAGGCCTACCTCGCCGACTTCCCGCCGGGCTCGCTGTGGGAGGTCTACGGATCGACCGAGCTCGGGATCAACTGCGTCCTGGAGCCGGGGGACCAGATGCGCAAGCCCGGCTCGTGCGGCAAGGCGGCCCCCGGTGTCGAGATCCGGTTGCTCGACGCCGACGGCAGCGAGGTCACCGGCACCGGTCCCGGGCACTCCGGCGAGCTCTACGTCTCCTCCGCCGCGGTCTTCAACACCTACTACAAGCAGCCGGACAGCTACCGGGCCGCCATGCACGGCGACTTCCACACCGTGGGCGACATCGCCTACCGGGACGAGGAGGGCTATTACTACATCTGCGACCGCAAGAGCGACATGATCATCTCCGGCGGCATGAACGTCTACCCCGCCGAGATCGAGGCCGCCCTGGAACAGCACCCGGGCATCTTCGACGTCGCGGTCTTCGGCATCCCCTCCGAGCAGTGGGGGGAGCAGGTGCACGCCACCGTGGTACGCGCACCGGGAGCGTCGCTGTCCGAGGCGGACGTGCTCGGCTACGCCCGCCAGCACCTGGCCGGGTTCAAGTGCCCCCGCTCGGTGTCCTTCACCAGCGAGCTGCCGCGCACCGGCTCGGGCAAGCTGCTCAAACGCGAACTACGGGCGCCGTACTGGGCCGGTCATGCAAGACAGGTCAGCTAGCGGCGCGCCCGTCCCGGCCGAGGATCTTGCGCATCACCGGGCGATCGGGCTGGCGCCGGGCCACCACGTGGAAGCCGTGCTGCGCGAACGTTGACGCGATCCCGGGGAACAGGTTGCGGGTGTGGCCGGGCGCGGCCGTGTCCACCGGGTAGGCCTCCAGGGCCGGGGCGCCGGCCGAGGCGGCCACGCCGACGGCAGCCTCGATCAGCGCTCCCGTCACGCCTTGACCGCGACGGGTGCGCCGCACGTAGAAGCACGGGACGGACCACACGGGCAGCTCGTCCACCGGCCGGAAGTACCGGCTGCGGGCCAGCCAGCCCAGGCCGGCCCGCGGCGCTACCTCGCACCAGCCGACGGCGACGCCGCCGTCGAAGGCGAGCAGGCCGGGCGGCTGACCGGATCCCGCGAGCCGTTCCAGGTCATGCTTGTTGTCCTCGCGTGGCCGGTCCCGGTAGCGGGGGCCGATGCGCCAGTACATGCACCAGCACCCGTTGGAAGCCCCGGCCCTGCCGAACAGGTCTTCCAGCGCCGGCCACTGTTCGGCGGTCAACGGGCGGAAGGTAAGGTCCATCACCGCGTCCTGAGGTGTCCGCTGTCGCTTCCCGGTCCGCCGCCCGCGGCAGGCAGCACCCGCGCGAGGCAGCGCCTCCATGCTTACCACGCCGTTCCGGCCCGCCACGGGTGAGCCTGCGTTCCGCCGGCCCCCGCAGCCACGACGGACCCGGCCGGCCTGAGGCGGGCAGGGCACGGGCGCTCCCCAACACATCCCGGCCGGATTCAGTCGGTGTGAAGTCGTCGTGGAGATGTGATGGAGAAGCGGGCGCCCGGCCGCCGGGATCCCGGCGGCCACCTATAATCGGCTGCCCTTGGCCATCCGCCAGCGCCGGGATCTAAGAGCGTGCACCCAGCGAGATCGGCGCCTGCCACGTCTACCGTGTCGCGCCGGATACCGGCGAGGTCCGCATCGCCGCCGAAGGCCTCGTGCGCCCCAACGGGCTCGCCTTCTCCGCCGATGAGGCCCGGCTCTACATCGTCGATACCCGCAACAAGCACATCCGGCTTTTCGACGTGGCCGGCGACGGCACCCTGTCCGGCGGGCAGGTCTTTGCCACCTGCGATGCGGGAAGCTTCGACGGCATCCGGCTCGATGACGCCGGCCGGATCTGGGCCGCGGCCCACGATGGCGTGCACTGCTTCCACCCCGACGGCACCCTGCTCGGCAAGCTCCGTCTTCCCGAGGTGGTCTCCAACCTCACCTTCGGCGGCCCCAAGCGCAACGACCTGTTCATCACCGCCACCAGTTCGCTGTACAGCCTGCGCCTCAACACCACCGGCGCCCGCTACCCGGCCGGCCGCCGCCCCGGGTGAGGCTCGCGGCGCACTACCGGTCCGCGCGATCCGGGTCACCGGGCCCGCACTCGGCGGCGCGGGCGCGGAACAGGGCGCGTTCGCGTTCGTTGCCGGTGAGCGCGGCGGCGCGGGTGAACTCGGCGCGCGCCTCGCCGAGCCTGCCGAGCCTGGCCAGCAGGTCGCCCCGGACCGCGGGGAGCTGGGCGTAGCCGGCCAGGACGGCCTCGCCGGTGAGCGCGTCGGCGATTTCCAGGCCCTTGCCAGGGCCGAAGGCCATGCCGACGGCGACCGCGCGGTTCAGCTCGACCACCGGGGACGGGGTCAGGTGGGCGAGCACCACGTACAGCGCGGCGATGCGCTCCCAGTCGGTGTCCTCGACCGACGCCGCCCGCGCGTGGCAGGCGGCGATCTCGGCCTGCACGGCGTAGCGGCCCGGCGCATCGTCGATCCGCTCCGCCCGGGCCAGGGCGGCCAGGCCGCGGCGGATCAGCAGCCGGTCCCAGCGCCGCCGGTCCTGGTCGGTGAGCAGGACCGGCTCGCCGGCCGGCCCGGTGCGGGCCCCGATCCGGGACGCCTGCAGCTCCATCAGCGCGACGAGCCCGTGTACCTCGACCTGCCGTGGCATGAGGCCCGCGAGGAGACGGCCGAGCCGCAGCGCCTCCGCGCACAGCTCGGGGCGGATCCAGTCCTCCCCCGAGGTCGCCGAGTAGCCCTCGTTGAAGACCAGGTAGATGACCTCGAGGACCGAGCCCAGCCGCCCGGCGAGCTCGCCGGGCGCGGGGATCTCGAACGGGACCTTCGCCTCGGCCAGGGCCCGTTTCGCCCGGACGATCCGCTGCGCGATCGCCGGCTCGCCGGCCAGGAACGCCCGGGCGATCTCGTGCGTGGTCAGGCCGCCGATCAGGCGGAGCGTGAGCGCCGCCCGTGCCTCGGTGGACAGGATCGGGTGGCAGGCGATGAAGATGAGGCGGAGCAGGTCATCGCCGATGTGGTCGTCCATCTTGTCGACGTCCGGCTCGCCGGGCGCCTGGGCTTGCGCTTCCATGTCACGGCCTATCTCCCGCAGCTTCTGGTCGTAGCGGGCGCGGCGCCGGACCAGGTCGATGGCGCGATGCTTCGCGGTCGCCATCAGCCAGGCGCCGGGCCCGTCCGGGACACCCCGGACGGGCCATTGCTCCAGCGCGATCACCAGGGCGTCTTGCGCGAGTTCCTCCGCCACGCCGACGTCGCCGGTGATGCGGGCCAGGCCGGCGATGAGGCGGGGCGATTCGATTCGCCAGACCGCCTCGATCGCCGAGCGCGTGGCCTCGTGGCTATCCACCGTTGGCGGGCCCCATCACCTGCAGGATGTCGGTCTGCCCCTCCCAGCCGGGCCATATGTCCCGGTGCAGTTTGACGAAGCGGGCGGCCCACTCGATGGCTTCCTCCTTGGACCGTAGGTCGTACAGGGCGTAGCTGACCAGTTCCTTGGACTCGGTGAACGGGCCGTCGGTCACGGTCACCTTGCCACCGGCCAGCGTGACCCGGGCGCCGGCCGCGCTGGGCAGCAGCCCGGCGGTGTCCAGCAGGACGCCGGCCTCGGTGGCCTCGCCCCCTAGCTTCATGATCGCCTCGAACAGGGCCGGCGGCGGCGGGCTTTCTGGGCTGGCGCCGGACAGCAACATCAGGTAACGCATCTCGGTTCTCCTTTTCTCTTGGTTGCGAATACCGGTATCAGGCCGCGGGTGACACGTGGCGGTAGAGGTAGACGGAAACGACGGCCAGCCAGGTGAACGCGGCGAGCACGGCGGCGTAGAACGGCAGCACGATGGCGCTGGCCGTCGATCCCGTGGCGATGCCGGCGAACGCGGCACCGAACGCGGCACCGGTGATCCGGGAGTAGCTGGCCAGGCCACGGCGGCCCTGGCGGGAAAAGTAGCGGGCGACCACGAAGCAGGCGGCGATCAGCGCGATGAACCCGATGCCCCCCGCGGCCAGGTGCCCGGCGGCATGCCAGCTGACGTGCGCGGCCTTGCCCGCCGGGGCGCCCGGGCCGAACCCGTAGGCCGGATCCGCGCTGAACATGCCTGCTCCGATCAGGCCCGCGCCATAGATCCCGATCAGCCAGAGAGCCCAGCGGCCCGGCATCGCGCGGCGCGCGCCGGCCGCGGCCGCGATCGTCATCGCGCCCGCCAGCAGGAACGTGGTGACCTGGATCCAGCCGAGCGGGCCGTTGCTCAGCAGGCTCGCGTCGTCGTGGGCGATGCGGAACCCGTGCCGGGTCAGGCCCTGGATCAGCACCGAGGTCTCGAACACGACCCCGGCGAGGACACCGTAGCCGAGCAGCGACTTGGTGACGCGCTGGGCCGGGGTGCAGGCCGCGGCCCTGTCAGGGGTGATGGCGGTGGTGGTCATGACGGCTCATCCTCCGGTCCGGGGCGGACCGTCTGCTCGATCTGCCCTCTGCCCTTGCCTCGAACGACCGCGACCGGACTCGACACGCCAGCCGAACTTTTTTTGCGGCAGGCGGGGCACACTGGTGAGGGACCGCGGCGGGAGCCGCACCCGTGCGGGCGATGACAGGGAGTCAAGCATGCAGCCGTCAGTTCCCGTGATCGACCTCACCCCCTGGCTCGGCGGCGGTGAGACCGGCCGCGCCGGCGTCGCCGCCCAGGTCGACGCGGCGCTGCAGGGCGTGGGTTTCTTCCTGATCACCGGGCATGGCGTGCCGGACGAGTTGCGCGCCCGGGTACGTGCGCAGGCGCGGGCGTTCTTCGCGCTGCCGTGCGAGGCCAAGCAGCGCTACGCCGTGACCGTCGGCGGCCGGGGCTGGCTGCCGCCGGGCGTCGAGGCGAACGGCTACGCCGAGGGCACCCAGACCCCGCCGGACCTGAAGGAGTCCTTCGCGGTCGGCGCGGATCGGCCGACCGGGGACGCGGCGGTGGACGGGTACTGGTTCCAGCCGAACGTCTACCCGGCCGAGGTGCCCGCGCTGGAGGCCGCCGTCGTGGCCTACCTGGCCCGGATGCGCTGGCTCGCGGACGAGCTGCTCGTCCTGTGCGCGGCGGCACTCGGGCTGGACCGCGACTTCTTCACCCGGTACACCGGGCACGCCACGCACACGATGAACATCAACTGGTACCCGCCGATGGCCGTGGCCGGCCAGCCAGAACCCGGCCAGTTCCGGATCGGCCCGCACACCGATTTCGGCACCGTGACGATCCTCGACCGCGAACCCGGCCGCGGCGGCCTGCAGGTGTGGACCGAGCAGGACGGCTGGCAGGACGCGCCCTACGAGCCCGGCGCCTTCACCATCAACTCGGGTGACCTGCTCGCCCGCTGGAGCGGCAGCAGGTGGAAGTCCAACCGGCACCGCGTGCTTCCGCCGCAGGCCGAGGCACCGGACGAGGACCTCGTCTCGCTCGTCTACTTCTACGAGGCCGACCACGACGCCGTCATCGAGTCCCTGCGGCCGCCGATCGGCAAGCCGAACGATTACCAGCCGGTCGTGTCGGCGCAGTTCCTCAAGACGCGCCTGGACGCGATCACGATCGGCTAGCCGCCGGCGGGGGCCCCGGTTACCGGTCGAGGACGGCCGCGTCCGTGCCGCCTTCCTCGCCGAGGATGGAGCCGATCATCGCCACCGACTGCGGGCGCCGCGCCCGCAGCCAGGCCAGCACCACGAGGCCGATGACCAGCCATGCCGCGGCCGCATAGGGGGTCCACTTGAGGATGCCCGGCGGGGTGGGGTGCACCGAGCCGTACCACGCCGCGGCGAAGACCACCGCGCCGATCACCGGCACCACCACGTGCGCGACCGGGTTCCACCTGCGGGAGTCGCGGGTCCGCCAGAAGAAGGCGATGCCGCCGATGCAGACCATGATGTACACCACGATGATCAGCAGCGTGCCCAGCGTGGCCCAGAAGTAGTAGTTGCTGAGATCAGCAGCGTGCCCAGCGTGGCCCAGAAGTAGTAGTTGCTGAACGGCTGGCCGAACGCCGCGTCCGAGAACGGGTAGCCCACCAGCAGCGCCATCACGATGGACACCGCGGTGACCGCGAGCGTGGCGTTGACCGGGGTCTGGAACCGCGGGTGCGTCCGGCCGAACGCCGCGGGCAGCACGCCCTCCCGGCCCATCGAGAACAGGGTGCGGGCGGCGGCCGTGGCACAGGCCACGCACACGATGAACGCCGCGCACATGCCGCCGATCTCGACCAGGGTGCCGAGCCAGGGGCCCACGAACGTGGTGGCGGTGGTCTTCAGCGCGACCGGGTCGGCGCCGAACTTCGTGCCGTTGTTCACGCCGAAGCCGATGTCGATCGAGTAGGTGGTCCACAGGTAGAAGATGACCACGAACGCCGTCGCCACGATGATCGCGATCGGGATGTTGCGCCGCGGGTTCGAGGTCTCCTCGCCGAAGTCGGCGGCGGTCTCGAACCCGATGTACGACGTGACGCCGAGGATGATCCCGTAGAACACGCCGCTGAAGCCGCCCTTGTTCGAGTGGCCGAAGCTGAACGCCGACAGCGCCTGCCCGTGGCTGCCGCCCTTGGCCGTGGTGACCAGGTCCACGATCAGGATGATCGCCACGGTGACGATGCCGACGACGATCTGCACCCGCGTGGTGACCCTGATCTTGATCGTGGAGAGCACCAGGAAAACGGCCATCCCGATGAAGAAGAACAGGATCCACAGCTTCGGGTTGAGGTGCAGCAGGTCGGCGGCGAGGAAGCCGACCCCGGACATGGTCATCGGGACGAAGCAGATGAACCCGAAGAAGTACAGCCAGCCGGCCATGAAGCCGGCGTCCTTGCCGAGGCTGCGGCTGGTGTAGGTGTAGGCGTATCCCGCCGCCGCCATCCGGCGGGTGAAGCCGATGACGACGAACGCCAGCGCCAGGCAGGCGATACCGCCGAGCAGGAAGGCCAGCGGGGTGGACCCGCCGCTGACGGCGGCGACGCCGGTGACGTTCAGCAGCATCGCCATGCCGGGGGCGATCACCGATATCGAGATCGCGATGGCGTCCACCAGGCGCAGCGAGCCGTGCGCGAGCTCACCGGTCGCGGCGCCGGGTATCAGGGCGGGGTCGGTCTTGGCCATGTCATTTTCCTCTCACTCGCCCCGGCCGGCACCACCTCCGGACCGGCGCGGGGCATGGGATAAGGGGGCGGGCTCCAACCGCTCCGGCATCAGGACGGTGCCGGGGCCGAGGTAGAAATCGAAGGCCAGCGGCGTGCAGTCACGCTCCATCAGCCAGTCGAAGAACCGCTGGTGGACCGGGTGGGCGCGGTATTCGTCGAGCGCCGCCACGTCGGGGAACTCGGTGTAGAGCAGGTAGCCGTATCCCCGGGTGCGCGCTCCGGTCAGGTCCGTGCCGAACCGGCACTTGGTCATCAGCCCGATCTCGCTGGGCCAGGACGCCACCATGGCGCGCATGTCGGCGGCCTCGTCCTCGCTCAGCTCCCGGGGGAAGCTGAACAGCACGATGTGCTGCAGGGACATCACCGCTCCTGGTTTCGCTGATTTACGACGGCCCGGGGCTGCCGGCCGTCAGTAGAACTCGAAGTACTCACGCATCTCCCAGTCGGTGACGTCCTGCCCCTCGGGCGGCGGGTTCTCGGCCACGGCGGCGTCGTGCCTGACCAGTTCGGCGCGCTTCATCTGGAGCAGGTAGTCGATCAGCGTGCCGCCAAAGGCGTCACGGAAGAAGGTGTCCTTGTCGAGCGCCGCGACGGCGTCCGCCAGGGACGTCGGCAGCATCGGCGCGTCCGCGGCGTAGGGGTCCGCCTCGATCGGTGGTGGCGGCGCCAGCTCACGCCTGATGCCGTCCAGCCCGGCGGCGATGTTGGCCGCCATGTACAGGTACGGGTTGGCGGCCGGCTCGCCCATCCGGTTCTCCACATGGCTGTTCGCGTCGCCGGGCGCGCCCTGGGCGCGGATCAGGGCACCGCGGTTCTCCAGCGCCCAGGTCACCCGGTCGGGGGCGAAGGAGTAGGGCCGGAACCGCTTGTAGCCGTTCACGGTGGGGGCGGAGAACACGGTCATCGGCATGGCGTGCTCGATCAGCCCGGCCACGAACCGCCTGCCGGTCTGCGACAGGTAGTCGGTCTCGCTGGCGAACGCGTTGCCGCCGTCCGGGCGGGCCAGCAGCGACTCGTGCAGGTGCCAGCCGGAGGAGAAGAAGTTCGGCAGGGCCGGCCGGCACATGAAGGTGGCGAGCAGCCCGCGGCGCTGGCAGATCTGCTTGACCGCGGAGCGGAACAGCACGACCGCGTCCGCCGCGGCTAGGCCGGCGATGGGGCTGAAGCTGAACTCCATCTGGCCGGGGCCCCACTCGTCCTCCATCGAGCGTGGCGGCAGCCCCACCGCGGCCAGGCCGTCGCGGATCGCCTCCAGGGTGCTGGCCACGCCGTCCAGCCGCACCTCCGACAGGTACTGGTAGCCGAGCTCGAACACGCTCACGCCCGGCGGCGGCGGCGTGAACCCGGCGTTCTCCGGCGTGACCGGCTCGCCGGTGAGCTTGACGATGTAGTACTCGATCTCGATTCCGGCGAGGAAGTCATAGCCGGCCTCGCCGAGTTCGCCCAGCATCCGGCGCATCAGGCCGCGGCCGTCCAGCGGCATCGGCCTGCCGCTGGAGAAGTAGACGTCGCACAGCATCCACCCGGTGCTGCCGGCCCACGGCAAGACCTGGAAGGTGGCCGGATCGGGCACCAGGACGATGTCGGGGAACCCGGTGAACTCATCGATGCCGAACCCGCCGCCCGCGGCGAACGGTGGCACGAACACCTGGTTGCCGCTGTCCAGGCTGTAGATCGCGCCGGAGAAGTCGAGGCCGTTCGACATGGCGGCGATGGCCACCTCGGGGGCCAGCGACTTGCTGCGCGGGTGGCCGTGCTGATCGACGACGGTCAGCCGGACGGTACGCAGTTCATGCTCGCGTATCCGGCCGGCCACCGCCTCGGCCGCCGCGGCCTGCTCGGGCGTATACAGGCCGTGCCGCGCGACGAATCCGGCCTGGCCCACCCCGGTGACCGGGGCTGCGCCGCTGCGAGACCGGTCTGGCGAGGGGCTTCCCATCTGGCTGGCCTCCGATCAGGCACGTGCCCGGCGCCGTGGCGCGGGCCGCGTGCGTCAGGTTCTCTGCCCGGCCTTGCGCTGGCTCATGACCTCCAGCATGGCGGCAGTGAAGTTGTCCGGTTCGATGTCGGCGAGCGAGAGGAACGTCTCGGTCCGCTGCACGCCGTTGATCTGGAAAATCTTGGCGAGGAGCAGCTCGCGCAGGTGGGCGTGGTCCCGGACGCGCAACCTGACGAGCAGGTCGAGGCTACCGGTCACGACGCTCATGTCCTCGGCCTCGGGCATTGCCCTGATGGCACGGATGATCTCGCTCAGGTCCATCCCGGGCCCGGCCGTCACGGCAAGGTAGACGACCACGGGGAACCCGAGCGCCGCCCAGTCAACGTCCACCCGGTAGCCTCGGATGGCGCCGCTGCGCTCCAGCCGGGCGAGCCTGTCGGCCACCGCGGGCGGGGACATCTCGACGGTGCGGGCGAGAGCCCGCTGGGACTGCCGCGCGTCCGTCGCCAGCGCGCGCAGCAGCGCCAGGTCAAGCTCGTCGACCGTGACCTTGGGGGACGAGGGGGCAGCGACCTCAGTCAGCTTGGCGAGCGGAGCCGAGCTGGTTGCCATTTGCCAGGTAGCCCCTCTCGTGAGCCGCCATCCTGTGAGCTATAGTGAAATCGGGACGTATCAATGTAAGTACAGACTGGCCAAGATTTTTACATCTGTAAGGTTTGCTGTCAAGAGAGGCCAGCACGAGTCCGAGCCGGTCGGCCGGAGAGGGACAGGCACATGACCGCAGCCCTTGAGCAGCATGACTGGAGTGCCAGCCTGGCCCGGCGGACGCGCACCCTGGGCGGCGGCGAGATCACCGCCATCCTCGCCCTGGCCGGGGCCACCGATGTCATCACGTTCTCCGGCGGGTTCCCGGATCCGGCGACGTTCCCCGCCGAGATCCTGGCGCCGATCGCGGCCCGGCTGATCACCGGTGATGCCGCGGTGTCCCTGCAGTACGCCGCGACAGAAGGGCTGGCCGGGGTCCGCGACTACGTGGCCGGGCGGCTCGAGTCGCTGGAAGGGGCGCGGCCGGGCCCGGGCGAGCTGATGATCACCAGCGGCGGCATCGACTGCATGGAACTGCTCGCCAAGAGCTACCTCGACCCCGGCGATGTGGTCGTCGTGGAATCGCCCACGTACCTGGGCGCCATCATGGCCTTCCGCGGGTACGAGGCGGACCTGCGCGGCGTTCCGGTGGACGGCGACGGCATGCGCGTCGACGTGCTGGCCGGCCTGCTCGCCGAGGGCCTGCGTCCCAAGATCGTTTATACGATCCCGGACTACCAGAACCCCACGGGCCTGTCGATGAGCGCCGGCCGCCGCACCGAGCTGGTCGCGCTGGCCCGCCGGTACGGCTTCCTCATCTGCGAGGACGTCGCCTACCGAGAGCTTGGCTTCAGCGCGCCGCCGCCGCCCTGCCTGTGGTCGCTCGCGCCGGACGTGGTGCTGCAGGCCGGCACGTTCTCGAAGATCTTCTTCCCCGGGGTGCGGCTGGGCTGGGGAGCCGGGCCAGAGCAGGTCATCGGCAGGCTCGTGGTGGCCAAGCAGAACTCCGACCAGTGCTCCGGCGCGCTCGGCCAGCGGATGCTCGAGGAATACGGCAGGTCCGGCCACCTGGGGCAGCAGATCGTCGCGTCGCGGGCGCTGTACGCCCGGCGGGCCGGGCTGACCACGGAGGCCCTGGCCGCGCACATGCCGGACGGCACGACATGGACAACCCCGCGGGGCGGGTTCTACGTCTGGCTGACGGCACCCGACGGCGTGGATACCGTGGCCCTCGCGGCGGCGGCCCGGGCCCGCAAGGTGGCCTACGTGCCAGGCCGCCCGTTCTACCCCGGCGATGCCGGGGCCACGCAGATCCGGCTCGCCTACAGCCGGGTGGCGGACCATCTGATCGACGAGGGCATGCGCCGGATCGGCGAGGTCCTGAAGACCGGCATGGAGGGCAAGTGAACGAGGCGCTTGGCGACGCTGCCAGTCACTTCACCACGGAGGCACTGGGCGAGCGCGGCGGGGCAGGCCGGTACGTGAACGTGGACGCGATCACCCCGGTGGAGTTCCTGCCCGGGCTCGGGTTCCGCCCCGTCCTCGGGCAGCGTGCCATGACGAACTTCGTCAGCTTCGAGCCCGGTGCGGAGGCGCCGCGGCACGTTCACGAGGAAGAGCAGATCGTGATCGTGCTGGACGGCGAGTTCACCTTCGACCTGGACGGGGACGTGCGCGTCATGCGCAAGGGAGACGTGGCGGTGGTGCCGTCCTGGGTCCCGCACGGCGCCTGGACGACCGACAGCCACTGCCTCGAGATCGACGTGTTCTGCCCGCCGCGGGAGAGCCTGCTCAAGCTGGCGGAGGCGCAGGCCGCCGAGGCGAGCGCGGCCGGAGAGCAGGAGCCCGGCGGCCAGCCGGGCGGTGCGTAGATGGACCTGGGGCTGGCCGGGCGGCGGGCGGTTGTCACCGGCGGATCCAAGGGCATCGGCAAGGCGATCGCCGCCGAGCTGATGGCCGAGGGGGCAGCGGTGACGATCTGCTCACGGCACCCGGACGAACTCGACGCGGCAGCCGCCGAGCTGGTCAAGCAGATGCCCGACGCGACCGCCGGCTCGGTCCGGGCGGTGTCATGCGACGTGACGGACCCCGGTCAGGTGACCGAGTTCATCGAGGTGGCGGCCGCGGCCATGGGCGGGCTGGACATCCTCGTCAACAACGCCGGCGGCGCCCGGCCCGGCCGGTTCGGCACGCTGACCGACGACGACTGGCAGACCGACATCGACACGAAACTGCTATCCCAGATCCGCTGCACCCGCGCGGCCCTGCCGCACCTGCGGCGGAGCAGAGCGGGGGCGGGCGCGAAGCGCGGGGGCGGGAAAAGCTATGCGCCGCGGGTCATCAACATCAACGCCGTGTACGGGCGCTACCCGGACCCGGCCTTTCTCGCGTCGTCGGTGAACCGGGCATCCTGTCTCAGCCTCGCCAAGGCTCTTGCCATGGAGCTTGGCGGCGAGGGAATCCTGGTGAACAGCGTCAACATCGGGTTCGTCACGACGCCGCAGTGGGAGAACATCCACCGCCGCCGGGCGCCGGATATGCCCGCGGGGGAGTTCTTCGGCCAGCTCGCCGCCGCGGAGGTCCCGCTCGGCCGGTTCGGGCGGCCCGACGAGGTGGCCGGCCTGGTCGCCTTCCTGGCCGGCGACCGCGCGAGTTACATCACCGGGGCTTCGATCGACGTGGCCGGCGGCATGGGCAAGTACCTCTAGAGCCGGCCCATGTGCCGTCTGCTTGGTTACTGTTCCCGCGGCAGCGCGTCCGTGGCGGGCCTGCTCAGCGGGGACGGGCTGCGTGCCTTTACCGCGCTGTCGGACTTCCACGCCGATGGCTGGGGCATGGCCTGGTACGGCACCGGCGGGCTGCGGATACGCAAGTCCGCGCGCCGCGCGGCGGCGGAGCCGGACTACGCCCGGCTGGCCGAGCGCCCGCTTGGCGACCTCGGCCTGGTGCACCTGCGCTGGGCAACACCCGGCCTGGGCATCGGCCACGACAACTCCCACCCGTTCCGGTACGGCCCCTACGCGTTCGCCCACAACGGTGCCATCCACCCGCAGGACCGGCTCGGCGAGATGCTGCCGGCCGAATGGGAAAAGCGGCTCGCCGGGACGACCGACAGCGAGCGCTACCTGCTGCACCTCATGTGGCGGCTGGAAGCACGGCGCGGTGACATGATCGCGGCGGCCGCGGACACGGTGGCCAGCATCGCGGGGCGCTACGCGGTGAACAGCCTCAACGCGGTGGTGCTGTCGCCAGCGAAGATGTACGTGATCGCCTGGCACGACCCGGCCCGGATCCCGGTCGGCGAGCTGCGGCGGCGGGGCCTCGGCAGCACGCCGGAGGAGTTCGCCGGCTACTTCTGCCTCGCCTACCGGGCCACCCGGGACGCGGTGGTCGCCGCGAGTTCCGGCTGGCCCCAGCCCGGCTGGACCCTGCTGCCCAGCGGGAGCGTGCTCACCGTGGACCGGGTCACGCTGAAGACATCGGTGTTCTCGCTCGAGCCGGTGTCGCCGTTACCCGGGTGCCGGCCGCCGGCCCGGCCGGTGTGCGCGGGCCGGCAGGCGGTCACGGCCTGGGCTGCCACCCGTCGGGTACCCGGGCCGGCGCCGCGCGGCCGGCGCCGAGGTCACCATGACCCGGGCCGCGGCGTTCAGGCGGCCTCGGATCCCGGCCCGCCCGGCTGGCCGGGGCTGCCCGGGTCGCCGGCCGGTCGCGCCGCGCGCATCTCGATGGACCGGAGGCTGTCGTGGAGTGCCTGCCAGACGGTGCCGAGGCTGGCACTGGCGGGCAGGTCACCGCGGATGGTCCCGGGCGGGGCCTGGTCGCCGAGCGCGCGGAGCGCGTCCTGGCCGGTCGCGATGATCACCGGGTCGGTTGCCTCCAGGGTGAGCCGTTCGCCGGTCACCTGGATGACCATCTGGCGGCGGCCGGCCTCCTCGGGCGGCTCGTCGCTGGTGCCGGTGATGTCCGCGCCGCGAAGCGCCTCCCTGGCCTGGCCGAGGTCCACGCCGAGGGCCGCCAGGGCCCGGGCGGCGGCGGTGTCGGGGTCGGCCAGGGTGGCGAGCAGCAGGTGATGGGAGCCGACCGGCTGGGTGCCGGCCAGCCGGGCGGCCTCGTTGAGGGTGGTGTCCACGGCCGGCGTGGCGTTGAGCACCGCGTGCTCGGCTGGGGCGCCGGGCTCGCTGGGACCGGCGGTGGCGCGGCGGCGCAGCCAGCGCCTGCCCCGGCTGGCCTCGGCACTGGCGGCGGGCGCCAGGTCGAGAACCGCGTGGCGAATCGTGACGAGGTCGGCGTGCTGCGACAGGATCTGGGCGGCGACGCCTTCGCCCTCCCGGATCAGGCCGAGCAGGATGTGCTCGGTGCCGATGTAGTTGTGCTGCAGTTGCAGCGCCTCGCGCAGCGCGAGTTCGAGGGTCTTCTTCGCCCGCGGGGTGAACGGGATGTGCCCGCTGGGGGCCGTGGTACCGGCGCTGACGATCTCGGTGACCTCGCGGCGGCCGGCCTCGAGCGACATGCCGAAGTTCGCCAGGACGCGGCCGCCCAGCCCGTCAGGCTCACCTAGCAGCCCCAGCAGGAGGTGCTCGGTGCCGATGTGGTTGTGATGCAGCCGCCTGGCCTCGTCCTGGGACAAGACGACGACGTGCCGGGCGCGGCCGGTGAATCGCTCAAACATGGGAACAGCGTCTGGCATATGCTCTAGCATGTCAATACCATGCTATTAATAGGGACTACGCCGATCGTGTGGAGGCTTGCCGCCATGGACTGGGAAGACCGGCTCGACGACTGGGAACTCGAACTCGAGCTGAGCGCTCAGCTCGGGGGCTCGGACTGGGTCACGCTGGAGCGCGCGGCCGCCGATACCGGCGTCTCCCGCGCCGCGCTGCGCAGCTGGTACCGCACCGGCCAGATTCCGTCCCGGCTGGCCGCCGGCCCGCACGGCCCGCAACGGCTGGTGCCGCTGGCCATGGTCGCCGCCCGCGCCGAGGCCTCGCCGCGGCTGCGCCGCAGCGCCGAACGGCGGCTGGCTGACCAGGCCCAGGTCGAGATCCTCCAGCACCGGGTCGACCAGCTCGAACTCCGGCTCGCCGCGCTTGAGCGGCGGCAACAGCCAGCGCAGGCAGAGCCGGTGCCCGCGCCGCCGGGGACCGCCGGTCCCGGGCCGCGGTGAGCCAGGCTTCCCCGCGGCCCGGGCAGTCAGCCGTGGGGCCGCAGGTGAGGCGGCCTGGTCCGGCCCGGCGGTCAGCCGCCGGCGCGTTTTGTCGTCTCGCGCTGCCCAGACGAGACGCCTGTCAGGCCCGCTGACGCCCTCGCGCTCTATCGCCCGTTCATGAGCGTGCGCAGTATGTCGAGCTTGCTTCGGAGCACTCCAAGGTCTTGCGTGAACTCGTCCTTCCAGTCGGCATCGACGGTCGGCGTCTGATGCAGGGCCGTGGTCGCGCTGTCGAGCGCGTCTTCACAGCGGCCCAGGTAGTAGCGGGCTCGCCTCATCGGTTGCATCGGAGGGGGGTCATCAACCATGAGGAGACTCCTCTCTACGGTCAGGCCCGGTTGTAGCGCTCACCCGGACGGCCGGGCCGTTCTCGTACCTTGGGATTGCAATCTAAGCACGTGTGTACACGGGTACGCCCCGATGATCACGTGTGATCACGTGCGGGGGATGTTGGGCTGGTGCTGGATCACGATTCACCCGTGCCGCTTTACGAGCAACTGGCGGCCGTGCTGAGAGGGCAGATCAGGGACGGGAAGCTAACCGGGCGCATCCCGTCCATCCTCGGGCTTGCCCAAGAGTACGGCGTATCTCACCGCACGTCGGCAGCGGCGCTGGCCATCCTGAAGGATGAGGGCTTGATCGTGGCCCAGCGAGGCAAGGGGTTCTACGTCAGGTCATGAGCGGCCCGGCTGCCGTGGGGATAGCTTGATTCGGCCTTCCAGCGGAATGTCGTGCGCAGCCGGTCGAGCGCACCGGTCAGCTGCTCAGCCTCGGTGCCGGCCAGCGGCGGTTCCCATGGGCGGTCGCTGTCGGTCATGGCGCCACGGTAACCACTACTGCGGACGTTCCGCGGCGGCCTGCCCGGCGAGCCGCCGCAGCCGGGCGGCCTCGGCGGGCCGCACGTTGAGGTCGTTGAGCCGCAGTTCCGCCGCACGGGCCAGGTGCGGTGCCGGGTCGTCCCGCACGGCCGCGCGGAACCGGCGCAGGAATATCCGGCGCAGCGTGCGGGCCAGGGGGACGAGCCAGGACGGCAGGCCGTCAACGTCCGAGGTCGCCATGATCAGGTAGGCCATCGCCACGTCCGCCCCGGCCGGGCCCGCGCAGCCGCCGGACCAGTCGATGACGACCGGGCCGCCGGCCGTCAGCATGACATTGCCGGGGTGCAGGTCCAGGTGCATGACCTGCCCGCCGGGGCCGAGCGGCTGCCGCAGGCCCGGCGGCGCGGCGACCTGGTGCAACTGGTTGTGCAGCCGGGCCAGCGTCCGGGCATGCCGGGCCACCCGCCACGGCCTGCTGGCCAGGTCGGCGAGCATGTCCCGGCCGGACAGCCGCTCCATCACCAGGTCCGGCCCGGCCACGGCGAACACCTCAGGCACCGGGTAGCCGGCCTCCCGCAGGTATCTCATCAGGTCAGCCTCGGCGGCACAGGAATGCGCGGTCCGGTACCGGCGCAGCACCCGTCCGCCGTCGACCGCGTAGACATCGGCGGCCCGTCCGCTGCCGATCAGCGGGCCCGGGGGCCCGGCCGCATCCGTCACCTCGGTCACCTCCGGCGCACGCCGCGTCGCGGCACCGGTAAACAGCGGCACCAGTAAACAGCGGCAGCCGTGGTCGCGTCGCCGCCGGGCGGCTCCTGTCCGCGGTGCCGCGCCGCGCCCCTGCCGGAAGCGCGCGGCCCGCCGGCAGGCCCCCATCGGCCGCGGCATGAGGCATCACGCCGGCCGCGGGCCTGGCGGTGGTTGCGGAGGCAGCGGGGTGGAGATATCGACGGCGATGCGCCAGCCGCCGGGGTCACGCTGCCAGATGGTGGCATCCCAGACCGCGATCGTGGTGCCGCCGCCGCCCTCGCCGGCCGGGGGGATGTGCACGGTGACCGTGCACAGGGCGTATCCCAGGTTGCCGGAGGAGTGCGCTTCGTGGAGCCGGATGGTGCGCTGCGCTCCTGCGGCCGTGGCGCGGCCGATGGCAGCTTGCCAGAATTCGGTGATCGCTGCGTGGCCCTGGATAGGCCGCATGCCGTCGGCCATGAGCTGGGCGTGCTCAGTGTAGTAGGAGGTCATCGCCGCGGGGTCGGCGGCATAGAAGAGGTCTTCGAATGCCCGGGTGAACCGTTGCACTTCCTGGGGGCTGAAGGCGGCCAGTGACACGGTTGCTCCTGTCGTCTATTCCGGAGGGGCGGCCGGGGCGGTGGCGCCGGCCAGCAGGGGCAGGACGATGTCGTCCACCAGATGGCGGGCGAAGGCCTGGTCGAGTTCGGCCCCGAGGATGAGCTTGCGGAACACCTGGGCCTCGATCACCTCGTGCATCAGGCCCGCCAACCTCCCCGCCATCGATGCGGGCAGTTCGCCGCGCCGTACCGCGCGGCCGGTGATCTGCTCGGCCACGGAATCCCGGTCGAACAGGGAGCGCAGGCGGTCGGCCAGTTCGGCGTCCGCACGCATGGCGTGGACCAGGCCGCTCATCATGGCCATGAACTCCGGGGTCAGGTGGCCGCGCATGGCCAGCATCACGGCCATCAGGTCGCCGCGCAGGCTGCCGGTGTCGTGGCTGCCGAGCACGCGGCCGGCGATGTGCGCGTCGACCGCGGCGCGCACCAGTTCGGCCTTGCCCGGCCAGCGCCGGTAGATCGTGGTCTTGCTGGCGTGTGCCCGGGCCGCCACGGCGTCCATCGTCATCGCCTCATAGCCGGCCTCGCCGAGCAGGCCGATGGCCGCCGACAAGATCGCCCGCTCGCGCGGCGCACCGCGCGCCCGGCGCCCGTTACCCTCGCTGGCTGGCATCACCGCTCCCGCGTTCAGCTATGTGTACGATACCGTATCGTACACATAAACGGCGCGGGGTACGGTGTTATCCCGCCTCGCGGATCAGGTATGCCACGTCGGTCTCCCACTTGGCGGGGTCGGGCCCTGGCTCATATCGGCACCCTTCGTTCCGCTGGCGTAACTGATGGACTGCCAGCCGGCCGGGGACTCATCGGTAGCGGCCGCGAAGAATCACCCGCCCGGTGTGAGGCGGTCAGGTACGGGCGGCGATAGGGCGGGAAGGCCGCCAGATAAGTCCGCTTGACCGGGCCAGGGGCTTCAGCTGACCATCGGACGCGGGCACTGCTGTGGGCCCCGCCGGGGCATGGTTGACGTCAAGGTGCGGGAACGAGCCGGCCGCAGGGCGCGGGCAGGCCAGACCTACCCGGCAGGGGTGATGGCGGGGCCTCGGCCGGGAACTCAGGCTGGACGGACGGCAGGTGCGCCGGGCCCGGCGCGCGCCTGGAACGCCCCCGCGAACGGGACGGGCGTAGCAGTGGCAGAAGGGGAGAATCGTGGCCGAGCACTACGACGTGATCATCATCGGGACCGGGGCCGGCGGAGGGACGCTCGCACACACCCTGGCCGGCTCGGGCAAGCGGGTCCTGCTGCTGGAACGAGGTGACTTCCTGCCCCGCGAGACGCAGAACTGGGACCCGCGCGCGGTCTTCGTGGATGGCCGCTACATCTCCACGGACACCTGGTAGGTGATTTCGGGGAACTGCGGCACGTGGACGGCAGCTCGCCGGCCTGGCCGCTGTCCTACGACGACTTCGAGCCGTGGTACACCGGGGCCGAGCAGTTGTACCAGGTACACGGCAACGGCGGCGAGGACCCGACCGAGGGCCACCGGTCGGCGCCCTATCCGTGGCCGGCCGTGTCGCACGAGCCCAGGATCGCCGAGATCACCGCGGGCCTGGAGAAGGGCGGGTACCACCCGTTCCACGCGCCGTGCGGGATCATGCTGGACGAGGCCGACCGGCCGCGCAGCCACTGCATCCGCTGCACCTGGTGCGACGGCTACCCCTGCCTGGTCCACGCGAAGTCCGACGCCGAGGTCATCGGGGTCCGGCCGGCGCTTGGCGCCGGCAACGTCACCCTGCTGACCGGGGCCGAGGTGACCAGGCTGGAGACCGACCCGGCCGGGCGCACGGTCACCGGGGTGGTCGTCGCCCGCGGCGGTGACCGTGAGGTGTACCGGGGCGACATGGTGGCGCTGTGCGCCGGCGCCGCGAACAGCGCGAAGATCCTGCTCAACTCGGCCAGTGACGCCCACCCCCACGGCCTGGCGAACGGCTCGGACCAGGTGGGGCGCAACTACATGTTCCACAACTGCCTGGCGGTGGTGGCCCTGGCCAAGGAGAAGAACGACACGGTCTTCCAGAAGACGCTGGGCATCAACGACTTCTACTTTGGCGCACCGGACTACGACTACCCGGCCGGCAACATCCAGATGATCGGCAAGTCCAACGCCGAAGCCATGCGGGGCGAGAAGCCCAAGCTCACCAAGCTTTCCCCGGAGTGGAGCCTGTCGGACGTGGCCGGGCACGCGGTGGACTTCTGGCTCACCACCGAAGACCTGCCGGTCCCGGAGAACCGGGTCACCACCGACGGCGACGGCAACGTCCACCTGGCCTACACCCCCACCAACAACGACGAGGCCGCCCGGCTCTACCACGAGCTGAAGAAGATCCTCAACCACACCGGGATGGCCGAGCACCACGTGCTGCGCAAGAACTTCTACATGAACATGAGCATCCCGGTCGCGGGCTGCGCGCACCAGGCCGGCACCTGCCGGTTCGGCACCGACCCGGCCACCTCGGTGCTCGACACCGACTGCAAGGCCCACGAGCTGGACAACCTGTACGTGGTGGACACCAGCTTCTTCCCGAGCATCGGGGCGGTGAACCCCGCGCTCACCGCCATGGCCAACGCCCTGCGCGTGGGTGAGCACATCCGGGACCGGATCGCATCCTGACCCGGAGCGCGTGACTTCGATGGCGACCAGGGCCGAGACCAACACGGTCTACGCGGCCGGGCTGGTCCAGGGCATCGCCCTGGTCACCTTCCCGGCGGCGAGCACGATCTTCACCGATCCCAGCCAGTACGGCCTGTCCAGCAGCCAGTACGGCGCCATGTTCCTGCCCCAGGTGGTGACGGCGGTGACCGGTGCGCTGCTGGCCGGGCGGCTGGCGCAGCGGTTCGGGACCAAGCGCGTCTTCCTGGCCGGCCTGCTGGCGGACCTGGCCTCCATGGCGATGCTGATCATCAGCCAGTTCTCCACCGGTAACCAGCCGGTCGCCTACGGGCTGCTGCTGGCCGCGACCGCGTGCCTGGGGGCCGGGTTCGGCCTTACCGTGCCGGCCCTCAACACCCTCACCGCCGCGTTCCACCCAGACCGGGTCGATGCTTCCGTGCTCGCGCTCAACGCACTGCTGGGACTGGGGACGGCCCTCGCGCCGGTGTTCGTGGCCATCTTCGTCGGCCTGGGGTTCTGGTGGGGCCTGCCGGTCATGTCCTCGGCCCTGCTGGTGGCCCTGGTGGCCATCAGCGCGCGGCTGCCACTGCACGCCGGAGCGCGCGAGCGCGCCACCGGGGGCCGCGGCGCCGGGATCCCGCCGCTGTTCTGGGTTTTCGCCGCCTTCGCCGTCCTGTACGGCATCTGCGAGACGATGAACGGGAACTGGTCCCAGCTCGACATGACCAAGGACCTGCACGCGTCCGCCACTCAGGCGTCGTTCGCGCTCACCGCGTTCTGGGGCATGGTCACCGTCGGCCGGGTGCTGTTCGCCCTGGTCACCCGCTGGTTCCCGGCGACCCGCGCCTACCACGTGCTGCCGTTCCTGCTGGCCGTCGTGCTGGTGGTCATCGCGGTGCTGCCCACCGGAGCACCCGCGGCGGGCATCCTGGCCTTCGCGCTGGCCGGGTTCGGCTGCTCGGCCCTGCTGCCGCTCACGATCAGCTTCGCGGAGGAGCAACTGCTGACCATGGAAGCCTCCGTGGCCGGCGGTGTGATCGCCTTTTACCAGGTCGGCTACGGCATCGCGGCCTTCGGCACCGGGCCGCTGGTGGACGCCGGGGTGAGCTTGCCCACCCTGTTCGGCTGCGCCGCGGCCGCCGCGGTGATCATGGGAGGGCTGAGCTTCGTGCTCGCCCGCAAGAGCCCGGCCAAGATCACGGTTCCGTCGGCCGCCTCGTAGGGCACCACGCGGATTTCTACCCCGCTGAGGGTGATGTGGCGGACCTGCCCGCCCACGCTAATGGACGCTGGACCACGTCTCACATCGGTCGGCAGCCAGGCCGCGCCCACCGCGCCTGCCGCACCCACCGCAGCCTGATACAGAGGAGAAGGACCGTTGCCCGAATATCCCGACATCAGCGACCACGGGCTGATCGGCGACCTGCAAACGGCGGCGCTGGTGAGCACCGATGGCACCCTCGACTGGTTCTGCTGCCCCCGGTTCGACTCACCCAGCGTGTTCGCGTCCCTGCTGGACGCCAGCCGGGGCGGCTACTACAAGATCGCGCCGGACCGGGACGACTACGTCAGCAGGCAGCTCTACCTCCCGGACAGCGCGATCCTCATCACCCGCTTCATGACCCCGGACGGGGTCGGCGAGGTGCATGACTTCATGCCGGTCATCGAGGGACCGGCGACCGGCCGGCACCGGCTGGTGCGGAACATCCGCGTCGTCCGGGGCACCATGCGGTTCGCGATCGAGGTCCAGCCCCGCTTCGACTACGGCCGCAAGCCGCACACGCTGGAACTCTCCGTCAGCGTGGAACGCGACGGTGACGGGCTGCGGTGGACCCGCACCCTGCGGGAAGGCCAGATCGGCGGGGTGGTGCTGGAGTCCGGCGGGGGCGCCCCGCGCCGGGTGACGCCGGAGGAGGCGCAGCGGCTGGCGGACGGCACCGCGCGGTTCTGGCGTGGCTGGCTGCACCGGTCGAGCTACACCGGGCGGTGGCGGGAGATGGTCGCCCGCTCGGCGGTGACGCTCAAGCTGATGACCTACAAGCCCACCGGGGCGCTGGTCGCCGCGCCGACCGCCGGGCTGCCCGAGCAGACCGGCGGGGAGCGTAACTGGGATTACCGCTACACCTGGGTCCGCGACGGCTCGTTCTCGGTCTACGCGCTGCTGGGGCTCGGCTACGTCGAAGAGGCGGCCGCGTTCGCCGCCTGGCTCAGGGACCGGGCCAGCGAGGGCGCGGGAACCAGCGGGCGCCCGCTGAAGATCATGTACCGGGTCGACGGCAGCTCGGATCTGGTCGAGGAGACCCTGGACCATTTCGAGGGCTGGCGCGGCTCGCGGCCGGTCCGCATCGGCAACGGCGCCGCTGACCAGTTGCAGCTCGACATCTACGGCGAAGCCATGGACTCGTTCTATCTCGCCGACGCGCACGGCGTGCAGGCGGGCCACCAGGGCTGGACCGAGCTGGCAACCATCATGGACTGGCTGTGCGACAACTGGGACCAGCCCGACGAGGGCATCTGGGAGACCCGCGGCGGCCAGAAGAACTTCACCTACGGCCGGTTCCAGACCTGGGTGGCGCTCGACCGCGCCATCAAGATGGCCACCGGGCGGGGGCGCCCGGGCAACCTGCTCCGGTGGACCACCGAACGGGACCGCGTCTATGGCCAGATCATGGAACGCGGCTGGAATCCCAAGATTGGCGCCTTTACCCAGCATTACGATACGGACGTCCTCGACTCCTCCCTGCTGCTGATGCCGCTCCAGGGTTTCGTCGCCCCCCGCGATCCGATGTGGCTGTCCACGCTGGCGGCCATGGACCGGGAACTGGTGTCCGACAGCCTGGTCTACCGGTACAACCCGGGCGCCTCACCCGACGGGCTGGCCGGCGACGAGGGCACCTTCTCGCTGTGCACGTTCTGGTACGTCGACGCCCTGGCCCGCTCCGGGCGGCTGGATGAGGCACGGCTGACGTTCGAGAAGATGCACACCTACGCCAACCACCTCGGCCTGTACTCCGAGGAGATCGGCAGCACCGGCGAGCAGCTCGGCAACTTCCCCCAGGCGTTCAGCCACCTGTCCCTCATCGGCGCCGCGATCAACCTCGACTACCAGCTCGACCACGGCCCCGGCTCGGCAGAGCGGGCCCTTTCGGACCGATGAACGCGGATCTGGCGCGCTGGCAGTTCGCGTTTGTGACGATCAACCACTTCTTCTTCGTCCCGATCACGATCGGGCTGGCGTTCTTGACCGCGCTGCTGCAGACGGCGTGGCATCGCAGCAGGCGGGATGAGTACCTGCGGCTGACCAGGTTCTTCGGCACGCTGCTTGTCATCAACATCGCGATCGGCGTGGTGACCGGCCTGGTGCAGGAGTTCCAGTTCGGCATGGACTGGGGGGCGTACTCGCGGCTGGTCGGGAACATCTTCGGCGCCCCGCTGGCGATGGAAGGACTTGCCGCGTTCTTCCTGGAGTCGACGTTCCTGGGGCTGTGGCTGTTCGGCTGGGACAAGCTGCCCCGGCGGGTGCACCTGGCCACGATCTGGGCGGTGTCGCTCGGCACGGCTCTGTCGGCGATGTTCATCATGGCCGCGAACTCGTGGATGCAGCACCCGGTCGGCTACCAGATGGTCCACGGCAAACCGGTACTGAACGACATCTGGGCGCTGTTCACCAACCCGGTGTTCGTCTGGGGGTACGCCAAGGTCATGCTCGCGTCGCTCGTTACCGGCGCGGCGGTGATGCTGGCGGTGTCGGCGTGGCAGTTGCGCCACAGGGAGGACCGGGGGGTGTTCACCCGGTCGGCCAGGCTCGCGCTCATTGTGCTGGTCCCAGCAATTCTGTTCACCATGCTGGTCGGCGACGAGCTTGGGGTGATCGAGGCCCGCTACCAGCCGATGAAGATCGCCGCGGCGGAGGCGCAGTGGACCACCTGCCAGCCGTGCTCGTTTTCGCTGTTCCAGATCGGCGGCGGCAACAACGACCACACCCCGACCCAGATCATCGAGATCCCGCACCTGCTGTCGCTGCTGGCCACCAACACCTGGAACGGCAAGGTGGTCGGCCTGGATCCGCTGCAGTCCCAGTACAGCAAGCAGTACGGGCCCGGGTATTACGTGCCGAATGTGTTCATCCAGTACTGGAGCATGCGGGTGATGGCCTATGCCGGTGTCCTGGTTTTCCTCATCTCGGCCTGGGGGCTGTGGCTGATCCGTCGCAAGAAACTCGCCACCTCCCGGCTGTTCTTGTGGGTGGCGGTCTGGGCCGCGGTGCTGCCGTTCTTGATGAACACCGCGGGCTGGCTGCTGACCGAAAGCGGCCGGCAGCCGTGGATCGTGCAGGGCATCATGCTGACCAAGAACGGGATCTCGACGCCGCTGTCCACCACCTGGATCGCGATCAGCCTGGCGATTTTCGTCCTGGTGTACGCCGTGATCGCCACCGTCGACCTGATGCTGATGCTGAAGTACTCACGTAAACAGCTCCCGCCGCCGCGCGCCGAGGCCGACGCCGACGCACCCGTGCCGGCCGTCCAGTATTGAGGTCACGATGAACAATCTCGTCCCGTTCTGGTTCATCGTCATCACCGTGTTGTGGACCGGCTTTTTCATCCTGGAGGGCTTCGACTTCGGCGTCGGCATGCTCCATGACCTTGTCGGCAACGACGACGCCAGCCGCAGGGCCGCCATCAACACCATCGGGCCACTCTGGGACGGCAACGAGGTCTGGCTGATCGTGGCCGGGGCCGCCATATTCGCCGCGTTCCCCGGCTGGTACGCCACCATGTTTACGGCCCTCAACCTCGCGCTGGTACTGCTGCTGGCCGCCCTCATCGCCCGCGGCCTGTCGTTTGAGTACCGCGGCAAGCGCGACAGCCTGCGCTGGCGGCGCACCTGGGATGTGCTGCTGACCGCTAGCAGCCTGCTGGCCCCGCTGCTGATCGGCGTGGCCTTGGGCGACCTCCTGCAGGGACTCCCGATCAACTCTGCCCAGAACTACACCGGCTCATTCTGGGACCTGCTCCAGCCCTACGGGCTGTTCACCGGGGTCACCTTGGTGCTGATCTGCGCGCTGCACGGCGCGACCTTCCTGTCCCTGAAGACCACCGGGACCATGCACGAGCGCAGCCGGGACCTGGCCCGCCGCATTGCCCCCGCCACCACCGCCGCCGTCATAGGGTTCGCCATCTGGACCCACGTGGTGCACAGCAACACGTTCTTCCTCAACCCCGTCGAACTGCTGGCCATCCTCGCCGTCCTCGCCGCCATGTGGCTGGTCTACGAGCACCGCGACGGCTTCGCCTTCGCCGCGACCACGGTCACCATGGCCTCAGCCATCGTGGCGATCTTCACCGGCCTGTATCCCAACGTAATGGTCTCCAGCACCAGCGCGGCTAACAACCTGACCGCTCACAACACCGCTTCCCCGGCGTACCCGCTCAAAGTGATGAGTGTTGTCGCGATCATCCTGCTGCCGGTGGTGCTCATCTACCAGGCCTGGACCTACTACGTATTCCGGCGGAGGGTCAGCACCCAGGAGTTCCAGCAGCAGGCGCCGTCGGCGGCGGCCGCCGTGCCCCCGGCTACCCGCCCCGGGTGATGCCGCGCGGCCGCGGCTGCGATCTGCTGGAAGCACGACCATGCAGGAGGAAATGACATGTCAGACCGCGTCGACGCACTGGTGATCTTCGGGGCGACCGGGGACCTGGCGAAGCTGGAAACGTTCCCGGCCCTGGTGGGACTGGTCGAGCGGGACGTGCTCAACGTCCCGGTGATCGGGGTCGCGAAAAGCGGCTGGGACCTTGAGCAGTTCCGCGACTACGCGGCCGCGTCGCTGAAGCTGAACAACATGGACCCGGCCAGCCCGGCGGCGGTCAAGATGCTCGGGCTGCTCCGCTACGTGGACGGCGACCTCGACGACGACGCCACCTACCACGCCATGTCCGAGGTGATCAGCGCGGGCGAGCGGGTGCTGTTCTACCTGGAGGTGCCGCCGCCGCTGTTCGGCCGGATCGCCCAGGGCATCGCCACGGCGGGGCGCGCGCGGGGAGCGCGGGTCATGGTGGAAAAGCCGTTCGGCACCGACCTGGACGGCGCCCGGCAGCTCAACGCCACCATGCACCAGTACTTCGCCGAGGAGAACATCTACCGGGTGGACCACTGGCTGGGCCTGGACCCGGTGGAGAACGTGCTGTTCGTCCGGTTCACCAACGCGGTGATCGAGCCGCTGCTGACCCGGGACCACGTGGAGAGCATCCAGATCACCATGGCCGAGGCGTTCGACGTCTCCGACCGGGGCCGGTTCTACGACCGTACGGGGGCCATCAGGGACGTGGTGCAGAACCACATGCTCCAGGTCATGGCCACGGTGATGGCCGACCCGCCGGACGGCCAGGGGCTCAGCCAGTGGCGCGACGCCAAATCACGGCTGGTGGCCTCCGTCCGCCCGCTGGAACGGCAGGACACGGTGCGCGGCCAGTACGAGGGGTACCTGGACGTGGCGGGCGTGGCTCCGCACTCCACCGTGGAGACGTTCGCCGCGGTCCGGCTCGCCGTGGACTCGTGGCGGTGGGCGGGCGTGCCGGTCTTGATCCGGGCGGGCAAGTGCCTGCCGGTCACCGCCACCGAGGTGACCATCCGGTTCCGCCGCCCGCCGCGCGACATCTTCGGCCTGGCGCCGCTGCCCGCGGCCAACGAGCTGCGGTTCCGGGTCTGGCCGGAGACCGCGGTCACCATCACCCTGGCCGGCAAGAAGCCCGGCGCCGGATGGGAACCGCAGTCGCAGGAACTGGCCTTCGCGCAGCAGCCCGGCGAGGACATGCGCCCCTACGACCGGCTCATCGGCGCCGCGCTGGACGGGGACCGGTGGCTGTTCGCCCGCCAGGACACCGTCGAAGCGGCCTGGCGGGTGGTGGATCCGGTACTCGGCGACGCGACGCCGGTACACCCCTACGGCAAGGGAACCTGGGGCCCCGAGGAGGCCGACCGCCTGCTCCCGGACCGGGACGCCTGGCACGACCCGACGGGCTGACCCGCCAGAGCCTGTGTAAGAGCAAGAGCGAGGCTTCCTGAGAACACGAAGGCTGGGCGCGCGATGAACAACCAGGACAACCGGCGCCGGGTGGTGATCATCGGTGGCGGTTTCGCGGGCCTGTTCGCGGTCCGGGCGCTGCGCCGGGCCCCGGTGCAGGTGACCCTCCTCGACCGCGCCGCGCATCACCTGTTCCAGCCGCTGCTCTATCAGTGCTCGACCGGGATTCTCTCCGAAGGCAAGATCACCGCCCCGCTGCGCGATCTGCTGCGCCGCCACCGGAACGCCGAGTTTGTGCTCGCCGAGGTGACCGGCATCGATGCCGGGCGGCGGGCGGTGCTGGCGGTGCGCCCGGGCGGGCAGAACATCGAGTTCGGCTACGACTACCTGATCGTCGCGGCCGGGGTGCAACAGTCCTACTTCGGGCATGACGAGTTCGCCCAGTACGCGCCTGGCATGAAGACGATCGAGGATGCCCTGGTCATCAGGCGCCGGGTGTTCGGCGCGTTCGAGATGGCCGAATCGGCCACCGACCCGGCGGAGCGCCGGCGCTGGCTCACGTTCGCCTTGGTCGGTGCCGGGCCGACCGGCGTGGAACTGGCCGGGCAGATCCGCGAAGTGGCCACCAAGACGCTGCGCGCCGAATACCGGCACATCAACCCCGAGGACGCGCGGGTCCTGCTGTTCGACGGCGGGGCCGCGCCGCTGGCCCCGTTCGGCCCGAAGCTGTCGGCCAAGGCCGCGGGCACCCTGGACCGGCTGGGGGTCGAGCAGCACATGCACTCGATCGTCACCGGCGTGGACGCCACCGGGCTGAGCGTCCGCGCCGAGGACGGCACGGTGACCCGGTATGACGCGGCCACGGTCTTGTGGACCGCCGGCATCGCGGCGCCCCCGGTGGCGGCCGCCATCGCGCAGGCCACCGGCGTGAAGCAGGACCGGGCCGGGCGGATCGAAGTCGGCCCGGACCTCAGCATCCCCGGCCACCCGGAGATCATGGTCACCGGCGATGTGATGAACCTGAACAAGCTGCCCGGGGTCGCCGAAGTCGCGATGCAGACGGGCCTGTACGCCGGGCGGCGCATCCGTCACGAGGTCGCCGGGCGAGCCACCGGCAAGCCGTTCCGCTACTACGACCTGGGATCGGCCGCCTACATCTCCCGCGGCCGCGCGGTGGTCTCCGTGGGGCGACTGCAGTTCGCCGGCTTCCCCGGCTGGGTGGTCTGGCTGTTCATCCACATCGGGTTCCTCACCGGCTACCGCAACCGGTTCGGCGCCGTGCTCAGCTGGTGGTTCGCCTTCACCCGTGACCTGCGCCGGGAACGCACCTTCACGATGAGGGAAGTGGGCCGGGTGCGGGACGTGTACTCCGAGCCGCCCGCGCCCCCGGCCGGTGCCGTGCCCGGGCCGGCAGGCACTCGCATGCGGGAGGAACCATGACCATGCGTGACTTCATGGCCAGCGCCAAGACGCGGCTCGCCGGCTGGGAAGCGGCATGGGCCACGGCCGGGCCGCAGTGGACCAGGCGCTTCCGGTCCCGCGGTTAGCCCTGGAGGGCGCGGATGGCGGACAGTCCGTTGCCGAGCTGGCGGAATACGCCGGCACCCGGCCGGTCCCCGGTCCCGGGCAGGTCTCCGGACCCGGGCCGATCACTGCTTCCGGGCCGGCCCGTGCTTCCGGCCCGGCCGGTGGCCCGGGGCCGGTCAGCTCTTAGCCGGGCACAGGCAGAACGGATGCCCGGCCGGGTCGGTGAGCACCGGTCGTACACCTGCCGATAGTTTTCGGGATACTGGACTATGCCGGTGCCGCTTCCCGCGCCACCTGCGGGGAGACGCCGGGCACCCTTGCCCAGGTGGGGGCCCGGGCACCGGCGCGGCATCCTGAGGGGTGGTAGGGAACATGGCGACCACTGAGCCGGCCAAGAACGGGCCCGCCGGGCCCGGCAACCGCAAGCGCCGGCCGACGCTGGCGGCCATCGCCGCCGAGGCGGGCGTGTCGCTGCCGACGGTCTCCAAGGTCGTCAACGGGCGCCCGGACGTCGCACCGGATACCCGGGCCCTGGTGGAACGCCTGCTCGGGGAGCGGAAGTACCAGCGTCCCGGGCAGCGCCGCGGGCGGCGGGCCGGGCTGATAGACCTCATCTTCAACGGCCTGGACAGCCCCTGGGCGGTGGAGATCCTGCGCGGGGTGGAGGACTGGTGCTCCGCGCACACCATGGGCGCGACCGTCTCGGCCGTGCGCCATGGCAGCGCCCGGCCCGCGAGCTGGACCAGCGCGCTGGCCAGCCATGATACCGACGGGGTGATCCTGGTCACCTCGGAGCTGACCATGCCCCAGCTACGGCAGGTCCGCGACGAGGGCATCCCGCTCGTCGTCGTGGACCCGGTCAACCTGCCGGAACCCGGCCTGCCGAGCGTGGGCGCCACGAACTGGGCCGGTGGCCTGGCCGCCACCGACCATCTGCTGAGCCTTGGCCACCGCCGCATCGGTGCCATCACCGGCCCGGCCGGTTACCTCTGCAGCCGGGCCCGGATCGACGGGTACAGGTCGGCACTGGACCGGCTTGGTGCCCGGTTCGACCCGCCGCTGGTGCGGCATGGCGATTTCCAGCACGAAGGCGGCTTCGTTCGCGGCGGTGAGCTGCTGGACCTGGCGAAACCGCCGACCGCGATATTCGCCGGCAGCGACCAGCAGGCGCTCGGGGTGTACGAGGCGGCACGCCGGCGGGGGCTGCGAATCCCGCAGGACCTGTCCATCGTGGGCTTCGACGACCTGCCCGCCGCGCGCTGGGTCTCGCCGCCGCTGACCACCGTCCGGCAGCCGCTCGCGGACATGGGCAGGGTGGCCGCCGAGATGCTGGGCAGCCTGATCGACGGTGTGCCGCTCCGCAGTCAGCGGGTGGAGCTCGCCACCGAGCTGATCGTCAGGGAATCGACGGCCCGGCTGACCGCGTAGCCCGGGGGCCGCGGGGCGGCCTGGGCAGCGCGAATCGCGAAACTTTCGATGCATGTTCGGAGTTGCACCGTTACCTGCGGCAACCCCGAGACGCTGCCCCGATGCCGTCGCTGCCCCCGCACTAGGCTGTTGACAGGCCATAACGACGAGCCTACTTTTGCCTCACCCGTACTTCCACGACGTCGAAAACTTTCGAACGCACGTGGACTTCTTGGCGCTTAGGAGGCAATCCGATGAGACGCCGCAGTTTCCTCACGATGGGTGGCGCCGCCGGGATGGCGCTGACGATGCCCGGCATCGCTTCCGCCGCCGCCGCCGCCCCCGGGCGGGCGCGTACCGCCACCGGCAAACTTGACTTCGGCCAGGCCACCCTGCGCGGGCTGGCCGCGCCGATCGGCCTGCACATCGGCACCGCCGTCATCCCGTTCGACCTGAACACCCCCGCCTACACCGCGATCCTCGCGCAACAGTTCTCGGCCGTCACCCCGGGCAATGAGATGAAGTGGGGGGTGGTCGAGCCGGCCCAGGGACAGTTCGACTGGTCGGGTGCCGACCGCTTGGTTGCCTTCGCGGAGCAGAACGGGCAACTGGTCCGCGGCCACACGCTGCTCTGGCACAACCAGTTGCCGACCTGGCTCACCACGGGCGTCGCGAACGGCACCATCAGCAGCTCCCAGCTCATGGGCCTGCTGGAACAGCACATCTTCACCGAGGTGGGGCGTTACCGGGGCCGGATCTGGCAATGGGACGTCGCGAACGAGTTCTTCCTCGACGCCAACCCGTCGGGCATCAACCCGAACGACTTCTGGGTCTCCAACCTCGGCCCGGGCATCATCCCGCAGGCCTTCAAGTGGGCGCGCCAGGCGGACCCGCACGCGCTGCTCTTCTACAACGACTACAACATCGCCGGTGAGGACGGCACCAACGCCAAGAGCGACGCGGTGTACGCGTGGCTGCGGCAGATGCTGGACCAGGGCGTGCCCATCGACGGCGTCGGCGACCAAGGGCACCTCGACACCCAGTTCGGCTTCTCCGGCGCGCAACTGACCAAGGACCTCCAGCGGTACGCCAGCCTGGGCCTGAAGGTGGCCATCACCGAGGCCGACGTGCGCACGTTCGTCGACGGCCCGACCACGCAGGTCCCCACCGACAACCTCGCGGTGTTCGCCCAGCCGTATGAGTTCTCGCAGATGATGAAGGCCGCGCTCGCCGTGCCCGCGTGTATCTCGTTCACCGTGTGGGGCTTCGGCGACGCCGACTCCTGGGTGCCCGGCTTCTTCACCGGCGAGGGGTACGCCACGCTCTACGACGTGAACCTCAACCCCAAGCTGGCCTTCTTCAACCTCCTGGAGGATCTGCAACTCGGCGCCTTCGGCGCCCCGCGCCGGTTCGGCGGCGGCCGCGGCCACTAACTGTCTCGCACTCCGCGTTCCAGGGGGCAGAGCCCGCGCCGCGTTTTACCGGCCCTTGAACCTAGCCCCGCTCCCGGCCGTGCCTTAGGTGAGCGCCGTGCCTTAGGTGAGCAGAGCCTGGATCGGGAAGCTGGGCGGAGCGGCCGCGGTACGGCCCCGCCGACGGTGCCAAAGGAGGGGACATGCGGTTGAAGTCAGTTGTGGTCACCCTGGCCGGAGTCGCCGCACTGGCCGCACCGTCCGGCCTCGCGGCGGTGGCGGGCCCTGCCGCGGCGGCCGTCACGGCCTCCGGCGCCATGGCCGTGGCGCCCGCTGCCGGTGCGGCTCCGGCGGCCTCCGCCGGCGCGGCAGCCGCTACGAGCGAGTGGCCGCAGTTCGGCCAGTCCCCGCGCCACCTCAACACCAACCCCGCCGAGAAGACCTTCAGCACCGGGAACGTCGGCAGCATGCGCACCCTGTTCACCGCCGACTTCGGCAGCAACACGGGCAGCGAAGGCGGCCCCGCGGTCGCCAACGGGGTGCTGTACCAGGGCGGATTCGACGGCAACCTGAACGCCTACCCGGCCAGCGGCTGCGGCCAGGCGTCCTGCCAGCCGATGTGGCGCGGGGTGGCCAACAACGACTTCACCAGCACCCCTGCGGTGGCCGGCGGCCTGGTGTTCATCGCCTCCGCCGACCACTTCCTCTACGCGTTCCCGGCGGCCGGCTGCGGCGCCGCCGTGTGCGCGCCGCGCTGGAAGGCACACCTGCTGGACGCGGTGGTGGAGTCGTCGGTCGCCGTCGCCGGCGGCGTGGCGTACGTGGGGGACTTCCACGGCCACCTGTACGCGTTCAAGGCCGCTGGCTGCGGCGCGGCGGTGTGTACGCCCCTGTGGGTCGGGCACGGCTTCAAGACCGAGTTGATCGGCGCACCGGCGGTCGGCAACGGTTTCGTCTACGTGACCACGTTCCTCGACACGCCGGACCTGTTCAGCGGGCGCCTGCTGGTCTTCCCCGCGGCCGGCTGCGGCATGGCGGACTGCACACCGGCGTGGACGGCCTCCATCGGCGGGCCGGCCGGGTCCACCGCCGCGCCCGCGGTCACCGCGACGACCGTCTACACCAACTCGGGGACGCTGTTCGGCAACGGGGTCAACACCAACTTCCACCTGATGGCGTTCGCCGCCGCCGGGTGCGGTGCGAAGATCTGCAAGCCGCTGCGGGTCTACGACACCGGGGACGGGGGCGCCGAGGGTGCGCCCGCGGTGTCAGGGAACATGGTGTTCGCCACGACCCAAGGCACGCCGGACCCGAACACCATCGGCGTCGTGGCGGCCTACCCGGCCGCCGGGTGCGGCAAGCCAAAGTGCGAGCCGCTGTGGACCGGGGTCAACTTCGAGTCCGGGTTCGCCTCCCCGCCATCGGTGGTCAACGGTGTGGTGTTCGTCGGCAAGGGCCCCGCGAGCAGCGTCCCGCCGGACGCGGGCCTGTACGCCTTCAAGGCAGCGGGCTGCGGCAAGACGATCTGCATGCCGATCTCGTTCCTGCAGCTCAGCGGGAACCAGAACTACCTCGGGGCGCCGCTGGCCGTCGCCGAGGGCAAGGTGTTCATGGCTTCGGACGACAACGTCAGCGGCCGCAGCCTGGTGTACGCCATGGGTCTCCCGGGCTGACCCCGGCGCGGTCTGCCGATCCTGCGGGTCGGCCCCGGGCGGCCCGGACATGCCGGAGGCCCGGTGTCCCGCGGTCCTTGCTGCGGGGCACCGGGCTTGCGGTGGGCTGGGGTCAGTAGCCGGCTTTTTGCATGAGGCGGAGGAAGGATCTGGTTTTGCCGAGGGCGCGGGTGGTGGCGTTGATGTAGATGCCGTCG